>JGI20130J15133_1001484_pt1 | contig 19456 bp, 18 predicted proteins | sample WasSprMetagenome_FD_15133 | JGI IMG/M metagenome (IMG submission 15133) | reverse complement strand
TTTTCATCGTCTTCTGTTAGTTCAAGAGACTTTATCTCTTGTCCCCTGTTTTCTCTTGGCTTTTCTACAATCTTCTCTCTCTTTATCCTTTCTCTGACTTCATCAATTTCGTTAGCGATGTGTGTTGGCAGGGTTTTCTCAAGAGGTAAACCGTCTTCCCTAAACTGTACTGCTTTCAAATCATCTAATCCCTTCAAAGGTCTCTTCAGAGGATGCGGTAAACCAACTGTACCATAAAATTTTGATGCATATACGTCTCTAAATGTGTTAGTTGGAGTGCCTAAATCCCAAGCATTAGAAAAGTCTCTTCCGGTACCGTTACTTGGATAAATATGACCATGCGCTCTTATATGTTGCGTTGGTGTAAGTAATAAGTCTCCAGATGAAGTCTTAATCCCTTTGCCAGTTGTAGCGGCTGGAAGATATATATTATTGTCTACGGTCAAATAAGTTGCAATCTCAACCCCAGCAGAAGCGTTTAAAACAATAGTCGTAGACGAACCTATACCAGAAATCTGAAGTTCATTAGGTGCCGCATTTATTACACCATACCATGTTCCGTCAGATGTTTTTATGAAAATATAATTTCCATAAATTGTTATGCCACTTGTATTTAACTGTGCTTTAATGCCTCCAGAAGAATCGTAAACAGTATATCCAAGGTCGTCTGCTTTCCCAACTAAAGTTGTACCACTATAAAGTTTTAATCCTTCACCATCAAGAACAACTTTCCCCCCGCCAGCATAAAGTTTACCATCGCTGGATAGAGCATACCATGTTTTAGTCGTTCCACCACTGTATCCCGCAAGTTCCGAAGGCGTCATCCTTATACCAGCAGGCCCACCCACTTCTCCAACATTCTGTGCCGTCCTAATGTCCTTACCATATATTTGACCAGATGTTATCTTATCACTTGTTATTGCACCTGCCGCAATCTGGTCAGCTTTAATACTTCCCGTTCTAATCATATTACCTTCTATTCGTGTCATATTCTCTGCCAAATGATATGTTCCATTATCGTTTATTGCAATAAGAAAGACGCCTTCACCGCCTGCTGGGGCATCATTGGATGTAGTAAAACTTGTGCTTCCAACATTCCAGATAACATAAACTTTATTAGTGTAGCCACTGGAAATAGGATATGTTGTACCATTGTATATAATGTTTCCAGAAGACCATGCAATATATCCTGCTGACGGATTATTATTGTACCATGTGAAGGAATCAAGAAATATTCCCTTTACTCTCAACTTGTCTGCTGTTATAGTTCCCGCTTGAATCATGTTACCTATTATACTGTTTGCTTGAATTACACCAGAACCGATTGTAGGCTTATATGAATCGAACATGAGTATTGTGCTTGGCCCAAGGCTTGTGTTCACGTCTGCGATTGCAACCAAACCTTTTCCAACGCCAACAGCATCAGAGTATGTTTGAGAATAGTGAAGTAGTGTGTCAGCATCTGTCCAATAAAAGTACCATACACCGTTTGCGAATGTTGTCCCCGTCAAATTCTTTGTTATNGTCCTCNTTGTNCCGTCAGCGAAAGTGATTGTCGCATCAGATGAACCATCTTGTGCCGCCCAATAGAATTTTCCTCTCGTGGAACTGTCTTCCCAAATTTTGAGGTTAGAAACCCATGGCTTGACTTCAATGCTCAAATCCAATGACTTGAGAGGAATAGGAGAGGCTGAAACCTCTCTAGAAAAGCCGCTTTTGTTTCCCGCAAAATCTACTGCCCTAACCTTATAATAGTATGTTACACCAAGAGAGACAGCATAGTCTACGAAACGAGTGTTTCCAGTGTTCGCATAAAATGTTTCACCACCAGAAGAAGTTCCCCTCCACACTTCATAGTGGTCAAGGTCTGCTTCAGTGTTAGGAGACCATGAGACTATTACAGCAAGTTCTACTCCAACTGCTGTAACATTCTGTGGCACAGAAGGAGGTCCTGGAACAATATCAATGTCTGTTGGAAGGGGAGATGCACTTGCCTCGTTAGAGAAGTCACTCTTGTTTCCCACCCTATCTACTGCCTTCACCTTATAATAGTAGGTGTTGCCCTGTGAAACGTTAATGTCAACATAACTGTTTGAAGCACTGTTGCAGAAGAAAGATTCTCCTCCAGAAGACGTCCCCTTCCAAATCTCGTAATGGTCAAAATCGGCTTCACTGTTAGCATTCCATGTGAGGAGAATTGAACCCGGTTTCCCTGTCGCAGTCAATCCTGTCGGCGGAGAAGGTGGCCCAGGAGGATTGTCCAAGTCAAGAGAGGCAGGATACCTTTTCTCTATATATATTACGTTTGTCGTGTAAATTGAACTGTTGGAGGCATCTGTTGCAGTAATATAGATGATGTTGTTTATGTAAGATAATGTTGTTATCGTTATCATCGCATTCGATGTCGCAGGAGAATTTTTTGTGAAACCACCAGATAAGGTGGAGGGATTAAATGAGACTGTAACACCACTGTCGCTTCTTTCAAGAGTATATGAGAGGTTCACGTTGTTTGGGTAAGTGTCTATGTCGACTGGAAAAACTTTTATGACAAAAGAATATGATGAGTTCTCGTCTACAATAAAACTGTTTATCGCTTTCCCGTTTGAGTCTCTGAAGGTCATTCCCAGAGTATACTGTGTCGCTGGAAGAACTACAAGTGTTAAATCTACTGTCTTTGTTGTTGAACCACTTACTCCTGAAACCCTTAACGTAAAGTTTCCTGGTGCAGTGCTTCCAACGTTAACCGTCATAGTAGCATAATCTGATGGAGTGAGAGAAGTTTTGTCAAAAGAGATTGTTCCAGCCCATCCTGAACCGCTTACAACAGAACATGATAGGCTCACAGTTGAAGCAAAACCTAAAAGAGAGTTGGCGTAGACTGTAAAAGTTGTACTCTTGTACCTGTTTACAACTTCATAGTTTCGGTCTAATGCTAGAGAAAATGATGGTGTAAGGCTCATACTTAAAATTTTTCATACCACAGTAATATATAAACTTATTTACTCCTTTCTTGCGACAATAACCCACTCATGTCTTATCTTTGGCACTTCAGGATAACGTTTCTCGTATAATATTCTCCAGAACGATTTTGTCTGCAACCTTAGCTTGTAAACTTTCTCAAGTTTGAACCCAACCTTTTTCATCAGTAGCCAAGTATGATATGGTAAATCAATTGGTCTTTTTCCACGCACGAAAGGTTTGACTATAATGATTGCCCTACCACCATGTCTAAGAATCTTGAACATTTCACCGTAAACTTTCAACATTGCCTCAAGATATGTCTCACTTTTCCCCTTCTTCTCATTCTTTTGTTTCTGTATCTGTTCAACAATTTCTGGCGTCGCTTCCACTTCCTTTGTCCACTCCCATACTGTTCCCTTTCTCTCTGGTCTTGTATCATGAAAGTCTGCCTCCTCTGGACTGCATGGAACTCTGACCATCAACTTCTTTTTCCCAATATTGCCTCCAACATGCTTTGACCATACACGATAATTTTCTTCAGTATATGGTGTTTCTTTAGAATGCCCCATCTTGAACTTACCTTCCTTCTCTAATTTCGTGGGCTCTGATGCAGTCGATTCATGAGCGTAAGGTGGTGAAGTAATTATACTGTCAATCAATATCTTATATTCTTCATCCAAGATTGGTAGGTTGCCGATATTTTCAGGATTAGCAGTATTGTATCCACTATCTTGTCTGTTTTTAAGAATTTTAGCCCACAGTTCAGGTATACCTCTTGGTTTAAGCTCCCCCTTGTTTATTTCACGCCACTCTTTTTCTGTATATCTTTTTCCATTGTATTCAAAATAGCCCTTCTCTTTAAAAGATTTTCTGACTTCTGCTTCAAATTCAAGAAGTGCTTTATTTGATTTACCATAATCTTGTAATGATGTATTGGCATAGGGTGGAGATGTGATTATACCATCAACTAACATCTTGTATTCTTCATCTGAACTCTTTAGGTTTCCAATATTGTCTGGGTTTGGAGAGTATCCGACTGGAACACCGAAACTCATTACTGTCGCATAAGAGCCTGTCTGTGCCAAAGCAGGGTCTCTTGACGCTATACCACCTCTCGTGTGTCTTGATGTTCCCTCTAAACTTGCCTCATACGGTGGAGAGGTTATAATTGTATCAACAAAAGGTAAGTTGGCAATATTGTCAGGATTTCTTGACACACCCTCATTTTGCCATTTCAGACAGTTTGCTTCTCCAAGAAAAGACTTCAATCTCTGGTCTTTCCCCTGTTCAATCATCCTCTTCAATGCCTCCTCACGTGTTCTTCCAGAACCTTTAATGGTATCAGCATATGGTGGACTTGATACTATCACATCAACGTATGGAAGATTACCAATGTTTTCTCTTTTCTCACTATAATGTTCTAGAAGAGCATTTGCTGACGTTCCTCTCACAAAATCTTTTGGATTATATCCTTCTTGAATTAACCGTTCAATCCTCTTTTCAGGATTGCCTCCGCCAAGATAAGTGTCTCCATACGGTGGAGAAGTGATGATAGTATCTATGTTTCCATGTGAAAGGTTACCAATGTTTTCTGTATTTATTGAGTAAGAAATTGGTGCTCTCTGACCTTGTTTTCTTCCATCTGAACTTTTTAGGTTTCCAAATGGTAGGTTTTCAAGATTGTCCTCGCTTATAGGATTTTGAAAAAATTTTGAAATGTCGCCACCATGCACCCATCCTTTCTTTTGAAGTTCAATTACATTTGGGTTTTCAAATGCACAGTTTGTATAAGGTGGACTTGTTATAATAGCGTCAAAGTCAACTTGTTTCAAGATTTCAGAAAGTTTTCTCGCATCACCTTGTAAAACAACCATTTTCCCTTTTGGGACAACAGTCGGAGACGATTCAACAATCTTTTTCGCCTCCAAACCCCATTTATAGAACTTTTCCTCCAACTCTACTCCAATACCATGTCTTCCATTCAATACTGCAAGAACACATGTAGAATATGTTCCAGCCATAGGGTCTAGGATAACATCTCCCGGTTTAGTGTACTCTAATATTAGAAAGTTGATTAGATTGAGATTGGCTTTAGCAGGATGTGCTTTAGCCGCCTCTGGAAAAAATTTCGCCCACTGACCGAATCCTGGAGTTGGCTCAAAATAAACTTCTTCTGTTGGTGCAAGTTCTTCAACTTTGCTCACAAACTCGTTTTCCTCCTTCTCTGTTCTCTTTTCACCCATAATCTTTCATCCCATTAACTTTATAAGTGTCTTATTTAAACTTTATCGTATCCGATGACGTCAAGAAACTCTTCAAGCTTTTTAGATGGAATTGTTCTACCGCTTAAAAAATGTTTAGGAAGTTTCTCCAAAACCTTTTCTCTCGAAAGAGGGCTCTCTAACAGGTCTTTCAATGTAACGTTCTTGAAGGCTTTCGCAAACTCTAGCCCAAACGCTTCAAGCAAATATTCTCTCTTCTTTTCCACACTCCAATCTTTTTTAAACCCTCTTCTTTCAGGCAACTCCCTCTTCTCTTTCCCCATACCAAGTTTCTCGTCCAAATATTTTAGAAGATTACATGTGCCCTCGAAATTGGATGAAAAGAGTATGTGGACATCAAATTGGCTTACAGCATACACTATCGAATAAAACATTTTCTCTTTTTCTGGATTGGTTTTAAAGAGCACGTGTAAGGTGGTAGGCTTCTTGACCACAGGATTGTAAACATATTCTCCCTCTATCAGGACATAGGGTTCGTAACCCTGTTCTCTTGCATTAGACAGTGCCTTCAACTGTTCCCACAGCCTGTCAAAAGAGGATGCGAGAAGGTCTTGAACAGATTTTCTTTCAATAATCAGGTTCTTTTCTTTTCCAAAAATGATATAGTCTCCCACCTCCAACGTTTCAACTGATATGTCAGGAATATACTTTCTAACATTTTTTGCAGACGCTTCCCTCGAGTCTACTACAATCATAGCCTTTTCACGTTCTCTAAAATAACGTCTATCTCATCTTTTACGACCACAACATTCCTTTCTTCCACAACATTCTTCCACTCTTTCCTTATCCTTTCATACGTGTACTTATGCTCGTTTCTCAAATGTTTTACCATTGAAGAGGAATGCTTTGTCCTAAAATTGCAGAGTTTGCATACAAACATGTTATCATCCTAATGAAGAAATAAGATTTTTGAGTTCTGTCTCAACATCTCCTTTGGCCGCAAGCTTTTTTAGAAGGTCAGAGAAGAGAGAGAATAGTGCGGTGAGGGAAACATAGTCTTTCAACTCGTCTCTAACGTCTTCATAATATTCGCTTGCGAAAACAATCTTGTACCTTATTGCCTCAACAAAGAATTCACGAAACTTTAGCCTCTTATTCGATTTCATAAGATATTCTGCAAGAGTATCTGGTGTAACAACATATTGAAAGGTTTTAGACTCATCTTCTAGAAAGTCTTCGAGAAAACTTTGCCAACGCATACCAGACCATGTTACCAACGTGCCAAGAAGATAGCTGTCCCATTCTAACAGGTTTAGAATCTTGTCCTTTGGAACATATATTTTAAGACATTCTCCCATTCACGTACACCGTTCAAGGTGGACAAGATAATGGTGTTTTATAAACTTTTCTATGAGAAAACCTTTTAAGTCACCGTTTTAGAGGATATGACATGCCAAAAGATAAAATAAAAGACGAGCATAGAAAGGTTCTTGAAGAGATATGGAAAACCTATCCAAACGTTGTCGGATTCAGTCTCAANTACCAGAAAAAGATTGTGGGCGGCCAAGAGACTGAAGAACCGTGTCTAAGAATATATGTTTCAAAGAAAGTTCCAAAAGACTATCTCACAAGCGACATCATTATCCCCTCCTCTATTGACGGCATCAAAACCGATGTAGTGGAAATTGGTGAAGTAAAGATACTGCCATTTTTTCCCCTCCCTAAAGCAAAGGTTGCTTCAAAAACTGAAAAGGTTAGGCCAGTGGTTTTAGGAGTAAGCATCGGNAATGAGAGAATAACAGCAGGCTGTCTAACTAAAGATACTTTGGTTCTCGGAAATCCTGAAATAAAAACAATAACTGAATTTAAAGAAGGAGATATGGTCTATGTTTTTGACGACAACGGAATAGTAAAAAGAAAGGTAAAAACTGTCTTCGACAATGGTGTAAAAGATGTTTATTTACTTAGAACTCAGACTGGGAGAGAGATAAAGGCCACAGATAACCATCCATTTCTAGTTGCAAGAAAAGTTAGAAATGAATATTACGAAAAATATAAGAGGGCGTTGGAATTGAGAAAGAAATCATATCCTGATTACAAGATAGCTGACTTAATAGATATTGATAGACGTACTGTCGATAATTGGATTTCCAGAAAACATGTACCAAAACAATATAGATGGGGCTTGACATGGGCTAGTCTAAAGGAGTTGAAGTCTGGAGATTACATAGTCGTGCTTAAAGAAAGTCCTGTTGATGGTAAGCCGTATAAACTTCCAGATATTGAGAAAGAAGCTCGTATGAAAGTTATTCCAAACTTACCGAAAGAAACTGATAATGATTTAATGTGGTTCTTTGGATACTATCTTGCCGATGGTTATATATTTCGTAATGGGCACAAACAAGCAAAAGCTGTCGGAATATCTGAAGGAAATAAGGAAAAGGCAAACGAGCTAATTTCAAAACTAAAGAAATACGGAATATATAGTAGATACTCTGAAAGGAAAAAGAGCGTTTTAATAACTTCAACATATTTAGCAAAGTTAATAGAAAAACTTGGATTCTCTGGCAATGCACACACCAAAAAAGTACCTGATTGGGTGTTACAACTTCCAAAAGAACAGATAAAAAGTTTTATCGAAGGTTTCATATTTGGGGATGGCTATAAACACAAATCAAAAACAAGTGAAATAAGATATGGTATTGAAATCTGCAATTATGAATTGCTGAAACAAATACAATTCTTATCTCAAATGGTGGGTTGGAGAACTACTGGTATTCGTTACAGAAAAAGACATTCTGTCATGAAAGATGGAAGAATAATTGAAGGAGATATATATTCTCTTGATATATATTTGCCTACTCTTAGAAAATCAAGAGGACTAAAAGGCGGTCTACATATTTCATCTAGTTTTAAAGTTCCAGAACCCTTTGGGCTTGATAGAATAATAGAAATAAAATATTTGGGTAAAGAAAACACTTATGATTTAGAAATAGATGGGGAAGAACATAATTTCATAGCAAATAACATAGTTGTTCATAACTCGTGCTCGTTCTTAATGAAGGATAAAAGTGGTAATGTTGTCGTGTCATCTAATGCCCATGTTTTCACAGACGGAGACCCTTCCAAGCAACCTGAGCAGATAGAATGGAGGAAAATACTTCAGCCGGGATGTTATTCAGAAGATACAGAAGTTTTGACAAGAGAAGGTTGGAAGAGATTTTCTGAAATAACAGGAGAGGAAGAAATAATGACATTGAATCCGAAGACAAATGAAATAGAATACCAAAAACCTACTAAAGTCTGGAAATACTATTATGAGGGGAAAATGGTTCTTTGGGAGGGGCAAATGTATAATTTATTGGTTACTCCAGAACATAATGTTTGGTGCAGAATACACTCTAGAAAACAAGGAAAGAAAATTTCTAAAAAAGGAGAAAACAATTGGAGTCTAAGAAAAGCATCTGATTTGCTTAACTATGAAATCGAATTTTCGAAGACAGGAATATGGAAAGGCGAAAATAAAGAATATTTTGAGCTACCAAAAGTTGATGGAGTAAACACAAAGCAAATAGATAAAATACCTATGGATTTGTGGCTAAAATTTTTTGGTTGGTGGATTTCAGAAGGTTCTCTGGGCAGAACAAAAGCAGAAGATGGCGACTACCTCATATCAATAAGACAGTGTAATGAAGAAAATTTGAAGGAAATAGCTGATATTATAAAACAAATTGGTTGGCGACCGAATGTTAGAGAAGAACATGGAAGCGTATCTTTCCATTCTAAACAACTATATCATTATCTCCTTCAATTTGGTCATGCGAAAGATAAATTCATTCCTAAAGAATTTAAACAATTGTCTCCCGACAAAATTAGAATGTTACTTACCACATTATTTAAAGGGGATGGTAGTTTTGTTTCTTCCGAAATAAAAGAAAATATTGGATATAGAGAAAAATATAGAGGGGCATTTAGAAGGTATGCGACAAAATCAAAGCAATTGGCAGACGATGTTCTGGAATTATTGATAAAAATTGGATTATCTGGAAAAGTAACCTATGACAGAAAACATGATATTTATTGGGTTGGTGTTGTGAACAGAAATTTAACACCTCGAACAACAAAAAGCCCTAAATTAGTAGATTATAAAGGTTTTGTCTACGATGTTACTGTTCCAAACCATATTCTAATGGTAAGACGAAATGGAAATCCAATATGGAGTGGAAATAGTTATGATTCAGGCACGATAGACGATTGGGTTGCAACATACCTTTGGCATAAACCGATTATACCATTAGGTGACAAAAGCAATTGTCCAATTGGAAAAATAGTTTGTGGCACATACAATTTCTTCTCCAACCTTCTTGGAAGAAAAACTCTTCTCCAACCCGTTATCCGACCAACCTTCAATAAAATCGATTTCGCTGTCGCTATACCATTCCTTCCATCATATTTTGAAAACAGGCTTTTTGACGAAGACAACTTGAACAATATTGCCTCAATAGGCCTCCTCTTCGCAGGCTCAGAAACCTCTACTATCGTGTGCAAGATGACCAACATTCTACAAGAAGGATACTCTCCTCTTCCACCATTCGACAAGGTTGCTGAAGCAAAAGAGGGTATAACAGTATATAAGACGGGTAGGACAACATGCAAGACAAGTGGAACAGTCCTTGACAGTGCAGGAGTAGTGAACGTTTCATACGGAAACTATGTTGCAACATTCGAGGACGTGATAATAAGTGATATGAAGAGTGCAGGCGGCGATTCTGGTTCACCAGTCTGGTGTTACCTCTCCTAAACTTTTTTACTCAGTTTTCCAATATGTTAAAAGTTTGTCTACATCCTTTAATGCTTCATCGATTGCTTTAAGAATTTCATCCCATACTTCACATGGTAAGGTTATTTCTACAACCCATCTGCTTAAGTCAGGATACCATAACGCTCCTTCCGTGTCCTTTTGGAATGCATCGGTTGTGCTCANAGTATCACCTTCTTTTCACTTGCATTCTTCAAACTTTCTTCCCGCTTCCTCCAACAGTTCTGCAATAGCATCTTCCATATCGGCTCTTGGATTTGGCTCATCTATGGTCTGAATATTTCCTTCAGAATCAAAGTAATGAAGTTTCATTCTCCCAGTATAGGTTTTCCAAATGCTAAAGTTGTCGTTCATGAAAAGGAAAAGGTCATACCATGCGTCAAGGATTTCATCTACTGCACCAACAACTTCTCCCAAATTGATGATATATATTTCTCCATCTGGTCTCCTCTCTATTACTACACCAGCACCTCCCGGCCATAGTGAATTTACATTAATTTGAATTTCATCGTCAGTAAGATGTGTAGCCTCTTTTGGCACGTGAAAACTCCATCCTACTACTTCGAGGACAGGCTCCATTTTCGCTAGAACATCTTGTGTGGACATACAAGTTCTGTTATACCTTCAAGTATTTAAATTTTCTCTTCAGAAAGGTTTAAATAAAAAAGGACAGATAGAATTGTATAATGAGTTCAAAAGAGATGGTTGAGGTTCTGGAAAGCATTCTAGAGCAGATGGAGAAGCTGACACATAATCCAACAAAACCTTTCACTGAAGTTGAAAAAAGGTTTGGAGTACAGAGAGGATATTTTGAGCAAGAACCAGAGTTTCCTCCTATAACGGGAACAGAAGTTGAGAAACCGATAGAACATGTTAGAGAATCTCCTGAAAGAGAACCAGAAGTTGGAGTTGAAACGCCAACAGAAACACAGCCTCCTGAGACTGAAGTTGAACCTCCAGAACCTTTTCTTAAACCTTCTGAAGCATACACTTTCGGTCTAACGTTTGAGGACAAGATTAACAGAAGCAAGTATACTATCCCATCCTCTTTAAATGACATGACACAAATTGATGCTGAAGCACTGTTGAGGAACAAGATGTACGAGTTCCTTGAAAGCATAAACCTTCATTCTCCAGAAATTAGTGTAGCATATGAGCCTAACCAGTTTGCTATAAAAGTTGTTGTCGAAGGAACAGAAGTTATGCTCTTTTATTTTAATGTTAACAATCAGTGGAGGCTTGTTTCTGCTGAGGTGAAGTAAATGAGCGAAGACCCATCAGTTTACGAACGGTTAGCCATTATTGAGACCAAAGTGACAAACATTGAAGAGGATATTACGGCATTGTATAATGAAATCAAGTCCTTGAGCGGGAAGATTACGGAAATAGAGAAAAAGATTGTCTCATACGATGATGACATGAAGAGAAGAGAGGAGTTTCAGAAGAAAATCAACAGTATTCAAATCGCATTCTATTCAGCACTTTTCGCCTTCATCTTCTCCATCATTTTAAAGGTGTTCCTACATTGACGAGAGTCATTTTCTTCTATGAAAGCACAACAAAAAATTCGGTTGACAAGTACCTGGTTATCAAGGCACCTGTTCCCTTCACATTCAACTTCTACGATTTGAGGGGGAGAAGACTTTTCACTGACAGGCTTCCAGATGGAATAGGTGAAAGAAGTAAAACGTTTGACATGAGCATGGTACAGTATCCCACGTGGGTTAATGTTGAAACGATTGCAACATGTTCTGGAAAAAATTTTGGATTTTACAGGTTACAGCTTCTCGGTGGAGACGTTTACAAAATTCTTCTTGAAGAAGACACTTTCCCACTTTATGCACAGGGATGGGGTATGATGTTAAAAGATGGTATGCCAATTCCAATCAGGTGGAGGGACTATCCTCCTCCAGACGATGGAAGCGATGTTTCAACGAGAGGAGACTGGTTCTGGTAAAAAGTTTAAATATCCCATTGTTTTCTATATCAATCATGCCTTGGGCTATAAGAGAATATGAGGTTATAGGTGTTGGAACATTGAATGATGTAAGAAAAGGAGCATATGTTGGCGTTTATGACACTGAGGAGGAAGCGTTAGAGGAAATTGATAAACTTATAAACGAATTAAAAGTAGAATTTGTATCAAATCCGGACATTGAAGTTGTTTATGATGACGAATGGGGTGTTGGATTTTTTACTAAGGACGCTTACGATGAACTTGTTGAACAGGCAAGACAAGAAGCGGAAACTGAAGAAGAATTTGATGAACTTTTGAGTGAATATTTGTCAAAAGGATACGATTACTACGGATATGAGCTTGTAGAAATAAGTGAAGAAACGGCAAAACGTATAGAAGAAGGGTGGAAGTTTTAGGAAAGAGATTAAGTCAGATACTCCACGACTGAAGTCGAAAGTCTCCTTGAGGCGGTTAAATGAAGTGTCCATTTTGTGGTAGAGATTTTAGTGCCTATTTCCTTAAAAAACATATTAGATACTTTTGTCCACTTAATCCTGAAAGAGACATTTGTATAGCAAGAAAACATATTCTATCCAAAATAGATGAGATGAAGGCGTTCAAAAGTGAAGATAGTGAACGTAATGAATATTATGAAGGTTGGATAGATGCCCTGAAATGGTTGCTTGAAACCTTCTAAACCAACTGCTGAACCATGATAGCGAAACAGTATCCGAAAATGAATACAGTCAAATCTTTTACAGTCTGAACCTCCTCCTCCTTTTCCCGAAGCTGATATAAGAAGTAGACTAACGCAATCAGGAAACCAAATATAGTGAACCTTGAAACAAAACCTAATATCATGTGAAACATGTCCTTCCAACCGAAAGACAGTCTCCTAATCTTCAACATCATAATATCTCCTTTCCACCTTCTCTTTTTAAATTTTTTGTGTAACATCCTCCAACAAAGTTCTAGGTTGTTAGATAAAATGTTGGCGAAAAAGTTTATATAAAACACTTCCGATGATGGAGATAGTATGAGTTTCTTTAAAGGCGTGTCAGACAGGATAAAAAGAACATTCAGTGCATCATATAAACAGCCTCCATCAGAACAGGTTAGACAGGCTGAAAGAGGTGAAGCATGGTACAGGGACTTTGACTGGGAATCTTTTATGGCATCATATTTTGCGGGAACAAGATACATTCCAGGTGTAGGACTTGGTCTCATAACATATCCTTATGTTTCAGTATGGGAGAAGGTTTGGGGTGCCGTTCCAATAGAAGACTATTCCAAGTACAGAGAGTATATGACGAAAGACCCTTTCATTCGTGCCACTTTAGACCTTCACACGATGATGTGTACAAGCGGAGGATTTGAACTCGACTATCCCATTGACATGGTTATAGAGGACATGATGAACTTTCTAAGAAGACACGATTTCATAAACATTTTAAAGATTCTTGTAAGAGACATGCTCACGTTCGGAAACGCATACTGTGAAATTGTCAGAGTATGGATGTGCACATCTCAAGACCATGACCTTGAACAGTTGAAGCCATCGTATGAGATAGAAGGTGCTGACGGTAAAAAGGTATGGTACACTGACAGAATGGATGTTGCAGAAAAACATAAGGAACTTTATCCCGACCACGAGCTAATAAACCCATACGGTGAAATAGTGAGACTAAAACCTTTAGACCCATATTTTATGAGAGTGCGAAGGGATGCGTGGGGTTCACATCCTCCAGATGAGAGGCTTATATTCTTTAATGATGGAAGGCTTGTTCTTGAAACGTTAGAAGATTATGTTAAACAGAATGCTTCCAAAGAAAACGTTTTCAACCTCTCAAGCGAGACAAGATTGATACGGCATCCTTTCATTCTTCCAAGCATGGACGAAGACAAGGTTGTCCTCAACATCTCACCATATCTTATAGAACACTATTACTCAGGAGACATGTACACTATTCATACTGTTTACGGTTCAACGGTGAAGGCGACAGGAAACCATAGTGTCTTCACTTGGAAACCAAAATATAGGAATCATGTGTTTCCTGGAGAACTTGAATTAAAGGAGACAAGAGAAATTAGAGAAGGAGATTATGTTCTAATTTCAAGAAAGTTGCCTGTTTTTAAAGAAATTCCTCTAAACGTTAGCGTTTCAAAAGTTTTTATGGAAAACATGAACGTTGAAGAGTTACACAATTTTGGTATACAATCACAGTCTCTTAAAGTTGAAGAATATGAAGATAAAGTGATTGAGTATCTTAAAAGAAGGGGTATCAAATATCCTAGACAAGAATATAATCATTACAGGAAAAAACATATTCTACCACTTGACTTTATCAAAGAAAACAATGTTCCTATACCAGAAGATGCCATAGTAATATCTTGGCACTCGAAAGCGAAAATGAAAGATAGAGTTGAATCAAATGGTCTACTTTATTTTCTCGGTCTCATTATATCTGATGGATGTCTTTCAACAGATAAAAAGAGGACGGGAATAATTTTGTTTTCAGGAGATTCAGTGAAAAATAATGTTTTCTTAGAAACATGGCTTAAAGAGAACAATATAAAGTTCAGCAAAAGGTTAACCGAGAAGAGAATCGTATGGAAGGAACAGAAAAAACCAATCTCGTTTCCTTGTCTCTCCATTTACAATCATATACTCTATTCTCTATGCAAATTCCTGTTACCTAAGAAAAATGAATTACCTTCTTGGCTGTATACTCTACCTCTTTCGCAACTGAAATATTTTGTTAAAGGTCTCTGGGATGGAGACGGATGGCATAAGAACACAAGAACATGTTTCAAATACTTCACAAGAGACAAGAGATTGGCAGAAGACCTGGTTCTTCTTCTCAAACGTTTTGGAATAGTCGCATCTCTCAACATGAAACAGGATAAAGGAAGACCAGATTATACTATTCAAGCGTTCGTTGAACCATTGGACATATTAAAGTGGGATGAAGGAGTTAAACAAAAGACAAGAGCATCCGCCTACGGAGACTTTGTTATAGCAAAAGTTAAGAAGATAGAAAAGACATTCTACGAGGGAGTAGTATATGACTTTGAAGTACCAGGTTCACAAAGCTATCTTTCCAAGTCAGGTATTCTTGTACATAATACGGTGCTGGGATATGCTCAACTGTATGCTGTTCCAATAGTAACATTTCTTGCAGACGAAATACTTCATTTAAGATATATGCCTTCTACTGAAATGTATGGTTCAGTCTATGGAGAAAGCATGTTGAGGCCAATACTCTACCATGAAGAACTTTTGAAAGAATATGAGGAAACAATTTCCCAGATTATGAAAGTGTACGTTAAACCAATGTTCTTGGTTAAAGTGGGTTCGCCGACAGGAGGCCCTGAGGTTACAGCAGAACAGTTTAGAGAGATAATGAGGTCGTTCAGTTCAAGGAAACCGGGTAGCGACGTCTTCATTAGAACAACGGGTCTCATAACAGATGTTCAGCCAATCAACCCACCAATTTCAGGCCTCCAGACAACACAGTTTTGGCTAGAATGGCTACATAACCAGAGAGCATATGCTTTAACTGTTCCAAAACATTTTGTCGCACCAGAAGGACTCAATAGAGCATGTTATGTTGAAGACACTTATGTTCTAACAGAAAACGGTTGGAAACTTCATAATGAGGTGAAGGAGGATGAAAAGATAGTAGTTTACGAGCCTGAAAGTGGTAGAGCATGGTTGGAGAAACCAATCAAATTATATGCCTACGATTATGACGGTGAAATCATACATTTTGTTGACAAGAACACTGACATTGCTGTCACACCAGAACATAAGATTGTCTATAAAAAGAACTTGGATGGAAAATGGTTGACAGGTCATGCAGAAGACATTATAGGCTCACAGCTTATATTACCAAATAGCATGGAATGGGAGGGACATGAAGAAGAGTGGGAAGTTATACCTTCTATTGAACTGAAGGAAGGGTTTAGGACAGAGTTCAGAGAAAATGTTAAAGTGGAAATGGACGATTTCCTTTCTTTTGTTGGAATATATCTTTCTGAAGGCAGAATGGATACAGTAAACCATCATCTTCTCACAATCGCACAGACGAAAAAGAATGTTGAGAAAATAGAGAAGATAAGAACTATTCTTTCAAAACTTTCCTTCCATTATCATGAATACGAGGACAAAGATTGTGTCAGATGGAATGTTGACGGAAAACAGTTGTGTACATTTCTCTCCTCAAACTTTGGAGAAAGATGCTATAACAAACATATTCCACCAAAATATAAGAACCTTTCAAAGAGACAGTTGAAGATACTTTTCGACAGCATGATATTAGGAGATGNAAGTATTGACAAAAAGGGTTCAATAACATATTATACTACGTCAGAGCAACTTGCAAAAGACTTTCTTGAAATAGCGGTCAAATTAGGTTATTCGGCAAGCATTTCATATCATGATGACAAGAGAGGAGGTAATAGGAGAAGAGTTTACAGGATTTTTGTCTCAAAGAGGAAACTGAAATATGTTCCAAAAAATAGGATTATAAAAGAACATTATAAAGGTAAAGTTTACTGTTTCAGCACATCAACAGGATTTTATGTGACAATGAGAAACGGTAAAGTAGCGTATCAGGGTAACACGGCTCAGATGGTTCAAGAAGCATATTTCACGTTTATTCAGAGTATAAGAAACTCTATCGCCTCTCAGCTTGAGCAAGACCTTTTCCCAAAAATAATGTATTCCCTCTACGGTGAAATGGCAAAGGTTCTCATGGACGAGTTCGGTGTTCCAAAGATTGTGTGGAAGCCTGTACGAGAAGAAAGTTTTGCAAGCAAAGTTCCTCTCATCATCAACTTGAAAAAGTCTGGTATCATAGACACGAATGAGGCTAGGACAATGCTTGGTCTAAAGCCTAAAGAAGAATATGAGGAAGAGGAGGAAGAAGGAGAAGGTGGAATGGAATTGCCTCTACCACCTCATGGAGAAAAGCCTCCACCATCGCCTCCTCCAACAGAAAAGGGAGCACCAAAAGCACCAGAAGAGGGCGGTGGAGAAGGTGCAAGAACAGAAGAGAAGGAAGAAGGTGGGAAAAAGAAGGAAGACCAGTTGAAGAAGATAATAGAAAACTTGAAACGTAAACTTTAAATTATCTTTTCAGACGATGATAGGATATGAATATAGTAGTGGACTTGGATGGAACGCTCGTGAACACTCCAGAGCTTATGGAAAAATATAGTGGGAAACCGTTTGACGAAATAGAAAAGGGGAAATGGTATAGTATTGTCTGGAGAGAACATTCTGATGAAATCCAATTTTATCCAAATGCTGTTGAAACGGTCTTGAAGCTTGTAGAAGACGGACATGATGTCAAGATTGTGACAAGAGAACAGGAAAGGGAAGCGGTAAAAAAATGGTATGAGAATACACCATTACATGATATTGTTCCAATAAAGTTTATTCCCTTCGACTATAAAGTGCAAAAATATTCTTCAGACACTGACGTGATGATAGAAGACCTTTGGGTTGAAATGGGAGGATTCAAGGGGATAAGATTATTGTTTAAGAAAGACTATAACAAAAAACATTGGATTAAAGCAGACTATGCCTTCGAAGACTGGAGCGAAGTAGAAGANGNCATTGAACTGTTTTCGGAAGAATAGTTTTTGNGCTTGGAAAAGATGAGGAACAGTCCTCGCCTGTCAACTGACACGCCAACAAAATTGTAGCCTTTCATCTCCTTAATAATACTCTTCAGTTGAGAAAAGGTTATACTCTTGCTTTTAGGATAGATTGTATAATATTCCTCTTGACCGTTCGATATTACTCTAACATTGTCCATTTCAACAGAAAGCAGTTTTACGGTCATCAATAAATATGTTTAACATTGCAGTAAATAAACGTTTTCCTTCATAAAGGAAAAAATATGAGACTGCTATGAGGATATGCTGAAAATCCACTGTATTTCCAACGTGTCCGCTGAAGTCTTTGTAACATTAAGATTTTGTCCCGCCAACATTACACCTGCACCAGAGTTTAGAGAGTTAAAGCATCCTGCTTCCGTAATCGTTCCAATCGCTCTACCTGGGCCAAAGATTGCATCCTCCATCCACTGTGCAGAGGCAGGCTCAGAATATGAAGCACTAATCCTGTCTATTTCGTTGGCAAGAAGTGTCGAGCCTGCAGAGATTGTTCCAGCACCTGTTCCGACTGCAACAAACTGTGCACCAGCAGGCTGTCCAGAAGATTGTCCAACAGCCTTTCGTATCAGGTTGTTGATACCGGTTGTGGTTATAACGTTTGGAGTGTACGCTATCAGTGAAACACCGTCTCCATTATACAGTTTTGCAAAAATTCTTCCCTTCAGTTTGACACTTGACTCGTAAGACGACATACGTTTCTTTTTCTACAATAATCCTTAAATACCTTTTTGTTTATAAAATCTTTTATGCCTGAAGAAAAAGTTGGTGTAGGAGAAAAGATAAGAGTAAAACTTTACAAGGGTGTGAAAAGAAAAAGGGTGGAGAAGATAAGAAACGTTCTCATCATACTGTCCATTCTAACATTTCTCGCTATACTCTTGTTTTCTATGCTTACCTAGGTATCTGGTTACCTATGTATCTGTTGTCAACCTCGCTATCAAGAAGGCTGTATAGTTGATTACATCAATGAGGTCATCTATCTTCTTCTCCCTGTCAGTGCACACTGAGGCTCTTTCAATCTTGAGTTTGATGGTTGACATGATAATATCCGTGTCCAACCTTTTCCAGAGGTCTTGTAGACGTTGCTTTTGAAGGTAGCAACCTCTTTAGCCTTGTCAAAGACTTCAGCCAACCTTTTATCTAGTTCATCCATTTCTTATCACGTTTTCTCCTTCCCAAAAACATATTTATAAATTTTGTCAGAGGGTTTTAGGTGTAGAAGAAGGATGGTGTCATAGGCTCATTTTCCTATCACGTGAAAAACAAAGTTTATATAACTTTTTCAAAAGATAATCTGATGGGGTTGTCAGCTAGCCTGGTCTAGGCCTCACAGCCTGGAACTGTGGAATCGTAGGTTCAAATCCTACCAGCCCCACCATCAAAAAAGTTTATAAACCTATTCATCTTATACTATGATGGAGGTGGAGGAAAAATGGTGTTTGGACTATTTAAGTCAAAACCGGAAAAAGACTTAGACAAGATTGTAGAAAAAATCAGTGTTGCAAGCGAGAAGTTTCTTAAGGCCGCAGATGGTTTGACATCTGTTTCCCAGCAAATTACTAACACTCTTCAGGCAATAAACAGGCAGTTTGAGGAGATAAGAAAGGAGTTGAATTTAACAAATGCCCGATTAGATGAGTATGTCAAGAAGATGGATAACCTTAAGCCAATAGGGTTAAACGACGTCTTAGGAGCTTTGGATGCAATCTATGGTGTATTGAAGGAAATTAACGGCAGTTTAACATTTGGTGGTGGAATGTATACTGAACCCCTCCAGAGTGCGTTAAGAGACATAGAAGACGCAATCGATAG
>JGI20130J15133_1001480_pt1 | contig 19468 bp, 20 predicted proteins | sample WasSprMetagenome_FD_15133 | JGI IMG/M metagenome (IMG submission 15133) | reverse complement strand
AAATAAAAAAAACAGCAAGAGAATAATATACTCGTGCATACAATCTTTATAAATCCATCGGAGCAAAAGGAAATGCTCAAGGTGTTTTAAATGAAATGAAAAAAATAGATGAATCAAAATAACCATCTCACTCCCTGCCGGCTAGCAGGGATTTTCTCTATTATATGCAAAAGCTTTTAAATCTATGTATTAACATTACTTCTTTCTATTTAGTTCTCTAAATCCAATATCCTTTCTATAGAAAGCTCCTTCAAAATGAATCTTTTCTATAGCTGAGTAAACTTTTTCCCTTGCTTTAAAAATGTCTTCACCTGTTGCCGTTATAGTTAAAACTCTTCCACCGTTTGTTATTATCTTTCCATCCACCTCTTCAGTTCCGGCATGGAATACAACTACATCTTGTTCTTTTTCTGCCTCTTCTATTCCTGTGATTACCTTTCCTTTTTCATAAGCATCAGGGTAACCCTTAGATGCCATTACAACGCCAATAGCATAGTCAGGATTCCATTTTGGTTTCACATTTTCAATATTTCCTTCAAGAATTTCTAATATATGCTCAACTAAATCTGATTTTAATCTTCTCATTATTGGCTGAGTCTCCGGGTCTCCCATTCTAACGTTAAACTCTAAAACATTTATACCTTTTGGTCCTATCATAAGACCGGCATACAAAAAGCCACACATGCTTCTTCCTTCATTAATCATTGCTCTAAGTGTTGGGTACATTATCCTTTCTTGAATCTCTTTTTCCATTTCTGGAGTTATAAGACTGCATGGAGAGTATGCACCCATGCCGCCGGTATTTGGTCCCTCGTCGTTATCATAAGCTCTTTTATGGTCTTGAGATGTTGGCATTGGAATAAGTTTATCATCTTTGACAAAGCATATATATGATGCTTCCTCCCCTTCTAAAAATTCTTCAATCACAACTCTTTTGCTTGCAGGTCCAAACTTTCCGGCAAACATATCTTTCACTGCCTGGATAGCCTCTTCTTCTGTCTTTGCTACAACTACACCTTTGCCGGCAGCAAGACCATCGGCTTTTATAACTATTGGTGCCCCTACCTCTTTTATAAACTTTATAGCATCTTCTTCATTTTCAAAGCTTTCAAACTTTGCAGTAGGAATGCCGTACTTTTTCATTAAATTTTTAGCAAAAACTTTACTTGCCTCTAAAATTGCAGCTGATTTTTGATGTCCGAATATTTTCAAACCTTCTTCATTAAATCTATCAACAATGCCCTCGGATAATGGTTGCTCGGGTCCTACTACAGTTAAATCTATCTTGTTTTCTTTTGCAAATCTAACGAGATTGTATATATCAGTTGGAGATATATTTACTCTTTTTGCGATTTTGCCTATACCGGCGTTTCCGCTTGCACAGTATACTTCTTTTACAAGGCTACTTTGTTTAATCTTCCAAACTAAAGCATGTTCTCTTCCACCATTTCCTACAACCAATACTTTCATAGCACTTCCTCTTCATATTTTGATATATGTTTATAGTCTTCTCTTTCTTTTATTACTTTAAAGTTAGAACCATCGACCAATACTTCTAACGCTCTTGGTCTTACGTTGTAGTTTGATGACATGCTGCTACCATACGCTCCGGCAGTCATTATGGCCAACAAATCTCCTCTCTCTACTTTTCCAATTTTTCTATCAAGAGCTAAAAAATCTCCTGTCTCGCAAATTGGACCCACTATATCAGCTACCATCTCTTCATCTTTTTCTTGCACGTTTAAAACATGGTGGTAAGCATTATACATAGCAGGTCTTACAAGGTCATTCATTCCAGAATCAACAATAACAAAATGTTTTTCTTGTTTATCTTTTAAAAAGATTACTTTCGTGATTAATGCTCCGGCTTCAGCAATCAAAGACCTTCCCGGCTCTATTATTAACTTTAATCCGGTTTGTTTCACTACGGGAATTATTGCGTCTGCTAAATCTTTTGGAGTAGGTGGGTTATCGTCTGGATGATACCTAACTCCAAGACCACCGCCCATATCTATAAATTTTAATTCGATTCCTTCTTTTTTTAGTTTAAACACAAGGTCCACCACTTTTTCAGCAGCTTCCCTAAATACAGAAACGTCCATTATCTGAGAGCCTATATGACAATGAACGCCTACCACATTCAAATTTTCAAGCTTCACAGCCTTTTTGTAAGCATCTAATGCTTGGTCTATATCGATCCCAAATTTACTTTTCTTCAATCCTGTTGAAATGTAAGGATGGGTTTTTGGGTCTACATTAGGATTAACCCTTATAGAAATGTTGGCTTTTTTTCCTTGTTTGCCCGCGATTTCATTGATGACGTCAAGCTCCATGAAGCTTTCAACGTTAAAAGAAAGAATGTTTTCACTTATAGCATAACTAATTTCAAAGTCAGTTTTTCCAACCCCGGCATAAACTATCTTGTTTGAAGAAAATCCCGCTTTTTTTGCCTTATAAAGCTCTCCGCCGGATACAATGTCAGCACCAAGACCATTTTCTTCAAAAATTTTCAGTAGACTAAGATTAGAATTTGCTTTTAAAGCATAGCAAATTAATGTATCATAATCTTTAAACGCTTCTTTATACTGGTTAATTTTATCTAAAATTGCCTTTTTACTGTAAACAAAGAGTGGAGTACCAACCTTTGAAGCTAAATTTAATATGCTAACCTCTTCACAGTAAAGTTTTTTTTCTATGTATCCGAAGTAATTATATAGATGATGCATTAATAAAGCTTTGCCTCCAAATAAAAATTGCAGTAGAATAGATAATCATAATTTTATAAATTTTTCAAGAAGGATAAGCATATATGGGCGTAGAAATAAAAGGGTTGACTGTACCAGCTTTGCTTATTAAATTAGACCCAAGTAAAAGCTTGCAGGAAAATATTGAAGAACTTAAACAAAAACTCTCTTCTGCTTTCTTTAAAGGGTCTTATGCTGTTGTTGATTATAACGGGTTGGAACTAAACGAAGAATCAAAAGCCGAGATAGAAAAGGTTTTAAAAGATTTCAACGCATCAGTTTTAGGATTTCAAAATACAAAGAATAATAAAGAGAGTTTAAAGGGTGTTACTCAAAAAAAATCTTTAAAAATTATAAATAAAACACTAAGAAGTGGTCAAAAAGTAGAGTATGATGGAGATGTTCTAATTCTTGGTGATGTTAACCCTGATGCCTATGTAATTTCCTCCGGAAGCGTTATCGTCATGGGTAATTTAAGAGGCGTGGTACATGCCGGAGCTAATGGAGATGAAACAGCCGTAGTTATGGCATTAAAGCTTAAACCCCAGCAAATAAGAATCTCTAATTATATTGCAAGGTCTCCTGATGAACCTGATGTTAAAGCTGAAGAGTCAAATTCTCCAGAAATTGCATATATTGAAAATAACACAATAGTTATAGATAAAATATAGATAAAAATATACCTTGAGTGAGAGATTAGTGATTTTTATAGAATTAAAAGGGAGATCCTTCGACTTAAGTCATCAGGATGGTAGGAAAAGGTTGAATGATAAACATTAAAGGAGTGACAACCTTAGATGTCATTCTGCAACCGGCGAAGAATCTCCAACTTTTATTAAATTTTTAACCAGACGTATAAATAAGATTAAGTAATAGAGGTGTAAAAAATGGCAAGAGTTATAGTTGTAACTTCTGGAAAAGGTGGAGTAGGAAAAACTACTATCGTAGCCAATGTATCCACTGCTTTGGCAATGATGGGAAAAAAAGTTTTAGCAATAGATGCAGACATTGGTCTTAGAAATTTAGACATGATTCTTGGTCTTGAAAATAGAATAGTCTATGATATTGTTGATGTTGTTGAAGGAAGGGTTCCTCCGGAAAAAGCTTTTGTAAAAGATAAAAGAGGGCTACCGTTGTATCTGCTGCCGGCATCACAGACAAAAAATAAAGATGCTGTAAAACCAGGTCAAATGGTAGATATCGTAGAAAAAGTCAAAGATAATTTTGATTATATATTCATAGACTCTCCTGCCGGAATTGAAAGTGGATTCAAAACTGCTGCCGCTCCTGCTGAAGAGGCTATCGTAGTAGTAAATCCAGAAGTTTCATCTGTAAGAGATGCTGACAGGATAATTGGATTGCTTGAATCTATGGATAAAGGAAATTCAAGATTGGTTATAAACAGAATCAGATTGCATCAGGTTAAGAAAGGCGAGATGTTATCAGTTGAAGATATAGAAGAAATCTTACAAATACCAAAAATCGGTATCGTGCCGGACGAAGAAAAATTGGTAGATTTTACCAACAGAGGAGAACCGATCGTTTTACATAAAGAACTTCCTGCGGCAAAAGCGATCATGAACATAGCAAGAAGATTAGAAGGTGAAGAAGTCCCATTTACAGAGCTTGAAGAGAAGAAAGGATTTCTTGCTAAGCTTTTTGGAAGATAGAGTTAGGAGGGAAAAATGTCAATTTTTAGTTTTTTTAAAAGACAATCATCAGCAAACGAAGCCAAAGAAAGGCTGATGATGGTTTTATCATATGAAAGAAAAGGATTACCGCCAAATTTTGCTGATATATTAAAAAATGACCTTATAACAGTTTTTTCAAAATATCCACAATTTGATTCACATAACATAGAAGTTGAGATAAAATCTGAAAATGATAGAGATGAACTTTGGATAAGCATTCCATTTGCTGATGGTAAATAAATGGAAAAAATAACGTTTGCTTTACCAAAAGGAAGGCTTTTCTCTCAATCTATAGAAATTTTCCAAAAATCCGGAATTCTTGATGAAAACATAGACCAAAATACAAGAAAGCTTATTTTAGAATCTAAGGATTTTAAGTTTTTGGTAGTAAGGTCTAAAGATGTTCCGGTTTATGTAGAGTCTGGAATCGCAGACATAGGCGTAGCCGGAGATGATGTTTTGTTAGAATCAAATCCGGATGTTTATAAACCGGTTGACTTAAAGGTTGGATACTGTAATATTGTTGTTGCAGGCAAGCCAGAAGATAAAGAATTTTACTTTTCAAATCCATCAAATATTTCAGTTGCTACCAAATATCCAAAAATAACCCAGGAATATTTTTCTCAGAAGGGCATAAATGTTAAGATTTATGAGCTATATGGTTCTGTTGAGCTTGCACCACTAGTAGGACTTGCAAGGTTTATCGTCGATATTGTAGAAACAGGCACAACCCTTAGAGAAAACGGGTTAGTTGTAATTGAACCAATAAGACCATCGACAGCAAAGCTCATCGTAAACAGAATAAGCTATAAACTTAAATCAGAAAAAATTTTCCCAATCATTGAAAAGATAGAAGAATATTTAAAGATTTAAAGAAATGTATGAATTAAAAGAAGTGTAGAAATATGTATAATATATATGTAGGATGTGATATATAAAGCTGCAAGTTGTAAATCAGATACTCTACTGCTTTCTTTTTTGATTGAATGTTTAAAAGTATAGTTAAATACTAAGAGATTTTTTTGAAATATTGTAAAATAAAAATTAGAGTTTTTCATTTTTACCTCCTTGGTGGAATTTTTGCTATTAAAATTTTAACTGCCACAAGGAGTTTTTGATATTCTATTTATATTTGAATTTCTCACACGAGGTATTGAAAAATTTTACTTTTTATCCTATTATTTATTGACAAGACTATAAAATAAAGATGGAGCTAAGAATGATTGACCCTTCAGCATTTAGTCAAATGGAAAAAGAGGCTACTAATTTATTAATAAAGATTTTTATTCCTTTGTGGATTATTCTTTCAGTAGCTGTAACTATTTGGAGTTATAAATCTACAAGAGCAAAAGTTTTTTGGAAGAATCTATATAGAAGTGTATTTCCACCAAGAGAAGGTAAGGGCGAGAAAAAACCTTGGTTTAGAAGATAGGTTTATAACTGTTTTGAATCAAGAATAAATGTTACAGGTCCATCGTTTAAGATATAAACTTTCATATCAGCACCAAAAACGCCTGTTTGAACTTTCACATATTTAGAAAACTCTTCTACAAATTTTTCGTATAAAGCTTTAGCTTTATCCGGCTTGGCAGCATATTCAAAAGATGGTCTTCTTCCTTTCTTCAAATTAGCAAGAAGCGTAAACTGAGATATGATAAGAGCCTCTCCGTTGATATCAAGAAGGGAATAATTCATTTTTTTATTCTCATCTTCAAACATTCTTAAATAAACAATTTTATTAACTAACTTATTCACATCTTCTTCTGTGTCATCTTCGGCTATACCAAGAAGTATATTAACTCCCTTTCTTATTTCTCCTACAATCTTGCCGTCTACTTCAACGCTTGACTTTATAACTCTTTGAACTACCGCAATCATTTTTTAATGATTCCATAGAATAATTCTGAAATCAATTGGTCTGGGTCTTTGATTATTGGTCCTTCTCTTCTTTCCATTACGTACGCAAAAACCTTTGCCTGTATAAGTCCTACAAAAAGCATTGCTGTTTCAGACGGGTCTATATCTTCTCTAACAAGCCCTTCTTCTTGTCCCTTTTTAATAATCTCAGAAAGTTTCTTTTTGTAATCTTCAACAAATTTATGAAGTATATCAAAAAACTTTTTATTTCCAGACCTACTAAATTCAAAGCATAAAACAGGAACAGCTCCTTTTGTCTCTTCTAATACTTTTATATGCTCTCTCATTACTTGTTTTAAAGTTTCTTCTGTAGAAAGTCCTAATTCTTTTGCTCTGTCAACGCTTTGAGAACACCGAGATATATATCTATTAATAATTTCTACTACTATAGCATCTAAGGAAGGAAAATGTTTATAGATGGCTGCATCGGTTATGCCTATTTTATTGGCAATATTCTTTGCTGTAAAACGCTTTAATCCTTCATGGATTATTATTTCAGCACCTGCTAATACTATTTTTTCTCTTGTAGATAGCTCTTCTAACATTAAATTCCTCCTACATCATAATCATGCTGCAAAATTCGTTGATGCTTACAGACGCACCAGCAGCATTTCTATGACCACCACCGTTTAGTAATTTTGCAAGGTCTAAAGCCGACGGACTATGATTGTCAAGACTTCTAAAACTGAGCTTCACAAAATCGCCATTGATTGAAAAAAGACAAACAGCTTCATTATACCCAGTAGCTAACAAATTTCCTATTTCAGACTGAAATAAACCAGTGTTGTACGCCCTTACTTTATAATTTCCTATTTTTATAAACAGGTCTTTAGCTTTCTCTACAAAGGTGTTGATTAAATAAGTCGTATACTGATTTATTATTTTGCCCTTTTCTATAATTTCTGTAATATCTTTATCTAAAAGCTCTTTTATTTCTTCTGGTTTGTTGGTAAACAGGAATAGATAATCATTAACATATTTTGTTACATCTCCATACTGCCATTTCCAGATATCTTTATCTTCTACATATTTTATTATTTCTGGCGGCTCAGTATTAAATAGATAATGCCAAGTTAAAGATGCTCCTGATTTGTCATTATCAAATACAAATTCAAATTTTGGGTCTTTTATCTCTTCTAATATGTTTTTCATGCTAATATGATGGTCTAAATTTATTACTTTCTTGGCTTTTAATAAAACTTTGTCTAAATATTCTGGTTTTAATGCAAAGTCTACAATATAGACTATTGTGTCTTCATCTATTTGCCCAAGTATTTGCTCAAAATCTTCATCTTTGAAGTTATGTTCTATTGGAATAACGGTTGCATCCGGAAATTTTTTTAGTATCACTGCCGCCGCCGTAGTTCCGTCTGTACAATTTTTATGATAAAGCCCGATAATTTTCATATTTTCAAAACCTCCTACAATATTTTAAGTTAATAAATGCTAACTGTAAAGATAAAAAATACATTTTTATATTTTATCTTGAATTATTGGATTAATATAACAAGAGCATTCCAAATTTAACCATAACCTAAAAATTAGTAATTAACCTTTCGTACGCTATTATATTGAGGCAAAAAATTTTCCGTTTTATTTTTCAAAAAAATCAAAAAACATCTTATCTGTGAAATGTGAAATTAGCTACGTAGTTTACTCTTACAAAAACGCTATAACAATAATATATTATATACGTCGGATGAGAAATTCATTAAAATCACGAGAATCTTCGTCGGCTGCAGAATGACGATTTGGATTTTTGCAAGCAGTCTCATAGATTACACAAGATTCTTTGCCGTAGTTAGAATGTTAAAAGTAGCAGATATTGCTTAGCTATTCATGAATTGTCCGCTCATAAGCAGCTCATGAACTGCCCTTGTGTAACAGATGAATGACGGGAGTTGATTAAGTTTCATTATTAAAATTTAAGGTTTTACTTTGATAAAATACTTTAACGCATAAATTGAGTCCCGGAAAAACCATGAGACTTTTATTGGTAGAAGACGATAAAACCTTAGGAAGGCTTATTAAGAAAGGTCTTGAAGAGGAAGGATTTTTGGTTGACTTAGTATCTAATGGAGCTACAGCAGAAGAGTACTTGAATGCAGAAAACTATGAAGTGATAGTTTTAGATTTGATGCTTCCTGAAAAGGATGGTCTAAGCATTCTACAAAGCTTAAGAAATCGTGGAATTTGCACTCCTGTTTTGATACTCACCGCTAAAGGTTCTGTTGAAGACAAAATAAAAGGACTGAATGCAGGAGCTGATGATTATCTTGCAAAGCCGTTTGATTTTCAAGAGCTTGTTGCAAGAATAAAAGCTTTAATAAGACGTTATCATAATGTAAGCAAAGGCACAGTCTCCTTTGGTGATGTTGAAGTTGACTTAGTTAATCAAAATGTGAAAGTGAAAGGCAAAGATGTAGAGCTTACAGCTATGGAGCTAAAACTTTTAATGATGCTTGCCCTAAAGTCCAACAGAATTCTTTCTAAAACTTATATAGAACAAAGCTTATACGGATGGGAAGGATCTCCTGACAGCAATGTGATAGAAGTTTTAATAAGCAGATTGAGAAAAAAGCTTGACCCGGAAGGTAAGTACATCAAAACCGTTAAAGGATTAGGATATATACTTAAGATATGAAAAGCCTATTTTTAAGAGTGTATGTATTATCTCTCATCTTGCTTTTTAGTGCTTTTTTGTCAATCTATCTTTTTACACATTTGACGTTAAAAAATTCCGTGCATCAAGAGATAAGCTCATCTTTAAACATTCTGTGGCAGTCAGTTGCATATATTATTAGAGAAGAGGGAAAGTTTCAGTACGATGAAGAAGTCATGATAAACTTTAGAAAAGGTTCTGACAACTATCTAAAAATCTTGGAAGATAACAAATATGTTGAATTACAACCTGATAAAAGCGTTCTTAATTTCCCATCAGGAAATGGACTTTTCTTTTTTGAAATCAACGGTAAAGAGTACGCAGGCTATGGTGAAAAATACGGTAGATACTATATTTTGGTTTACAGAGAAATCAGCAANCAGCAAGCAATGTTAAGAAAGTTTTCTAAAAATTTTTTTACAGGTTGGCTTGCTATTTTGGTAGNATATACTCTAATTGCATATCCATTGTGGTATTTATCTTTTAGAGTTGTCATGAGGTTAGCCAAAAAAATAGAGGAGAGTAGCCCAGCCAAGCTTGACATCTTAGATGAAAATGTGTTTTCTGAAATAAAACCAATTGTGAAAGCCTACAATCAATTAGTAAATCAATTAAACAACTATCTTGATACTCAAAAGTTTTTCTTCTATCACCTGTCCCACGAGCTTAAAACACCGTTATCTATCATAAGAACTTCAACAGACTTAGCCCTACGAAAACCAAGAAGTCAAGCTGAGATGAGAGAGTTTCTGCTAAGCATTAAAAGCGCAGCTGAAAGAGCTTCTCAGGTAGTAGAAAAACTTTTATTGTTATACAGATTAGAAGCTCAAAATGTAGAGCCAAAGAGAGAAATTGTAGAGCTAAAAACTTTAATACTTGGCATATTAGGGGATTTTAAACAANTGATTAATAATAAAAATCTAAGTTTTGAGATTTTTGAAGATGAATTTAAGGTGTTTGGTGATTATGAGCTTATTCATTCACTTTTTAGCAACATCATAGAAAATGCAATAAAATATAGCCCGCAAAACGGAAAAATACGAATAAATAGAGATAGTTCTTGTATTACCATAGAGGACGAAGGTATCGGAATTTCAGAGGAAGATCTGATTAAAATTTTTGAACCATTTTACAGGTCAGAAAAAGCAAAGCTTGAAGAAGGTTCAGGCCTTGGTCTTAGTATATGCAAAGTCATAGCTAAAATCTTAGGTTGGGAATTAACCATCAATAGCGAGGTTGGCAAAGGAACTTCTGTAAAAGTTTGTACAAAAACTCATTAAGCTTGTGTTAAGGTAATTTTAATCTTAAGTTAATAATTGTAGTTTATAATTTTGGATGAACTTGACTTTAATGCGGTGCTATAATTTCAATCATGAAAAAAATAATCTTTATTATGTTTGCTTTATTTTATACGGCAAAAGCTGATGAAGTAATGGATATTTTCCAAGCTGCAAAGAAGAATTTTTTAGTAGATGAAAATCTTAAAAATAACAAAGAGTATTATCAACTTTTAAACAAAGACCTATACGCTACAAGATTTTTAAAATTAACCGCAGATTTAAGCTTCTCTCATTACAACACTCAAGCAGTATCTTCCTATAACGTTTCTTCTTTGAAATTTGGCAACGAAATGGATGTTTTTGGAAAATCTAAGTACGATGAAGAGATAAACAAAATAGAGATTGAAAAGTCAGCAGTCCTATCTGAAAAAGAAAAAGAAACTTTGTTTAAAAACATCCTTACAGCCTACGCTAATTACAGTATGTACTTTGAGCTTGTAAAACTTCAGCAGGAGAGAATAAAAAACATCAAAGAGAACCTAAGCTTTATAGAAAAAGCAGTAAAAGATGGAAAGCTTCCTGCCATAGAGTATGACAACTGGCAGCTGAAACTTCTAAATGAAGAAGAAAACCTTTTAAAGTATCAAAAAGCTATGGAAACATACTTGAAAATCTTAAAGATAACTTCAGGTTTAGACCAGATTAAACCTTTGCAAGATTACAGTTTAACAAAAGAAGAGTTAAATCAAATTTACAGTCAGAAAGAGNATTATTTAAANACCAGTCCAGACGTTAAAGTCATAGATTTAGAAAAAAAGTTAAACGATACACTTTACAAAAAAGAGAAAAATTATTGGATTCCAAATTTATCATTGTCATATGAACGACAGATCAACAAAGACCCAACAGGAAACGGAAATCAGAATATATTTACAGTTGGAATCATGTCAAATATTTTCTATGGAGGCTTAAAGTATAAACTACTAAGTCTTTCAGTTAGAGATAGGATATTAAATATTCAAAAATACAGAGAAAGTTTAAATCTAAATCAAAATCTTGAAAGTCTTTATACATCTGTATTTTACGATATAGATAGACTTGAAGTTTACAAAAAACAGATTCAATCATCTTACGATATATATGAAAAATACCTTAAAGCCTACAAGATGGGCTTGGCTAATTTCGTTGTTTTAGACAAATATTATTATGATTACATAAATGCAACCAACAACTACATTCAAACAAAGTATAACGCATACATGAATTTTAAACTTTTAGAACATCTGATAAAAGGAGATTTATACAGATGAGACTTGCATTAATTTTGACTTTTATATCTTTTAGTTTTAAAGTTGCCTTTGGTCAAGATACTTATAAAGTAGTTCCTGTCAAGTCGCAGATGGAAATTCAGGTCTCTGGACAAATAGAATCTGGCAAACAGTGTAGCATAACATCAAAAACTGAGGGATACTTTTATCCTTTTGTTTCAGTTGGTGATAGAGTGAAAATAGGACAGGTTATAGGCAGCTTTAAGAATGAGTTTTTAGAGGCAAACTTACAGTCAACAGTCAGAAAAATTCAGATTACCCAAAGCGAGGTAGAGAACTTAACAAAAAAACTTGAAAACTACGAAAAATTGTACAGCTTAGGCTTGGCATCAAAAAACGACATTTTAGACCTTAAAAACAATATATCATTAAAACAGTCCGAGATTGAATCATTAAAGGCACAGCTTAAAACTTACAACATCCAGAAAAACAACTTTAAACTATCTTCAAATTGTGAAGGCTATATTATTAACATGATACCAGAAGGTCAGTATGCTACTATAGGGACAACCGTCGCAACAGTTTATAATCAAAATTCAAACTTTTTGTATCTGTATGTTCCGGTTGAGTTTTTAAATCTCATAAAGTCTAAAAAAGTCTTAAACGCAAAATTAAACGATGAGACAATCTCTTTGAAAGTAAAGGAAATCATTCCAGTTTCAGAAGGAAACCTTGTAAAAGTTAAAACGTTTTCAGAAAAAGCCTTAGAACTTCCTTTAAACTTTAGACAGAGTATAACGCTATATGTTGATGGTATATCAGGCTTTAAAATACCTAAGAAGGCTTTAGTTTTAGAGGAAAAAGGATTTTTTGTATATAAGATTTACAACGGTAAAAAGTTTAAAGAAAAAGTTAACATAATCAAGGATGAAGGAGATTTTATTATCGCATCCGGCAATCTTAAAGATGGGGATGAGGTAGAAATTAGATGATTTCTAAGGATTTTTTTATATTTATCATCAAAAGAAAGTTTGCTATTATGCTCATTTTTCTTTTGCTTGCCACCATTGGCTACTATACATCTAACTCTATAACGAAAGATATCTTTCCAAATGTCTATTTTCCAAGGGTTGAGGTTGCAATAGAAAATGGCTACACTCCTACAAAGCAGATGCTGCTTGAAATTACAAAACCTGCGGAGGAATCTCTTAAAACCGTTCAAGGTGTAGAGAAAATAGTTTCAAAGACTTCTATCGGTTCAACAGAGATAAACCTCTACTTTAACTGGTCTACAAATCCGTTCACCGCCTATCAGCTTGTTTTAGCAAGAGTAAGTGAGTTGAAAAACGTCTTACCGCCGACGGCAAAGGTTGTTGTAAGACAGGCTACGCCAAGCATGTACCCAATAGGCATTTATGCTATAGGTTCTGACGCTAAATCACAAACACAGCTGACAGACATACTCTATTACAAGATAAAACCTTTAATAATATCCTTGCCCGGCGTTTACGACCTTGAAATAAAAGCTCCACAATGGCAGGAGTTTCATGTAGTAATAGATACAGACAAGCTAAACAGCTACAACATCTCCTTGGATTATTTAAAATCTGTNATTTACGACCAAACCAAGATAGACTTCTTAGGCATAACTGAGATGTTAAACAAACAGTATGTAATAACTCTCTACCAAAAGCCTGACGATGTATATAAACTTTTAGATGTAAAAATACCACTTTCTGGTGGTAGATACATAAATCTATCTGAGGTAGCCACGATTATAGACTCTAAGTATCCGTCAAGGGCTATCTCAGGGTTTTCTCACGCCAAAAATGCGGTTGTCTTTAACATCCTAAGACAGCCGGACGCAGATACAACAACGGTTATACAAAACGTTGACAGTCAAATAGAGAGTATAAATAAATCCTTGGAAAAAGAAGGTATCAGAATTTACAAATCATACGACTCTTCANCNTTCATAAAAGAATCAATAAAAAGCGTAAGAGATGCGATAGTTTTAGGAAGCATAATAGCCGTCTTGATTCTGTTTATCTTTTTAAGAAAGTTAAAGCTTTCCTTTGCTACCTTGCTAACCCTTCCGATGGTATTTTTCATCACAATCATAGGCATCAAAATTTTGGGCTTAGACTTTAATCTGTTCTCTTTGGGCGGTATGGCTGCTGCGATAGGAGGCTTGGTAGACCATCTTATCATCGTCATTGAAAACATAGACAGACATCTAAAAATGGGCAAGGATAAGCTAAACGCCATAATAGACGGTTCGAGAGAAATCCTTCCTATCATGACTGCCGCGACTTTAATATCTACTTTGGTTTTCTTGCCTCTTCTCTTTGTACCCGGCGTTGTTGGAGTATTTTTAAAACAACTTGGTTTGGTGTTAGTTTTGACCTATGTCGTTTCACAAATTGCAGCCATATTTTTAGTCCCTATAGTAGCCTACATACTACTACCAAGCAGTTTTAAAAATCAAGAAGACTTTATATCAAGATTAGAAAAACGTTATGAAACCTTTTTAGAAAGACTATTTAAGTATGATTTTATATCCCTGCCGCTTGTTTTAATTATTGCTATATCNGGATTTTTACTTTTCAGGGCAATTCCTACCACGTTTTTACCTAAATGGGATGANGGAAGNTTTGTAGTAGANTTTACGCTACCGGCAGGAACTCCTTTAGAAGAGTCTTACAAAACCGCCATGGAAATGGGAAAGATTTTAAACTCGATTCCGGAGGTTAAAAACTGGACTTTAAGAATAGGCACATCCTTAGGGCACGTCGTAGAACAGCCTAACATCGGCGACTTTTTGGTAGTATTGAATGAAAACAGAACAAGAAGCATTTTTGATATAGAAGACGAGGTCAGAAAAAAGATAGAGGCTAAGTTTGACAACCTTGAAGAATTTGACCTTCCACAGGTTATAGAGGATAGATTGGCAGACATACTCGGAGAGGAAGCACCAATATCTGTGATACTCTACGGCTATGACCCTGACAAGCTTGTAAAATACGGATTTAAACTTAGAGACCTGCTAAGAGAAAAGCCTATCCTTACAGAGGTAAATTTAAAAACCACCTTCACATCAGGAGAGATAAGAATTAGATTAAAACCGGAGGCACAGAGTATTTACGGCTTGAATCTAAACGACCTTTACCAGCAGCTTTACAACGCCTACTGGGGAAAAGTGGTAGGAAACATAGTTTACGGCGAGAAAATTATAAATCTTAGATTAATATCCATAGACAGACAGCAATTTTTAAATCCAGAAAATGTCAAGATTTACTCTCCTGCAGTAGGTAGGTTTATACCATTGTCCCAAGTGGCAGAAGTGTCTTACATGAACAACGTTCCAGAAATCACACACTACAACCTATCTCCCGTTGCGGTTATAACTGTAAGATTTAAAGGTAACGATATGTCTAAGGCTGTAAAAGTAGTAAGTCAAACCATCCAAGAGGCAAATCTACCATCAGACATAACCCCTGTCATATCTGGATTTTACAAACAACAGCAGAAGTCTTTTAAAAGTCTAATGCTTGTAATTTTAGCAGCCTTAACCCTTATTGGCATTTTTACCATGATTCTTTTTGTAGACCCAAAAATTACTGTCGCTGTTTTACTTGCAGTAATTTTAACATTAACAGGAGTATTAACAGCTCTATTTATAACAGGAAAACCCCTTGATATAACCGGACTTATCGGAATGCTAATAGTTTTAAGCATTGTTATAAACAATAACGTTTTAATTTTTGATTTTTACAAAAACGTAGCAGAAGAAAAACTGGAAAAAAGGATCCTGTATGCAACTGCAAGCAGGTTTAGACCAATTACCATGACGATGTTATCAAACGCCTTTGCAATGCTTCCGATTGCCTTAGCCATAGGAAGTGGAACCCAGATACTCCAAGACCTTGCCATAAGCATGATAGGAGGTTTAATTTTTGCCATATTCTTAAACTTACTGATAATACCGATGCTCTTTCACTTTTTATCAAGAATTGTAAGTAAATCGTAGAGGTATAAATACCTTGGGTGAGAAATTAGCAATTTTTATAGATTTAAAAAGAGTTCCTTCGGACTTACGTCCTCAGGATGACAGCCAAGGGTTGATTGATAGACATCAAAAAAAGGGCAACCTTATTTGTCATTCTGAGCGAAGCGAAGAATCTCATACTTTTATTGAATTTCTCACCCGACGTATTGTTTACAGTTTATTAAATGCAAAACCTTGAATTTTTAGATAAGATATTTGATTTGCTAAAACTAAATGAACTTTGTGATAGATTGATAATTTTATTAAAATTTGAACGATTGATCCTTCGGCTTTGCCTCAGGATGGGAATTAACCAAAAACATAGTTCGGCAGCCGGCAAAGATCGCATAATTTTTAAATTTCTTAAAAAGGAGGTTTTATTTGCTTACATTTTTTTGTGATTTTGACGGAACGATATCCAAACAAGATGTAATAGATACATTATTGGAAAATTACGCATCAAGGCAGTGGCTTGAAATAGAAAAACTATGGAATGAAGGCAAAATAACAACAAGAGAATGTTTAGACGCCCAAATGGCTCTAGTAACAATAACAGAAAAAGAGTTAGACGATTTTTTATCAAAGATAGAAATTGACGAAAGTTTTTTGATGTTTGTAGATTTTGTAAAATCAAACTACAACTCAAAAGTTTATATACTCAGCGATGGATTTAAGCTTTTCATTGAAAAAATATTAAAGCCTTATGGCATTCTGTCAAAAATAGATGGCATCTATGCAAACGATGTAAAGCTTATAAATAATAAATTTCAAACTTTCTATAACCATTCTAAGCCTGATTGTCAGCTTGGAGTTTGTAAGTGTTCGTTGGCTAATAGCTTGAAAAACAATAGATCTATCTACATTGGCGATGGCAGGTCTGATTTTTGTGTAAGTCAAACAACAGATTTTGTTTTTGCAAAAGGAAAGCTTTTTGATTTTCTAAAAGAGAATAAGTTTAAACACTTTACAAAATTTTCTACCTTTAAGGACGTAATAAATAAAATACCTTACATAAAGGAGATGTTAAATGAAGAAAGAAGAAATTTTAGCAATAGAGCAGGAAGTATGTTCATGGGGTGATACAGTACATTATCTAAATCCTCCAAAAATTTTTAGAGCTTGTGAAGGGTCTTATCTTTACGATGAAGAGAACATACCATACCTTGACCTTCAAATGTGGTACAGTGCCTGCAATTTTGGGTACAAAAACGAGCGCATTAACAATGCCATAAAAGACCAAATGGATAGATTGGGGCAGTTGGCGTCTCAGTTTTTATTTGAAGAAAAAGTCATTCTCTCTAAAAAGTTGGTTGATGCTAATCAAAAAAGGTTTGGATTGAAAGGAAGAGTTCATTTTAACGTTGGCGGTTCTCAGGCTATAGAAGATAGCTTAAAGCTTGTAAGGAATTATAAAAAGAAAAATCTAAACTTTGCTTTTATGGGCGGATATCACGGAAGAACTCTTGGAGCTACTGCAATTACATCAAGCTATAGATACAGAGAAAGATTTGGACATTTTAGCGATAGAGCGTTATTTATTCCATTTCCATACTGTTTTAGGTGTCCTTATGGCAAAAACTTAGACAGTTGCGATTATTACTGTGTAAAAGAATTTGAAAAATTATTTGAATCAGAGTACTACTCTATTTATAATCCGAGAACAAAAGATTGTGAATATGCAGCCTTTTACATAGAGCCTATACAAGGGACAGGTGGATACGTAAAAGCTCCACCGGAATACTTTAAAAAACTAAAAAAGATACTCGACCAAGCAAACATTTTATTAGTAGATGACGAAATTCAAATGGGATTTTACAGAACTGGCAAACTGTGGAGCATAGAGCATTACGGAGTTAAGCCCGATATCATAGTTTTTGGAAAATCTCTTACAAATGGAATGAATCCTTTATCCGGACTATGGGCAAGAGAAGANCTTATCAATCCAAGTATATGGCCGCCNGGCTCTACTCATTCTACTTTCTCTTCAAATCCAATAGGTGTGAGAGCCGGCTTAGAAGTTATGAGCATCATAGAAGAAAAAGATTACGAAANCACGGTAGCACNAAAAGGGCAAAAGTTTTTAGAGGGNTTGAAAGAATTAAAGAAAAAGTATAAAAACATTGGAGACGTTGATGGTATTGGATTGGCTCTTAGAATAGAAATATGTGAAGCTGACGGATTTACTCCATCAAAAGCACTTACTGACAAAATATTAGAAGAAGGACTAAAAGGAGACCTTGAATATAAAAATAAGCGTTATGGTCTTGTGTTAGACGTTGGCGGTTATTATAAAAACGTATTTACACTTGCACCATCCTTAGAGATTACAGACGAAGAGATAGACATGGCTATATCTTTATTAGACCAACTATTTAGAAGGGTGTTTTAGTTTGGAATTTTCTATCGTAAACAATAACGAAAAAGCAGTACTGCTACTTCACGGTCTTACAGGAACACCGTTAGAATTAAGATGGGTAGCAAGGGATTTTTCAAAGGAAAATTATGATGTATACTTTCCTATACTACCCGGTCACTGCTCTTCTTTAGAAGAGATTAAAAATATAAAATGGCAAGACTTGTACAGATTTACAAAAGACTATTATCTTTCATTAAAAGCCAAATATAAGTATGTTTTTGTTGGTGGATTGTGCGTTGGTGGTATGCTGTCTTTAATTCTTGCTATGGATTTTCCGGATATTGACGCAGTAGCATCGTGGTCTCCAGCCATGGGCATTGATGGATGGGCGATACCATGGTACAGATTTTTACTGCCTTTTGTGCTGCATTCTCCTTTAAAGCATTTGTATTACTGGAAAGAGTCAGACCCTTATGGTATAAAAAACGAATCTATGAGAAGAAAAATAAAGCAGATGATGGAAAGAGAAGAAAATTTCGGAGCTTATGATAAAATACCCGCTACCACAATATTAGAACTAAACAGAATGTCAAAATATATCAAACAAAACATCAATCGTTTGACAGCACCTTTTATAATAATTCATTCCAAAGAAGACGACCTTTCTTCTATAAANGGNGCAAAGTTTATATANGAAAAAGCACCAAGCAAGATAAAAAAATTTGTAGAGCTCACCAACAGNTATCACATAATAACGATGGATAACGAAAGGGATATTGTATCAAAGGAGACTATATCATTTTTTAACAGTCTCTTAAAAGAGAAAAGTTAATGCCTCTATTTCAAAAGGATTAGTAGTGTTCCAAAATTTCTGTAAATTTGCCTTTCCTTGTAATATTGAGAACGAAGTCCGAAGTATCTCTCTTTTGATTTTTAACATGAAAAGATAAAGCATGAGATTCTCCGCCGGCTTCAGAATGACGATTTGGATTTTTGGAACAGGCTAAGCGTTAATTGTGGGATATGAAACAGGTAAAGCCCATGCAAGTGAAATAAAGACGCTAAATCAGATATTAAACAAAGTAGATTTTATCAAAAAAATAACTTTTAGCTGATAAAGGTTATGATTCATTAAGTGTAATACAAAAAATCTTAGACATTGGACTTATCCATGCTATAAAGATAAAGCAGACTCTTAGAGTAAAAATAAAGCATCCATTGAAACAGTTATCAAAGAATATAGCTAAGAAGTTAGCTATTGATTGGGCTATTTTTTGGAATTTCTACATGATTTTAATTTATGTATTCTTGTTTATCCTATCAGTCTTAATTTTTAGAATAAGTTTTTTTGATTTTTGCAAGCAGTCTCTCCAACCCCCCTTGACAATCAAGAAAAAGTGTATATAATAGTTATTCCACTTTTGAAAAACAAACAAGAAAAAGAAAAAACTCTTGACAATAAAAGGAAAGAGGGATATAATAGGTATTCTAAAAATTTGAAA
>JGI20130J15133_1001454_pt1 | contig 19718 bp, 17 predicted proteins | sample WasSprMetagenome_FD_15133 | JGI IMG/M metagenome (IMG submission 15133) | reverse complement strand
AAAGAGCTTTCGCCTTGAATTGTTAAATTGCCACTGCCTAAAATGTTACCAACATATAAATTTGCCCATCTAAAATTTGAAAGTCCAAGAGAGTGAGTTAAATCTGAATAAGGAACTAAATCAGATTGAATGTAGCTTTGAAAAACTGTTGGAGTTGAAGTTGCAAAACCTAAAGTGATTTTGCCATCTGGGTTCAAAACTAATTGAGCATTTTCTACTTTAATTGTTGTTGTTGCAGTGCCTTCGATTGTGCTTGTTGAAATTGTAATTTTTGAAATTGGCTCTCCGATGGAAGCTCCCTGAGAGTATAAATTTGACCATCTAAAATCTGGAGTTCCCAAAGTAAACTGATCAGTAATATAAGGTATAATACTAGATTGAACATAACCTCGGAAAACAATTTCGGTTGAAGTCGAAGCTCCCAATCTTACATTTCCTGCAACATCTAATTTATAATTTGGCAAACCAGTAGCAATGCCAACATTTCCAGAAAGAGTAGCCAAAGTAGTAGTCGCAGTTGTTTCTAACTGCCCAACAATTCTTGTAATTTCTTGAATTATTACTTTTCCCAAATCCAAATCATAAAAAGTGTTAGCAGCAAATATCAAACCTGCCACGAGAATTCCGGGTAAAATAGATTTGATTAATTTGGAAATTCGGTGGAAATTCATGGATTTCGTATTGCGTATGCGGTATTGGGTATTGGGTATTGGGTATTGCGGATTTATCTTTTGCAGTAGCGGATTAGGCCGCTGATCAGTTTGTTCACTCTGATGGATTGTTCTTCTAGTTCCTTGAATTTCTCTCTGCTTAAATATCCAACATCTCTGGCGATTAAAAGTTGATTCTGGAGTTCGGTGTTGGAGGCTTTTGCCATTGAGTAAAACTGAATCTTTTCTTTCAAAGATTTGCGTGAAAATCCTTCAGCAATATTCGAAGTGATCGAAACTGCCGAGCTTCTTAATTGATTACTTAACCCAAACATTTCTTCTCTTGGAAAGTTTTTTGTCATCTTATAAATCTCCAGCACTAACTTATGCCCCTCTTTCCACGCATCTAAATCCCTAAAAGACCTTATTTTCTCCATACGCTATACGAACTACGCTATACGCAATACCCTTACAGGATCTGATCGTAGGCTGCTAAGAAAATCTGGTAAACCTGGATGGTCATTCCAGAAGGAGTTTGTAATTTCAAGTGCCATTTCTTTCCAGCAGGAGGAATGTTCACATTACCTGTAATGTATACTTTTCCTTTTGCCAAATCGGAATTCGTTGCCGGGACAGTAAATGTAGCAGTCGTTGCCGCATCGGTTTCGTTATAAACTATCCAGGTTGAAGAAGTAGTGGTTCCAGTGTCTGCGTATCTGATCACAAATTTGTGAACCCTTGTTGCTCCAGTTGCTGCTGGTGAAAATGGATAATCTTCGATCGTTCTTGAAACAGTGGTCGCAGTATTGCAAGCATTTCCGCATCTAAATGGTAAATCAAATCCCATAATCGGTATCATTTCTCTCAAAACTTGAGTGCCTGATTTTCCGATTTGATAACCTTGTGAAGTTTCAATCCAATCGTTAGCTCCTAACAAAATTTTTCCGCTTGCTGGATCTAAAATAATGTCGCCTGAAGTTAATGTCTTTAAGGTCAAGGTAGCATTATTGCTCTGAACTGTTGGCACCTGAAGATATTGAGCTAATTGAGCAATGTTGCCAGCAAAAGTTCCAATTCCAGTAATATTTGGTGTGCCAGAACCTGTGATATTACCAATCAAAGTGAAAGCATCTACCTGATTTGGATCTAAAACATTAGAAATTGTTGTGGTTGCATTTGTCAAAGTAATAATCACTGTAGTTGCATTATCTAGAATACTAGCATCTCCTAAACTTTGCGTAGCTGTCCATTTTGCCAATCGGTTTTGAGTACCAGAACCAGTCAAACCTCCAACCCCAGAAACTGATTGCCAAATCAAATTTCCAGAACCATCAGTAGTTAAAACATAGTTTGGACCACCATAGTTTGGAGGGAAATAATAAATGGTGGTCGTTGTCATTGTGCTTGTTGCTGCAAAGACCAATTCATAATCTGTCGTTCCTTGCTCTGAATAAATTCTCAATTGTCCAGAAACTCCAGGACCTCCAGTTCTAATTGCTCCTCTCACATCTAAAGGATAGTCTGGAGCATTAGTTAAAATTCCAAGTCTATTTGTGCTCGTTGCCCAAAAGAGATTATCACTGCCACTCAAAGTTGTAGATCCTGTCCAAAAAGCAACTTGGCCTGGGCTACCAGAACCTCCAAGGCCTACTCCCTGGCCCACGCAGTTTCCTGAAGTATCGCAAACTTCATATTGTGAACCTCCTTTTACTACTTCAAACTTGTCATTTGTTACGCCCAACCTTAAATATTCATAATTTGCCCCATAAATAAATCCTGAATTAACTTGGAGAGGGCCTGTGGCAATAGTTGTTGTAGCTAACTTTGACTGACCTACGACTTCGAAAACATAACCTGAGCTTGGGTTCTGGGAAGCTGCACCTCCAATAATCAAACCAGCGGTTGCTCTAATAACATTTGTTACTCTTTGAACTTCCTCCATCACAATTTCTCCTGTATCTAAGTTGTAATAGATGTTGGCTGCAAACAATACTGCTCCTGCAATCAAAACTGAAGCCCCGATGAATAAGAAAGAAGTCAATCTTGTCCCTAGCAAAAGTTTCAGTCTTGGTTGAAATATCTTTTTAATTTTTTCTTTAAGGTTCATACTTTTTAAGACCTTTTTTCGACCTTTTTATTGAATTTGATCGTAGACAATCAAAAAGACGTTAAAAATTCTGATTTTATAGTTTGTGTTCTCGACCTTTACTTTTAATGTCCAGTTATCATTCAATAAATTTGTTAAATCGTCTTTCAAATGGGAAATTCCCTCATCTAAATTTGAAAGTCCTTGACCTGAAAATTGAAAATTAATATCTGCCAAATTTGAAAAATCAATCTGCCAATAAGAATAATTGTTTGTTGGAATGTTGTCAGCAAAATTTAGCAAAATTGCAAATTTTCTTTGAGATCCTGGCAATTGTGAGGGCAAAAGTGAATTTAATGTAGAAGTTGAAATTTCACGGGTAACAGAAACAAANGAAGTTGAAGCGGTTTCAGCTGGAANTGGAAATTTGAAAATTGGAATCATTGTTCTTAAAACTTTNTCTCCTGATTTTCTAACTGTTGAATCGTTGTCAGCTGAAATGAAAGTTAAACCTTTGATTGTTGAAGAAGAAGCATCGAAAAGGGTGACATTGGGTCCTGTTAGAATTTGACCAGTTAAAGAATTAATCACAATGTTCTTTGTACTTTCAATTTGAGCTTTGTTTGACAAAAGAGAAATTTTAAAGTATTGGCCCAAAAAGTCAGTAATTTGCAAAGGTCCTGACAAATTAAAATCTCCAGCTAAAGTAAGCATTGCGCTCAATGTTGTTGTGCCAATGCCAATTTTTTGAAGATCTGCTCTATTGTACAAAAAGGAGGTTGCGGTCCAACTTGTACCATCGTGCCACATTGTCTGTCCTAAAGTACCAGGTGGCATTGTACCTGGAGGAAGCGATGCCCAAGTACCATAACCTTGAGCATCTGACATTAAAACTTTTCCTTCACCCGCTCCTGGAATTAGTCTAAAGCCCTTCAAAACTATTGTCCCATCAACGTTTAAAATTTGATTTTGATTGTCCCAAGACAAAGAAGAGGTAGAGGTTAAGGTTGAGGTAGAAGAGAAAATTGCCAATTGCCCTTGAGTTCCTTGACCTGAAATACCTTGACTAACAGCTGTCAAATCAAAAAGATTTCCTGCTTCATCTTTAAAATATAATTTTCCATCATTTCCAACAAAAATTTTTCCAAAACCCAAAGTTGCTGTTGGTTCTGAAGTTTTTGCTAAAGCTAAAATTCCAGAAAGAGAAATTGTGTTTTCAGATTGCGTCAAAATACTCTCACCCAATCTATTTCCTGTTTGCCATAAAGCAAAATATCCTGCCCTTCCAGAACCTTGCACCCCTGGAGAAAATGGAGGAATTCTAGTAATCACTTGGCTTAGACATTTTCCTCCACCTTCTTCAGTACAAATATCTCCTGTAGCCTCAAGTTTCTTTGCAATTTTCACATTTCCAAGAAAAATAGCATTTTCCGATTGAATATCACCTTTAACCTCTAATTTAGACTGAGGATTCAAAGTACCAATTCCAACATTTCCTTTTGAATCTATTGTAATTGAAATTCCTTCAAACAGATCTTGAATGGAAGAATTAGCAATTTTTCTTTCGTCAATAAACTTTGCTAATCTATTTATTTTTCCTCCTGGTGTTGTTACTTCTCCTGCCAAACCAATACAATTTCCACTACTCAAACAAATAACACCTGAAGCATCAGGAAGAATATATTCTCTGTCTCCACTCAAAACCGAAGGTTTAATTTTCCCACTTAATTGACCCTGTTTAAATACTAAAAGAGGAGTTAAAATAGCTTCTTCTACTTCAAGAGTATTTTTAATTTTAGTTGACCCCAAAATTGTAGTTTCAGCATTAATAGTTAAATATGGTTCTTCAAAAGAAAAAGAAAGTAAACTGGAAGAAGGAGAAATAAAGGGTGAAGGAGAAGCTTGGGGTATTGCAGCCAATTTAGCCAATAAATTGCTAAAAGAGATAAATTTTGCAGAATAAATTAGACCAAAAAATAAAAAAATTGCAAGGAAAATTGGTAAAATTAATCTCAGGAAAACATTTTCCCGTGACGGGAATAAAGCTGATTTTTGTTTTTTTAACTCTTCACTTATTTCTAAAATTGTTTTTCCCTCTTTTATTTTTCTATCAATTTCTCTTAATCTCTCTAAAACCCATAAAGGATAAAAACTTCCTATTTTTCCATCTTTATCTTTTTTCCTTTGAACATAAGGTAAAAGACCTAATTTAACGTAATATCTCAGTCTTTCTTTTGGATTTCCAGAACCAAGATCAATACCAAATTTTTTAGCTCTTTCAATGAGCTCTTCTAATGGTATGAGGATTTCTTTTTTCTCCTCCTTTTTTTTAGAAAATATTATTCCCACAGTAAAGTATTATTTTATTTTAACAACCCAAAAGTGCTTGTCAAGGGCTTTTCCCGTGGCGGGAATAAAGCTATTAGTTCATTTTAATGCTTAAAATAGTAAAAATCAATAAACAAAAATTAAGGTTGCAAAAAAGTAAACCGAGAAATTTTTGAATTTTTACTTTTTTTTAAAAATAAGATATAATGAAAAAGATGAAGAAAAAATTTTTATTTTTAGCTCTAATTTTTTTCTTTATTTTTTTTAGCTTAGCTTTTGCACAAATTTCTCCAATAGCTCGAAATTTAATAGTTGAAAATGCAAATGAGGGAGATGTAATTTGTGCTATAGAAAATACTTTTAAAAAATGTAATGCTCCTTATGATAGTCGCATGGTGGGCGTTGTTGGCAAAAGTGCAATTTTAATTTTTGGAAAAGAAAAAGAAAATACAAAATCAGTAATAATTCTTGGTGAAGTAAAAGCAAAAGCTACTAATCAATTTGGAGAAATTAAAACTGGAGATTTCGTTACCTCATCAAATATTGAGGGTGTAGTACAAAAAGCAACTCGCTCTGGATTTGTTTTGGGTAGAGCTTTAGAAGATTTGAAAGAAAAGGAGGGTGAAATTTTAGTTTATGTAAACATTCAGTACCAATTACTTTCTCCCCCAGAAACTAAAATTTCTCTCTCGCAAATTGGAAAAAACATTTTACAACAATTAGAAAAACCAGAAAATTTCCCCAAGGCCTTAAGATATGTTTTTGCTGTAATTTTAGCTTTGTTTTCTTTCCTTTTTGGATTTTTATATTTTGGAAAAGCTTTGAGAGAAGAAATTGTGGCTGTTGGAAGAAATCCGTTGGCAAAATCATCAATTCGAATGGTAACAATCGTAAACTTAATAGGTATTGTAACTTTAACCTTAGGTGGATTAATTTTGGCTTTATTTGTTATACTGTATTAAGATGGAAACCTTTGAAGAAACTGGCAAGATAGAATATTTTTTTCATAACATTGCAGTTATCTCTGGACTTTCCAATTCAAAATTGGAAGAGCTTTTAATTACTGAAACAGGAAAAAAGGGAATTGTTTTTTCAATTAGAGAAAATAACGTCGAGGCATTAATGATTGATATTGAAGGATTAAAAGTTGGAGAAAGGGTAAAAGCAACTCAAAGGCCATTAGAAATTCCTGTTGGAGAAAAACTTTTAGGAAGAATTATTAATCCTCTTTGTGAACCATTAGATAAAAGAGGGAAAATTAATCAAAATGTAGAGTTTTTACCTTTAAAAAGGGAGGCTCCGCCTGTAATTGAAAGAGCAAGAATTAAAAAACATTTAGAAACTGGAGTAATTGGCGTGGATTTATTGGTACCTCTGGGATATGGTCAAAGAGAATTAATTGTTGGCGATCCAAAAACTGGAAAAACAACTTTTTTGCTTCAGGCTTTAACTTCTCAAATTAAAGAGGGGACAATTGGAATTTATGTTGGAATAGGAAAAAAAGATAGTGCCATTAAAATAGTGGAAAATTATTTAAAAGAAACTGGAGTATTTGAAAGGGTGATTATTATCCATACTCCTCCTGATGAATCCTCTACTCTTTTATATTTGGCTCCTTTTTCTGGAATGACAATTGCTGAACATTTCAGAGATAAAGGAGAAAATGTTTTAATTGTTTTTGACGATTTATCAACTCATGCCAAAATTTACCGAGAAATTTCTCTTTTGTTAAAAAGAGTGCCTGGAAGAGATTGTTATCCTGGTGATATTTTTCATTTGCATGCTAATTTGTTAGAAAGAGCAGGAAATGTCAAAAAAAATGGAAAAGAAGTAAGTATTACCGCTTTACCAGTTGGTGAAACTTTAGAAAATGATATTTCGGGATACATTACAACTAATTTGATGGCTATGACAGATGGTCATATCTTTTTTGATGTTGAAGAATTTAGAAAAGGAAAAAGACCAGCAATTAATTATTTTCTCTCTGTTTCCAGAGTTGGAAATCAAACAAAATATCCCATTGAAAGAATGGTAGCAACTTTAATTAGAAAAATTCTTTTAGAATACAAAAATCTTTTGGAATTTCTCCAATTTAGCACAGAAATTTCTCCTGAGTCTGAAAAAATTTTAGAGCTTGGGAAAAAGTTAGAAGCAATTTTTTCTCAAAGTCCCAAAGTTACAATTAAAAGAGAGGCTCAATTGATTATTATTGCCCTTTTATTTTTAGATTTTTGGCAGGGAACTCCACTAGAAAAAATTCAACAAGAAGTAGAAAAAATAGCAAAGGCCTTTGAAAAAGGCTTGATACCTCCTTTGGGAGAGAAACTTTCTAATATTAAAGATTTGGAGCATTTAAAATTTTTAGTGAAAAGAATTCAGCCTTCAATTGAAAAAATTTTAAAATAAGATGGCGACACTAAAAAAAATAAAAGAAGATTTAAAATTGGTTGGGACAATTGAAAGTATTGTTGAAGTTTTTGAAGAAATTGCCAATATAAGAATTCAAAAAATTAAAGAAAAGGTGTTAAAAAGCAGAAAGATGTTTGAAGAGCTTTTGGCTTGCTATCAAAGAGTAAAGGGAAGTTATTTAGCAGGTGTTGAAAGTGGAATTTTAAAAGAGGCAAAATTAAAAGAAAGGGGAGGAAGTTGTGTTGTATTTTTGTCAGCTAATGAATTATTTTATGGAGGATTTATTTTTCAACTTTGGGAAAAAACAAAAATGTTAATAAAAGCAAAAAAACCTAATTGTTTGGTCACAATTGGTAGTATTGGAAAAAGTTTAATAAGTAAAGAGAAATTTACATTTAAAACTTATGCTTTTGAGGTTGAAGAGTTAAGTATCAGAGAAAGAGAAATTTCTCAAATTGTGGAAATTTTAGAAAACTATTTCCCAATCTTTATTGTTCATGGAAAATATGAAAGAGGTTTTGTACAAAAAGTAAAGATCACAGAAATTTCAGAAAAAAGGCTCCCCCCACCCTTAGAAGAAATGAAAACTCCTGAAGTTTATATTTTTGAACCTTCTGTAGAAGAAGTTTTAGAATTTTTTGAAAGAGAAATTGTAAAAGTTTTATTTTTGCAAACAATTTTAGAACATCATTTAGCAAAATTAGCAGCTAGAGTAAGTGCAATGTTTCAAGCTAGAGAAAATGCAAAAGCTTTAAAGAAAAAATTGCAAGTTGAAGAAATAAAGAAAAAAAGAGAAATATTAAATAAAAGACAAATTGAGCTTTTTGGAAGTCACTTATTATGGAAATAGCAAAAATCAAAGAAATTTTTGGTGACATTGTCATAGTAGAATGCTTTCCTGGAGAAGTAAAAAGGGGAGAAATTTTGAAATCTTCAGATGGAAAAATTATTTTGGAAATATTTGGGGGGAAATCAGAAAATAACTTTTTGGCAATTTGTTTGAAAGGAAAAGAAAATTTAAAAAGAGGATTGAAATTAAAAAGTACTGGTAAAACCTTGGAAATTCCAGTAGGTAGAGAACTTTTGGGAAGGATGATTAATGTTTTCGGAGAGCCAATTGATAATTTAGGGGAAATTAAATCTGAAAAGAAAAAAGAAGTAATATCTCAATCTCCTCCTTATGTAGAAACTATCCCATTATTAGAACTTATTGAAACAGGAATTAAAGTAATTGATTTTTTTGCTCCCCTAGCAAAAGGGGGGAAGTTAGGAGTTTTTGGGGGTGCTGGTCTCGGAAAAACAGTTGTTCTTTTGGAATTAATTCACAATTTAGTTTTTTTTAGAAAAGGTATTGTAGTCTTTGCAGGAATTGGTGAAAGAATTAGAGAGGGAGCTGAATTGTATGAAACCTTAAAAGAAAATGGGGGGTTGAATTCTTGTGTTTTAATTTTTGGACAAATGAATGAAACTGCTGCAATTCGTTATAAAGTAGGATTTAGCGCAATAACAATTGCTGAAGAGTTTAGGGATCTGGGCGAAGAGGTTTTCTTTTTTGCTGATAATTTTTATAGATTTTTGCAAGCAGGGCAAGAACTTTCTACTCTTTTGGGAAATATTCCATCTGAAGGAGGGTATCAACCAACTTTAACTTCTGAAGTTGGAACTTTGCAAGAAAGATTAGTTTCAACGAAAAAAGGAACAATCACTTCGATTGAGGCAATTTATGTACCAGCAGATGATATTACAGATCCTGGTGTTCAAGCTATTTTACCTTATTTTGATTCAATGATTGTTTTTTCAAGAGAAGCGTATCAAGAAGGAAGATATCCAGCAATTGATATTTTGGCAAGTTCTTCCTCTCTTTTAACTCCTGAGATTATAGGAAAGAGACATTATATAGCTCTTAATGAAGCAAAAAGAGTTTTGGAGAGATTTGCCCATTTACAAAGAGTAGTTGCAATTATTGGAGAAGCAGAATTATCTCTTGAAGATAGAATTTTATATCACAGAGCGAAAAAAATCTTAAATTTTATGACTCAAAATCTTTTTGTGGTTGAAGACCAAACTCAAAGACCAGGACAATATGTAAATAGAGAAACAACAATTGATGGCGTAGAAAGAATTTTAAGTGGAGAATTTGATAATATAGAAGATGAAAAATTTCTTTATATTAAAAGTGTTGACGAAATCAAAAAATGAAAAGGCCACTTTTAGATGTTAAGGTTTTTTGGGTCCCAGTCGAAAAAGAAGTATTTTTCGAGGGTAAGGCAGTATCTGTATCTTCAGAAAATCCAATTGGACCATTTGATGTTTTGCCTCTGCATGCAAATTTTGTTACTTTAATTTATAAAAAGCTAACAATTGTTACTCCAAGAAAAGAAAAAATTGAATATGAATTTAAGAAAGGGGTTTTAGAAGTAAGAGAAAATAAAGTAACTGTTTTTTTAGGATTTTGAGAGGAAAAAATTTTCAATTATATGTTTTAACTCTGAAATATCTAAATTGGCCTTGATAATAAAATCTTTAGCGCCTAATCTTTTTGCTTTTGCAATTTCCTCTTCTTGACCTAAATTAGAAAGAACAATTACTGGAATTTTTTCTAATACAGGGTCTTTTTGCATTTCTTGCAAAACTTGATAACCATCTAAAACAGGCATTATTAGATCTAACAAAATTAAATCTGGTAAAAAACTTTTGGCTTTTTCTAAACCTTCTTTTCCATCATAAGCTGTTTCAACTTCAAAACCAGCTTCTTTTAAATTCATTTTTAAAAGATCGGAAAGTAAAATTTCGTCTTCAACAATTAAAATTTTTTTGCTCATTTCAAAGGTAGAGTGAAGAAAAATGTAGAACCTTTTTTCTCTTCAGATTGAAACCAGATTGTACCACCATAAGCTTCGATTATCTTTTTACAAATGTATAAACTTAGCCCACTTCCTGTGGGGTTTAATTTAGAAGCTTGATTGCCACGGAAAAATTTTTGAAAAATATGAATTTTTTCTTTCTCAGGTATCCCAATCCCTCTATCTTCAACTTGAAAATAAACTTCACCTTTCTCAGCTGAAAGAGTAATTGTAATTGGTGTATTTGAAATAGAGTAGTCTATTGCATTTTTAATAAGGTTTTTAACAACCAATTTCAAATGTTCTTTATTTGCCAAAACTTTTGGAAATTGAATAGGAAAGTTTAACTCAACCTTAAGATTTTTTTCTCTAAGATAATCTTTAAATTCGCTCAAAACTTCTTTAATTAAAGCTGGTAAATTGAGATTTTCTTTTTCTTTGTCCAAAATTTCTTCTTCAATTTTATTCAAATACAAAAGATCAGAAATTAAATTAATCATTCTTTGAACTGATAAAAGAGATAGAGAAATTAATCCTTTTTCTGAAGTATTTAACTCGTTTTCTTTTGCTTTAATAAATTTCTCTAGTGCCCACTTAATTGCTGTTAATGGGGTACGCAAATATAATGCTGCTAAAGAAATAAATTCAGATTGGAGATCTCTTGCCTTTTTTTCTTTTGTTACATCTAAAATAGAAACTAAATATCCAAAGATTTCATTCTTTTCCAAAAGAGGAAAACTATTAACTTCAACTATTAAATTTTCATTTAGAGTAATTATTTCTCCCCTAACCTCTTTTAGTTCTTCACCCAAAAGGTAAAAAAGGTATTTTAAATAGGGAGAAGCCAAAAAATCACTTATTTTCTTTCCTAAAAACTCATTTTGAATTTGGAAGATTTCTTTAGCAGTTTTGTTGAAAAAAATTAAATTTTTTTCTTTATCGAAAACTAAAATTCCCTCTTTTAAATTTTCTATTATTTCTGCTTGAAAATTTTTCATAAAATTAACTTGGTAATTCAAACTCAAGACCTTCTAGGGCTTTTTTGCCCTCTTTTATATTTTGCAAAATTTTTTCAATTTTTTCATCTTTTCTTTTTTCCAAAATCTTTTCAAAATAAAAAATTGCTTTATCTTTCTCCCCTTCTTCATCAGCAATTAATCCCAAAAGATAATAGGCACTGAGATAATTTTGATCAAGATTTAAAATCTCTTGAAGTTCTTGTTTGGATTTTGAGAATTGTTTTTGTCTCCAATACAAAACTGCCAATTGAAATTTAGTACCCATATCATTTGGAGAAAGTTGTTTTAAAAACTCCAATTTTTCTATTGCCTTTTCTGCCTGACCAGATTGGTCATAAGCTACAGCTAAAAGATAATGGGCCACTGGATAATCTGGTTTTAATTGAATTGATTTTTCTAAAAGAGATAATGCCAAATTTAAATCTTCTTTACTTTCTTCAACCTTTCCGGCTTTTGCCTTATTTTGAGCTGAAAGAATATAAACTCTAGCCATCTCAACAAAAGAATATGGAGAAGTTGGCTCTAATTTTGTAGCTCTTTCATATGACCTTAAACTTTCATTTTCTGCACCATTTTGAAGACCAATTAAATTACGCCAAAAATACCCTCTAACATTCCAGTTTGCCACGTTATAAGGTGCTAAATTTACTGCATTATTTATAGCCCTCAACCCAGAAGAAAGATTATCTCTAAGAATTTGTATTTTTTCTTCGTTTGAAACATCAGTCCTACTTAAAGTTTGAGTAGATTGAACTAAATAAAGCTGGGCAAGGTCTCTCCAGTAAATATCTTCTTGAGGGAAAATTTTTGTTGCCTTCTCCAAATTCAAAATCCCTTCTTTTATTTTGCCCTCTCTTGTTTTTGTTAAACTTCTGTAGTAAAAAATTTCTCCAATTACTCTTTTTGTCTGAAAAAATATTCCAAAACTTAAAGCCAAAACTGAAAACAAAAAGAGAAAATTAAATAAAACAAAAAGAAATGGTTTTGAAATAACATTGAAAATTTTTGATTTTTTTAGTGCAGAAAGTGAAAAGGCTAAAAATGCAAAAAGTAAAATTTGCAAGAAAAAATTAAGTTGAAAGAAAATAAAAAAGATTAAAAGGGAGAGCGAAAGAGGTCCTACAATAAAAACCTCTTTTTGGTCTTTAGAAAAATTCACTGAGAAAAAGAAGGGCTTGAAAATGTTCCAAAAAAAATAAATTAAAAGAGAAAGGAAAAAAAGAGCGCCAAAAATTCCTAAAGCTAAAAACCAATTTAAAAATTCACTAGCCCCTTTTGCAAAACGAATTCCCCAAAAAATTGTTTGATTTATCCAAGAAGGACGAAATTGAGAATAAAGAAAAAGGAAATTTGAGGATCCGGCACCCAAAAAGGCAATTTTTAAATTTTTCAAAATTGCTTCTCTAATAACTGAAAGTTGAAAAACTAAAGGAGAGGTTTCTGATAAAAGATTTGGCGAAATGAAATAAAAAACGAAAGAAAAGATAAAGATTCCCAAACAAACAATTGGAAATAAAATTTCAGAAAATGGGGGGCGGAAAAAGGAAAGAAAAATTAAAAGAGTGTTAAGTGCTAAAAATATCCAAAGAATTTTATTTGAAATAAAAATTGCTTCTCCAAAAAGAAGGAAAAATAAAATAATAAAAAGAATTTTCAAAGGAAAACGACTCTTAAAAATAAAAAGGAGAGAAAGTAAAATCAAAATTGATAAAAAAATTGAAAACTGGGATGGTGGCAAAAAAGGATTTTTAGAAATAATCGAAAAAATTGTAGCTAAAGTCCCAAAAATTAAAAAAAGTGAAAGCGAAATTAAGGTTTCATCTCTAGAAAGGGCATTAAAACAGAAAAAGAAAAATAAAAAAAGAGAGAGTAAAGATAATATCGAATTTGAAAGTTGGGTGGCTCTTCCAAGAAAAGAAAAGAATAAAGAGTAAGAATTAATCAAAGATAAAAAAGCAAAAACCAAAATTCCAAACATTAAAAAATAAATAATTTTTTCATCTTTTAAAATAAGCTCTCCTCTTAAACTTCCTTCCAAGAACCAAATAAAAATAAAGAGTAAAAGAAAAATTAAAAGTAATAACTGAGAAGAAAATTCACTTGGGTTTTGAGCTAAAGGAAGAAAAAATAGTGGCAAAAGGCAAAAAAAACCAAAAATTAAAATTAATCGAAATTTTTGGAGAAAGCTAATAAACTTCATATTTTAAATTTATCAACATTTTTAAATTTTTTCAAACAAGCTTGACAAAATTTAAAATTTAAAGTAGAAATTAGATAGCACCATAAAAGGGGGTGGAAATGAGGAAAATAGTAGCAATATTGGGTTTTTGGGTTTTGGCTTTTTCACAGCAAACTCCGTATTTTTTAACTCCTGAAGACAATCTACAGAAAGTACTATCTTCTTTACCACCTGTAAGCCGAGTATACCTTGATGAAGGAGTTTATCGAATTAATCTCTTTCTCGCAAATCAAGAATTAATAATTATTGGTGCTGGACCAGATAAAACTATCCTTGAAGCAGAAAATCCTGAAAAACCTGTAATTGAATTGTTTAGGTGTAACATTAAACTTTCCAAAGTCACAATAAAAGGTGGATCTATAGGACTGAGTGTTTATGATTCTGAAGTCTCAGTAAGCAATGCAAGTTTTCTTGAGAACGGCATAGGAATTCAAAAACAAGATCGTCAAGACCTCACAATTAATTCTTGCAGAATGGAAAATAACAAGATTGGAATAGAAATAAAAAATGCGACAGGTTTTGTTAAAATATTGAAATCTCAGATCATAAATAATAAAGAAAGTGGTTTAAATCTTGCAGGAAGCTTCTTTCTTACTATCGAAGGTTGCGAAGTTATCGGAAATAAAATTGGAATTGAAGGTTGGTTAACAGACTCAGATATTCAAATTATTGAAACTAAAATCTCTAAAAATCAAGAAAGAGGGATTAATATGGTGACTGATGTTAAAAGGATGAAGATTGAAAAAACAGAAATTGAAGAAAATGGAAAAGAAGGGATATTTGTTTGGGGTCATTATGGACCAAATCTTGAAATTTTAGATTCTCAAATTGTAAAAAACGGTGCTCAGGGTATAGTAGTCTTTGTTTCTTCCTTAAATATTGAAAATTCCCTAATTGATAGTAACAATGGAGATGGAATTGTTTATAATGTGTGCAAAGATTTTATTATCAAAAATTCTCAGGTCTCAAACAATCAAGGATGGGGAATAAGATGTGGTAAAGAGCTAAAATATTACTGCAAAATTCGGATAGAAAATGTGAGATTTGAAAATAACCTTCTTGGAGATGTAGCTCCTTAATATTTTGCCCGGTAGCATTAGCTACCGGGTTTTTTCAAAGTACAAACTCAACGGTGGAACAATTTGTTTTTTTCTAGAAACTATTTCAGGAAGTAAAAGAATATTCTTTTCTTTTTCTACAAACTTGAAAACTTTTCTCGCGATTTCCTCTTCTTTTTCAGAAGGTAAAAACAAAATTGTTTCTTTTTTGAGAATATTGATTACACCAAAAAACAAATAATCAAGTTTTTCTTTATTTTTTAGGATTTCTAATCCCTTTAAAATTTTATCTTTGATTTTAAAAAACTCATCTACCATTAAAGTTTCAAAAACTCCAATACCTACTTTATTTTTTCCAAAAACAAATTTCTTGTAATCTTTTGTCAAAATTTCCTCAATAGAAAAACAGGAAATGTCAGACTTTGCTTTAAACATTTTCATTGCCAATTTTTCAACTTCGAGTGGGGAAATTTTAACTAATTCCTCTAATATTTTTTTGTCTTCTTGTGTAGTAGTTGGGGAAGTTAAATTTAATGTGTCGGAAATTATTCCACAAATTAAAAGCCAAGCTTCTTTTTTAGTGAATTTTATATTTTGTTCTTTAAAAATTTTTGCAATTAAAGTGGAAGTGCTACCCAAAAGTTCTGCTCTATAATAAATAGGTTCTGGTGTTTCCAATCCTGACATCTTGTGATGGTCTAAAACGCCCAAAATTTTACCTTCTTTAGCATCTTTTACTGCTTGATTTAAATCCCCATGGTCAATTAAAAAAAGGTTTTTTCCTTTTCCACTCTTTAAAATAAGGGGTGCCTTTTCTTTGCAAAATTTTAAAACAAATTCAGTTTCTTTGTTAATTTTATTTGGAGTTGCAGGAAGAGCTTCTTTTTTTTTGTCTTTTGAAAAAATTTGCCCAAACAATTGCTGAAACGACAGAATCTGTATCTGGGTTTAAGTGGGAAATAGTATAAATGATCTCTTTTTTCATAGTTTTTTATCTATTTTTAGATTACCTTTGCAATCTTTTTTTAAAAATTCATCTTTAATATTATCACAAATTTCTTCTTTTTTTCCCATTTGAGCTAAAGTGTAATAGCAATTGTCACTAATTTTTTGTGATGAAGTATTACAAATTGAAAAATCATTTTTAATGTTTGCAACTCCTGCTAAGCAATAACTTTTTTCATATTCAGTACTTATTTTGTCGCAAAGTTGAGGATTTAAAGTTCTTTCAGCTAAAATCCAGTAACAAACATCTTGATTAACTTTTTCTCCCAATTTACTACAAAATTTAGGATCTTTATATTTTGAGGCTAATTTAGAAAAGCAGAGGTCACGTTCTTTTATCTCTTTTAATTTTTGACAATTTCTAATTTCAAGCCAAAAAGAAATTTTTTCAGAATTAAACTTAAAAATAGCATAAAGAAAAATTAAAACGAAAACAAAAAATAAAAGAAAAATTGTGGTTTTCCTCATTATAAGTAATTTTAAACTGAGTTTTTGCTAAAGGCAAGGGAGATTGACAAACTTTTTTATTTTGTTAATATAATGTCTAATCACTCCTATGGGGGAAGAACCTCCGCAAGAGTATAAAAGTCAAAACTCAAAAATCGCTCTAGAAGAACCTGAAAAAAGTGTGGGTTCTTTTTTTGTTGGAAAATTCTTAAAGATTGAAGTAGTTTCGGATATTAAAAAATGTGAAAAACTTTGGTTGGAATTTTCCCCAATGAAAACTCTTTTTGACACTTGGGAATTTAGATATGCTTTTTATTTAGCCTATAAATATAAACCTTATTTCCTTGTTGTAAGAAAAAATGGAGAAAATTTAGCCTGTCTTCCTCTTTGGTATGAAGATAATAACTTTTATGACAAGAATTTAAAGAGATTTACTTGGTTTGGATCCGATTGGCAAGAAGAAAACAAATTTTTTGCAAAAAGCACTGATTTGATTCCTGTTTTGCTTTCCTTAGCTCCTACTCCTCTTTATTTGAATGCAATCTCTAAAGATGAAGTTGAAAAATTAAAGGGGAAAATAGAGTTTAAAGAGGATGAGCCAAAATATGTTTTGAATTTGAAAGAATTTAAAAATCATGAAGATTATTTAATGACTCTGAAAAAGAATACCAGAAGGAATCTGAGAAAAGATAGAAACAGAATTTTAAAACAAAATCCAGAAATTGTAATTGATAATTTTTCTGATTTAGAAATTTTAATCAAACTTGCAAAAAAGAGATTTGAAGAAAAAGGAGAAAGCGTAGATTGGGATGATCCAAGGAGAGTTGAAACCTTTAAAAATGTGATTAAGCTCTCGGGGAAATCTTATAAAGTGAGAATGATTAAAGTAATGGTTAACGGAAAAGAGGCTGGAGTTGATTTGATTTGTATTTTTAACAAAACTTATTTTGCGGTAAAATGTGGTTACAACATTTCAGAGTTTTCAGGAATTGGAAATTTCTTTAACCTTTATGAAATTGATGATGCAATAAAATTGGGATTAGAAAAAATTGACTTTTTGCAAAATCACTATCAATGGAAAAATAAGTACTTTCCTCCAGTTCCTCTCTATCAATATCAAAAATAATTTATGAAAATTGCCTATTTTTTAAGAAGCCTTGATTTTATTTTTTTAAATGAAAAAAACATCTTTGCCATTTTTCCCAAAAACAGCGAGGAAGAAAGAATTGCTAAGGAAGAATTGAAGTTAGAAAATTTAATCCCAATTGAAATAAAAAAAGAAAATTTTTCTCAATTGGGTCCAGAAGAAATTTTGAAATTTTCTGACTTAGAAAAAAAATTAAAAGAAAACAAAATCGATGCCCTTTGGTTAACTAAATCCTCAAAATTTTTAAAAAATTGGGCCAAAAAAAATAAAATAATTTTAATTTCCCAAGACTATAAGCTAAGAGAAAAGTTTGAAAACAAAATTTATTTTCAAAAATTTTTGGAAAAAAATCACCTTCCCTATTTAAAATCAAAAGTTGCAAATTCTAAAAATTTTTCCCTTCCTTTTAAAGAAAGCGTTATTCAAACTCCAAATTCAAGCGGGGGCGAAGGAACTTTTTTGGTAAAAAATGAAAAAGAGAAAAAAGAAATAATCAAAAAATTAAAACCGCCCTTTTTAATAAGAGAGTATAAAAAAGGAATTGCTCTTGGAGTCACTTTTCTAATTCAAAAAAGGGAAATTTATTTTTCAGCTATTGATAGACAATGTCTTTTAAAAAGAGATAAAAGATTGGGGCTTTTTTTGGGAATTCAGTGGCTTCCCTTTAATTTCTTTAAAAAAGATGTTTTAAAAAAGATTGAAAAGGAACTTAAAAATCTTTCCTTAAAATTGAAAAATGAAGGTTTAAAAGGATTGGTAAATGTTGATTTTATTTTAGACAAAGATCAAATTTTTTTCTTGGAATGCAATCCAAGAGCAACTGCTGCCACTCCTCAAATTTTTTCAAATTTAAATTTAATTGGAAAAAAACCTTTTTCTTTGCCAAGAAATTCTTTTTCTGGATCTTGCATGGTGGTTTCTCTTTTCAAACCTCAAAAAATAAAAAAATTGATTCCCGGAGGTTTTTACATTTTAGAAAAAAATAGATTGAAGAAAATTTCATTGAAAGATAGGTTTGAATTTTTAAAATTAAAAAATGGTTTATTATTCTATAATGAGGTGAACGAAGGAGAAATTTTTAAAAAGCCAGCAGACATTGGAACGATTTTGAGTAATTTTGCCCTTTTCGATCTAAAGAGCGGAAAATTAAACGAAAAGGGAAGAATTGTTTTCAATTTCTTTCACAATGTTTAAAAATTTTAATTTAATCTTGCCATTAGAAAGATACAAAAAATATGGGGAATTTACTCCTGCTTTTTTATTCGAAAAAAGAATATTAATTTCGAAAGTAAAAGAATATTTAAAGGCAGCGGGAGATAGAAAAATAAAAATCGAACCATTTTATGCAGTAAAGTCGAACGATTATATTGGGCTTTTGAGAGAATCAGTCAAATTGGGTTTTGGTTTGGATTGCTCAAGCAAAAGGGAATTGGAATTGGCAAAAATGGTAAAAGCAAAGAAAGTTCTCTTTACTGGGCCTGGGAAAAAGGAAGAAGAATTAAAATATGCACTGAAAAATTTTAAAGAAATTATTATTAATGTGGATAGTTTTGATGAATTGGAAAGAATAGGGAAAATAAATTTGAAAAAAGAAATAAAAATTGGAGTAAGAATTAGCACTGTTTTTCAAAAAGAATGGCAAAGGTTTGGAATTCCTTTAAAAGATTTAAAAAAATTTTTCATAAAAGCAAAAAATATTAAAAATTTAAAATTTTCTGGGATTCAGTTCCACAAAAGCTGGAACAAAAATTCAAAACCATATCTGGATACTTTGAATGAAATTAAAAAATATCTAGTTGAAAATTTCTCGAAATCCGATTTAGAAAAAATTGAATTTGTTGATATTGGAGGAGGGTTAGAAGAAAATGAAGATATTTTTCTTTTTTTCAGAGAAATTAAGAATTTTTGGAGAAAAAATTTAATGAGAATTTTACCAAGAGCAAAAATTTTTACTGAGCCTGGGAGATGGCTTTCTACCCATTGCTTTCATATTTTGTTGAAAGTTTTAGAAATAAAAAATGGAAAAATTGCAATTTTAGATGGAGGAACCGACAACTTTGGCTTTTCAAGTAAATTTTATTCGCCAATAATTAATATTTCTCATCCAGCAAAAAGAGAAAGAAAATTCATCTTAGCGGGAAATCTTTGTTCGGTTTTTGATATCTTTGGTAAGAAAATTTTTGCTTCAAAAATAGAAAAAGGAGATATTATTTTAATTCCCTTTCAAGGTGCCTACACCTTTTCTGACTCAAGAGATTTCATAAAAGAAATTCCAAAAGTCATTGAAATTTAAATTTGAGATTTTATTTTTTCTGCTAAATTTTTATTTTTTTAAAATTAAAACTTAATTGAAATAAAAGGATATTTCACGCCCTTTTCCATATTAGTTTTTATAATTTCTTTCACCTCGCCAAAAACTTGTCTTAAAACTTCCTCAAAATTTTTCTTTCCACTTTCTACACTATCCATATCTTCTTCCAATTTTCT
>JGI20130J15133_1001443_pt1 | contig 19775 bp, 20 predicted proteins | sample WasSprMetagenome_FD_15133 | JGI IMG/M metagenome (IMG submission 15133) | reverse complement strand
CTAACAGGGAGTCACTGCGGTGAGGGGGCTCGGAGAGACCGTTGAGAAGCAGATGGTGGGGAACAAACAAATGAACCACTATCTGCTGAGAAACGGTGCAGAATCCCGTCATTCACGGCTGGGAATCAATCAGTGCTGTGTTTGTAGTACGTATCTATTTATCTCTTCCTCGATTATGTCCATCAATCTTTGAGGAATCTCTTCAGGCCCTCTTGACGTTTGAAGCAATAACTTCATAGATAACGTAATCCTCTCTTTAAGTAATTCATCAAGTAAGCCGAGTTTAAGGACCTGTTCCTGAGCTATGTGCTCGAACTCTCTACGAGCTCTTTCAGCCTGGAGCGGCAATCCTAAACTCTTGGAGTAAAAGTGTATATACGCAATCAAGGTTAGGTCTACGAAGTATGAGGGATCGAAATACTTGATTGTTTCCCTTAAAAGAGAGCTGAAATACGCTGTTAAGAACTTCACGTAATTCTTCAAAGAATTCACTAGTGACAACACGCTCCTCCTCTCCACGGAACCCGCGAAAGTTTTTACATATTTCGCTAAAGCCTCGCTGAACTCGTTCATCCCCAACGACGAGAGCACGTCATTGAAATCCTGTAATTCCTTTATTAGCTCCCTGTAAAATTCCCATTGCGGGACGTTACCCTTAGTAAGTGTTTGAAGAATCTTAAAAGCCGGCTGGATCAGGAAAATATAGTTGTGGAGATTCCTCATGATAGATTCTCTAATGTTCTGCTGCTCTTTCGTGAAGTAGTAAAGAAACGTGAAGTACTCTACGTCCTTCCTCACTAGCTCGTTAATCAACATATTCACTACGTCACCGTCCACAGTTTTTATCTCGAGCTTGCCGTCAGGAAGTCTCGTTACCTCTTTTACGTTCTTGAGAGGTATTCTCTTCGTCTCACCCAACATCTCAAGATTCTCTACCACTAGTACAGCGTCACTAGTTCTCACAACGCATTTATACTCAGTTTTATTTTTGTAACATCTAGTAGACAACCTTAACCCCCTCCCTCTTTAAGACGTACTACGCCTTCATGAACTTCTATGTCGCCCCTGCTCACCAAGAGTACCCAAATGAGCTGTACCGAGACGTCCGTAGTGAAGGGTAATTCGTTTACGTTGATGGATTTCTTCTCCGTGAGTTCTTGCATTACGTAATCACTGAATAAAGCTAGGTGTCTGAATAAATGATTAAGGATTACCAGTCTCTCCAGAACGACCACAGCGTTTTCAAGTATGGCGGGTAACTCTAGGAGTAAGTTTCCAAGACCCTCCACGAGGTTTGCAGGAGATCTTATGCTGTCTTTGCTCGCCTTAGATTTAATAAGATCTACGTTTCTCTTCATCCTACCTAAAAGCAGATCCTCTATTTCCGCGTTCTCTCCGTAGATAGCTCTTATCTTCAGACTCACCTTCCCTAGGTCTGAGTTGAGTGCGTTAATTAATTTATCTAAGATTACCAATAAGTTGTTGTAGATTGATGAGTATCTCCTCAAGTATGAGAGTACTTCTAACTCGCTAATGATTCCGGACACTTCATCTAGCTCGCCGTATAGCTCCTCTAAAATAGCCGGGGATTCAAAACCCTCTAAAGCCTTTTCCTTCAGTTTCCTTAGCTTGTCACCCACCAACCCTTTAATCTCTATGTATTTGCTATGTAACTCCCTAAGCTTGGGCAGGGTTGTGTTGATTATGTTGTCGTAGCTCTCAAGCATTAAACGTAAGTCATCTAGTAAAGACTTACTAGTAGCGCAATCTATTTTCTCTATATTATTAAGCTCTACTGGGGGAGGGGGTAGGTGTTCTGAAACAGCTATGTAGGCGTTTAAGACCAGGTTTTTAAGCGTGGAGCAACTCTCTCTTAACGTGTTGGCCACTGAACTTACGTATCGCGGTATCTCGCCAACATCCCCCACCTCCTCGAATCTCTGAGAACCTACCCTAAAGCGCGTGCTGTAGGGGGTTGCTAGAACTAGAGCTACTATCTTGGAGTGAGTTATTAATGCGTTAGAATACATCGACTTCATGCGCTCCGAGATCTCACCCAACTCCTTTCTCGTATTTTCTAGAACGTCGTTAATTAGCTGAAGCCTACCCACAGAGACCAGCTTCTTCGAGAGGTTACTCCTAGAGATTATCAGCTTATTCCTTGCATCATTTAATCTTCTCTCTACCTCCCTAAGCGTTTCCTCAGACCATAGACCAGTCTTACTCATCTCATTATAAACTACTTCAAGACCGCGTAGCTCCCGCTCCAAGACTTCTAGGAGAGAGCTCAGGTGCTTCCTCCCCTCCGACGTCATTCTCAGGTACAACATCGTCGTAGTTGTTGAAGAGATTATTATGGTTACTAAGAACGTTGATGTCAGGTTATACTCTAGGAATGCGTAAAACGGGGTTAAGAGGATGGCAGACATTGATACGTAGAAGAGCCCAACGAATGCTAAGGTGGTTATGAAGTATCTCACGAAGAGCAAGATTAAGTTGACGGTCTCCCTACTCACGCCTACTATACCGTGGGAGATTATGTTTATGAAGGAAGCTATGGTAAAGCTAACTAAGAGAGATACGTAAACGTACGTAAATTCTGTTTGGGACCCTACGTTTATGTGGGGTACTCCAGTGAGGTCAGGTAACACGTAGTAAAGACCTAGGAAGACTAGGAGTGAGAGTGAGAGGCTCATGAAGCCTGAGAAATACGTTTTTAAATTATTAACGACTATGACGGAAAGAGAGAGTAGCCATATAAACTCGTAGACGCTGAAGCTAATTCCCCACAAGCCATCACTTAACGTGAACGTTATGAAGAAGAATATTGGTAGGTGAACACATAATTCCCAGACATTAAGTTTTGAGACTAGATTCAACGCTATCACGGCCGATAGTAAGAGTGTTGAGAAGAGTACGTAGAGACTCCCTAACAACGACAACTTAATGCTTGGTAGTGAGAAAACCACGTTGATGAGCAGTATGTAGCTCACGAAGAGCGGGGAGAAAACGAGTGAGTCGTAGTAGGGCAGGTCTTTAGGGTAGATCAGTGGAGCGATCATGGTTAACGTTACGAGAGCGCCGGCAAGCGGTATCCCTATAGGTTCCCTCATTAATCCTAGCGCGTAACCAGTTAGCACTATCCACAAAGAAATCAGTAGCGATACCCAAATAACCTCAAGTCTAGATCTCTTAGCTTTATCTAACTCTGACTTACTCATCAAGGCCCCCTCTCAGTCCTACTCAAGAATTCCCTAGTCAATTTTATTAACGGGATTAAGACTCTTAAATCTCTTTCCTCCTCACTTAATACTGACATAGCATCCCACACATCTCTCAACAACTTCAGCATCAAATCATCGCTACACTCGCCGATGAGGACACGTATACGATCTTCTGACGTGATTTTAGGGGTGAAGACTTTGTAAACTGTCCACCCGCAGGCCTTGACCATGTCGTTAATATTGACTTGATTAAGTAGCTCCGCATTACCTTCTAGATATGCGTAACCCATAGTCCCGGCAAACGTGGTTCCCCAGGTGAGAAACTTAGCTAGTTGCGAAGCCCCGGCTAAGTCCTTTATTAGTAGGGAGGCTTCCTCAAGACTCAACAACGATATGAAGTACAGGTGTCTCATCTCTCTAGTGTCAATCAATAAGATATCTTCACCCAAGCTTTCTGAGTAGAGTCTTAAACCCCAGTTCAAGAGCTCATTAATTGTCTGGCTCTCGAAGTATTTATAGAACCTGTCAATCCTTAACAAGCTCACCTTACTGGCTAATCTCTCCTTCAAGACCTTAGCTAAGAACGTGACTAAGTTAAACCTATTAATGAAGGTGAGCTCCCTATCCACTATAATCAAAATCTCCGCCCTACCGGCACCATTCTTGAGAGACTTGAAGACTTCAAGAGCTTTGTAGGCTACAGATAAATCCTTAGCCTGGGTCGAGGAAAGCAGAAACAACTTGTCAACATCCTCCGTTATTAGGGAGGAAAGCACCCCCTCCTCGAAAGTTGTTTCTTGAAGACCTCCCTCCTTCAAGTAACTTACCCACACGCTGTACCGGTGGGCTTCGTTCGAAGGTCTTGAAACAACGTAAGTATTAGGCTTAAGGAATTCCAGGGATTTCTCAGAACCTTCCTTAACCTTAATGATTAGGTACCCCTTATACGCCAACACCCCACTCAGCACTTGCTCTATAGACTGCGGGGGAGTCAAGAACACAGCTACCTTATTATGATCTATGAAGTCCAGAGAACTCACGAAGCTCTCGAATACGTTCATAGACCATATACTCACTAAAACTCACCAACCCTACTAATATAACTATACCTTCATCTATAAATCTTTCTGTGAGCGGGTGGGGCTTCCAGCGTTTGGCTGGAGCTTTACACCTCCAGCTTCATTTGCTGGTTTGGAGCTCACGACACCCTCATCCCGCAGAGCTCATTACCCTGCGGGCTATGCTTATGCACACATACACGAACTCCCTTCCGCAAAGAGAGCATCCCAAAACTTAATTCAGTAGTGGGCTAAAAGTCTTTCCCGCTACCCCCACCGTGAACAGCAAGGTTTTTCAGTATATAACTCCTGCGAACACTATCATTAAGGCCATCTAATTAAGCTTCAAACAATACAGGAATTATTGAGGAGATTAGGAGGTTCTGACTCCACGCTATTAGGGAGGAACATGTCTTGACTGGGTTAGGTTCCCGTGCAAACCTCCTCGACGGGTTCCTTAGCAAGCCTTTCTTTAAGAGATATTATTAATTTTAGTGCTTCAACGAACACCTCTACCTCCTCCAACGTGTTGTATATGTAATAACTCGCTCTAACAGACCCGTTAAATCCTAGCCTGTAGTGGAGTGGGTGTGCGCAGTGACCGCCCGTTCTCACAGCTATCCCGAATAGATCTAGTGCCTTGCCGACGGTATGGTAGTGTAGGTCTTTAACGTTGAAAGCCACTAGCCCTGTTCTTGCGTGAGGATCTTTAGGGCCTAGAATCACTAACTCATCCCCTAGTTCCCTAAACCTCTTCAGAGTCTCACTTACTAAGGCTACGTCATGTTCCCTCACGTTCTCCATCCCTAACCTCATTAAGTATTTAGCGGCTTCCGCCAACCCTATCATGCCAGCTATGTTAGGTGTTCCGGCCACGAACCTCCAGGGCAGGTCATGCCATACTACCGAATCTAGCGTCACGTCTTTTATTGTGTCACCGCCGACCCTGAAAGGCTTCATGGATTCCAGGACGTCTTTCCTACCCCATAAAACGCCTGTTCCGGTCGGTCCGAGCATCTTATGACCGCTGAAAGCGATGAAATCTATTTCTAGGTCTTTAACGTTTGTGGGTACGTGTGGCACGTACTGAGCCCCGTCCCCGACAGCTATGGCTCCTACAGAGTGAGCTAGCCTTGCAATCCTCTTCACGTCATTTATTGTTCCAACGACGTTGCTCGCCATCGGGAAAGCAACTACCTTAGTTCTCTCGCTAATCGCTTTCTCTAGCTCTTCGTAATCAAGCGTTCCATCTTCTTTGACGCCCACGTACTTAACCTTAGCGCCCGTTTTCTCCGCGACAGCTCTCCACGGAAGCATGTTGCTGTGGTGATCCATGACCGTGACCACCACCTCATCACCGGGCTTCAGGTTATCCAGCCCCCAACCCCAAGCAACGAGGTTTAACCCGTCCGTAGTGTTTGACACGTCGATTATCTCCTCCCACGAATAAGCGTTGATGAACTTAGCTAAGACTTCATGAGCTTCCTCGTAAGCCTGACTAGCTTCCTGAGAAAGCGTGTGAAAACCTCTGTGGACGTTGGCGTTGTAGTTAAAGTAGAACTTAACTATAGCTGCTACGACCTGCCTCGGCTTCTGAGTTGTTGCAGCGTTATCCAGGTATATGAGCCTCCTCCCGTTAACCTTGCGCTTAAGGATCGGGAAGTCCTCCCTAATCTTCTCAACCTCTAACGTGCTGAACACCCCTGCCAGAACAGACCTCTCAACACACTCCTCCCTTCAACAACTTGCTTAAGAGGCTTATGAGTGTGTCCTCCTTACTCAACGGTGGCTTAACAGGCTCCCCCCTCAGTGATTTGCTGACTCTCTCAGGGAAGGATGGAACGACGGTCTTCAAATCTAAATCGCTTAAGACGCCGTCGTATTTCTCCTTATAGACCACCTTACCATCCATCCAACTCAGGAGGATAGTCGTAGGCGATGAGTGAACGTCGAAATAAGTGAAAGTAGCTGAAGCAACTAAAGACTCGCAATCTCTAGCAAACCAATTACATAAGACTATGTAGAAATTAAACTCGTTATTCTCGTTGCTTAAGCTCCTAACGAAAGGAAACCAGTATATGTCGTACCTCCTGCACGCACTACACTTAGCGTTGTCGAAGTACATCACCGCGTACTTATCTTTAGGTATGAAAGGATCTAACCCCTCCACGTCTAGATAAACCCACACATCGTCTTCCCTCAAGTACTTGTACACGCCGTGCTTGCTTTCAGAGCTTATCTCCTTAAACCTCAAGCCACTCACTCAATTCACCAAGAATAATACCGTGTAGAGACTAAATTAAAAACGAATTAAGGTAATTAACTCGGTGTCTAATATTGAGTAAGATAGATAGGTTACTTCAGGAATATCCCCCGAGATACGGCCCTGAATGGGGTAGTGGAGGGATCTTCGGGCTTAAGTACTTTAAGGGAGTGCTCTACTACACGCTCGCTTTCGAAGCTTTAGCGTACTTCGTGGATGATGAGATAATGGAGTATAGGATAGGTTTAGTGAGTTAGGCCCCGGCCCCGCCTCAGGAGGGGACACGTATAACGCTGTAGACGTGGTTGATGATAAGATATATTTCGGGGGCTGGGTTCATAACCCCGCGGTCTTTAAAGGTAAGAAGGGTTTTGCCGGTGAGATAGATTTTAGAAATAAGTATAGTCACGTACACGAGTACGACGTAAATGAGAGGAGGGTGAGGCTGCTTTGGAAAGACAGTATCCACGACGAGTTCAGGTGGGCTGGGGAAGTGTCTCAAATAATCTACGACCCGGTAAAAGACGTTCTGCTGATAGGTAGGTCGGACGGCATGGAGAATTTAGGTGTTTACGAGCTGAGCAGGGATGGGAGGAACTTCATCAAGTTAAGTGATGTGCCGGCTCTTAAGGGTTCTCTCTACCTTGATTACGCGTGTTTCGATATGCAGCCTGACTGGGTGATGGGGGTTGACGGCGTTCAGTGCCTGGACTTAGTTAGGAGGGTGTGGGTAAGGTTCGAGGTAAGGGACTGGGCCGGGTCTTCTTTAGATGGTTACGGGGTTCAGCGCAGGACGTCTGGCTACGCGGTAAGCGCTTACACCAGGTACTGGCACTTCATGAGGGGAGGTGTTTTAGTAGGGAATCCTGTAGAACCTGAGGTTGAAAAACCTGTTTTCGTAAGGTTATTTGATTTCGGCATGAACGTTTACGCACCGCACAGAAGTAACGCGCTCAACTTGGGCGGAGGGATACTAGCTGTGTTTAATGCTGGTACGCACGGGTTCATACACCCGCATGAGGGCAACCCTGAAGAAGTTGGTCTCAGGAGGTATTTCAACACGATAGCCGCGTCTACGACGTTAGTTTACATAACGCCTCCTCAAGCAAGGATATTAGCTGTTTTCGGCGCCAGGATAACTAGCATGACTAAAGCAGGTAGTAGGGTGCTCCTCGCATATAACACCACCCCGAACCTCGGCGGTAAAGACTCAACCCCTATAGATGGTGGTGTGAGGGGGATTATGTCAGTGGATGAGTATTCCTTAATAAGCAGTAGCAACCCACCACTAACTATCAGGGTTCACGGCTGGGCGGTAGGCGATTCCTGCTTCGGGGGTGTGCCGCTCACCGGATATAAAGAAGCTGAGTTAGTCGTAAGGAGCAGTAAACCTAATGAGATAATCATTAACTCTTACGACATCGGTTTACCACCGCTAAATTACGGCTCGGAGAAGCATAAGTTGAGTGAGGGGGTGAACAGGATAGATCTGAGAGGTTACAGGAACATAGTTTCTTTCAAGCTGGAGAAGCTGGATGCGGACGCGTTAATTAGCATCTACTTGAGCTAACCAACGCTTCAGAAAATAGTTAATTTAATTCTCACGAAGTATTTACTCAGTGATGAGCGGCATGGATTTGAAGACTAGGTTGAGAGAGCTCTTCGTTAAGAATCCTGAAACGCCTGAGATAGTTAGGTTGATAAAGGAACTAGCTCGAAGACTGGGTGGTGAGGTAGTTAAGATAATGGATTTCTGCGGTACGCATGAATGGACCATAACTAGTTACGGTTTAAGGAGCTTAATGCCGGAAAACGTGGAATTGATCGCAGGTCCTGGCTGCCCAGTGTGCGTCACCCCGGGACATTACGTTGAGGGTTTGGTTAAGCTAGCTCTTGAAGGGGTTAATGTCTTCACGTATGGCGACGCGTTTAAGTTGCCTTCAGTTAAGGGAGCCAAGCCTAGGAGTCTGGCTGAGGCTAAGATGCTCGGAGGTAAAGTTACGGTGGTTTACAGTTTCTTAGACGCGATTAAAGAAGCTGGTAGGAGGGGGAGTGAGGAACACGTCTTTTTCGCTGTAGGGTTTGAGACCACTATGCCAGCCGTAGCTGAGCCCGTATACAACATGGCAATCCCTAAAAACCTGACTATCTTGAGTGCTCATAGACTCACGCCACCGATCATGAGGTACCTCCTAGAGAACGTGCGTGAGGTAAGGGTGGACGGCATCATAGCGCCCGGACATGTTTCAGCCGTGATAGGGTATAAGGAGTGGGAATTCCTAGTGAGAGACTTCAACATACCTACCGTGGTTTCCGGGTTTGAACCCGTGGACGTTCTCCTAGCCATACTCGCGGTACTTAAGTGTAAGGTTGAGGGGAAGCCCTCCTTAATTAACGAATATGTCCGGGTTGTTAAGCCGGACGGCAACCTTAGAGCTAAGAAGATAATCAACGAGGTCTTCAAGACCGTTGACTCATACTGGAGGGGCATAGGTGTAGTCCCTTCTAGCGGTGCTTTACTTAGAGAGAGGTTCGCGGATTTCGATGCTTTGTTGAGGTATGGGATAGTGGAGAGACCTGACTTCAGCGATGTCTTGCCTGGGTGTAGGTGCGGTGAGGTAACGTTAGGTAAGGTAAAGCCTACTTCATGCCCGCTCTTCATGAAGGCCTGCACCCCTGAAAACCCTTACGGTCCCTGCATGGTCAGCTCAGAAGGTACTTGCAGGATATGGGCTGAGAATCTCCACACCATACTGACAGAACTGTGAGGCAGGTGTTTACTTTCGAATGGGTTCGGGAGGAGAGGTTTCCAGGATAGCTTTCCCGATACTTGTGGGTATGGTGCCGGACTCGGTGATAAGTCTTATCGCGATGATCACTGCGTCGAGGATCGGTACGGAGGCTTTAGCTGGTACCGGGCTTGCGTCATATCTATTCATGATAATAAACGCCGTGACTTCGGTCTTCATGGTTGGTTTGCTGGTAATCACTTCCCAGGCTTATGGGGGTAACGATTTAAGACTGATCGAGAGAGCTTTCGGCGAGACGCTCACGGCTTCAGTTATTTCCTCGCTAGCCGTGGTCGCTACCTCACCGCTCTGGCTACCTATCTATACAAGCTTGCTCTCAGGGGGTCAGGAATTAGTTAATGAGGTGGCAGTAACTTACTTGAGTCTGAGAGTGTTTTCCATACCTGCATTGATGCTTAACTCCGTGATAGCTACCTTATTCAGAGCTGTTGAGAAGCCGTGGCCCCCCACGTACTCTTCTATCAGCATAGGCGTGGCTAGTTCTGTACTCATACCGTCACTCGCGTTAGGTTACCTAGGGTTACCGAGGTTAGGGGTTTCCGGTATGGGCTTGGCTTCCACGATTTCACAGTATGTGGGCTTGCTCGTATACGTTTTCTTAAGACCCCCGGTTAAGGTAGGGTTCTACACACCCTCAAAAATAACCGCTAAGATTTTAGCGGTAGGGGTTCCTGCATCCGCTGAGAGATTCGTTGGGAGCGCAGGGCATAACATATACATAAACGCTGTCGCTAGGTCAGGTGTTGAAGCTTTAGCAGCACATAACATAGGGTTGAGCGTGGAGAACCTGATCATAGGTCCTGTCTTCGCGGTCAACGTAGCTGCTTCCGCTAAGACAGGGCACCACGTAGGTTCTAACAACATCGGAGACTTGGATAGGGTGGTTAAGGAAGCCCTGAAAATAGGTGTTGTATGGATGTTTATAGCTACCTTAATACTCGTTGGTCTATCACCCTTCGTCGGCAAGTTCTTCACGGATGATAGGGAGGTGGCTGAGCTAGTTATGGTTTACCTAATAATGGCCGCTATCTCGGAAGTCGGTCTTGGAGCGTCGCAAGCACTTTACGGCGTGTTTAGGGGTGCAGGAAGTACTTGGGTACCGCTCGCGATAAGTTCTGCGACGATACTGATTTTCAGGGCGGCACTAGCTCAAATCCTCCAACCGATCTACGGGATCTACGGTGTTTGGTTCACTCAAATAACTGATATGTATAGTCGGTTCCTCATATCTTACTTAATATACGTTAAGCTCAAGTCGAGACTCCTCGTTAAAGTGATCTAACCCTTCATAAGGNGCCTTCCTCAAGGTAGTCCCACAATAACTGTGGTGTGGTTAGCTTCAACACCTTATTAATTACAGTTCCTATTCTTTTTCTATTTGGTGTTTGAGTGATGCATGAGTGGGCTTTGGCGGAGGGTGTGGCGCGGTACCTTTGTAGTGTTGCGGGCGGTAGGAAGCTTAAGAGCGTTAAGATAGGGTTAGGTGAGCTACAGTCTATTGATGAGGAGGTTTTCAGGTTCGCTCTAGCGGAGCTGTTGAGGGTTGAGGGTTGTGAGCTTAGTGAGGATTCGGTAGTTTTCGTTAGGAAACCGGCGGCGTTTCAGTGTAGGAAGTGCGGATATTCCTGGACTCTCAATGAGGTAGGTCTTAACGACGAGGAGAGGGAGGCTATCCATTTCATACCTGAGGTAGTGCATGCTTACGTGTCGTGCCCTGCGTGCGGCTCAAGAGATTTCGATGTTGTGGGAGGTAGGGGTGTGGAGGTAGTGGAGGTGGTTGTTGAGTGAGTGGCTTGAGACGTCATGACGAAGACCCTAGGAAATTACTTATTGAGAGGAGGCTTGCTAACGTCAATAACGTGATCCCGGTTATGAGTCCTAAAGGCGGTGTTGGCAAGACTTTGATCTCAACGCTTATGGCTTTAGCCATAGCCGAGAACAACTCCAGCGTGGGGATACTAGACCTAGACGTGACTAACCCGTCAATCCACGTAATACTGAACCTAGACCCGGGCGTGAAACCTTCGGAGGATAAGGGCGTGATACCTCCTAAAGTTCACGGGATTAAGGCAATGAGTATCGCGTACTATACTGAGGGAAAGCCGCTACCTCTAAGAGGTTCCGAAATAACTAAGGTTGTTAGGGAAATCCTAGCGATAACTATTTGGGGTAGCCTAGATTACCTCATAATAGATACGCCGCCCGGGATGAGCGACGTGCACCTAGAAATACTCAGTAACGTAGGTAAGGCGAGACCTCTGTTGGTGACAACCTCCCACATCCTCTCAGTTTATTCTGTGAGATCTCTCTTAACAATACTTAAAGAAGTTGGAACACCTATCGTAGGGCTTGTGGAGAACATGAGCGAGAACCCGACAGACGTTGTGATCGACCTGTGCAGGGAGTTTAAGATTAGGTACTTAGGTAACGTGCCGTTAGAGTCTTTGCTCGCCTTAAGCGTTGGTAATATGACTTTAATGAAGAAGACGAGAGCATACGGTAGAGTAGCTGAGATAATTAAACGCTTAAGTTCTTGAAAGCCCCTACCTGAGACCTAGCTTCCTCCTGCAAGATTCCGTTATGGTTATTGCGTAGTTAAGTAACTCTAGTTTTTCCGACGCCAGCACTTTAATCAAGTTAGCGTATTTTTCTAAGTCTTCCTTACTCAGCATGTTCATGCTTGCTACGTGATTCCTAAACCTTATTTCTAGGGTCCTGCCCCCAACACCTATACTTAATCGTTTATTGCTCACTACTACCTTACCCTCCCTGCTATCGTACGAGATCACGGTGAGAGGCGTTCTATGGATTACTGAGGTTACGTGATTATCGTTAACGTACGTGAGGGTCTCACATAGTTTAACTACGGGAGGCCTCGAACTCTCCAAGGAACCCTCGATTACTGAGAGCGTGGATATTAACGCCCTCATCTTAGCTAGTACCTCACTTATTAAAGCAGCCCCAACAACCCCTACCCTACTAAGCTCGGAAGACTCTCTGGTCCTGACCTCCTCGTAAGCTCTCTGAGCCTCCTCAATCACCCTCAAGGCATCTCCAAACATACTCCCTTCAACACCACTAAAACATTAAGGTAGGTTTTTAAAGCTTTAAAGAACTTACGTAATCACTCGTTCTTGAATGATCGGGGATCTCCCCGTTACCTGATAAGGTGTTCTGGAAACGATAAACATGGTGGGTAATAAATTACTATCTGCCGAGGTACAGCTCGGTACCGGTAATCAATCGTGAAGGAGTTTTTCGAGAATAAGAATGATTCGCGTGAGATATGAATTCCTTAACTTTAATGTATTATGAGTAATCGCGCGTTCTTGATGGTGGAAGACTTGAGCTTACCACCTACTCTTACCTTCTCACTGCTTGGGTTAAGATTATGTGTTGATTTTTTGAGGACTTCGTCTATGTATTCTCTCACGGCTTCTCTTATGAAATCACTCTTAGTTGGGTAGCCTAAGTCTCTGTAAGCTCTCTCAAGCAGGTCGTTAACCCTTGCAGGAACTCTTAGTGTGAGAGTCCGGGTTCTCCTAACGTCAAGCTCCATCACAAACATTAGTATCACCACTATATTATCCACATAACTTCATAAAAACACCATAACCAGAATTTGTTAAGGCTCTAAAGAATATTAATCATTAAACGTTGAATAATACCTAAACATCTTTTCATTATCTGTGAGGCCCGTATTATTAGGGTTAATGAGTATTACTCCACTAGATTTCACGAAGGAATCGTGGAACCACTACCCAGGAATACCAACTCTTAATACTTAAGAATGAACGCTCCAGCCCCCCACACGGAGAACTTCGTAGGACGGTNTATGGTAGTCCATGGGTCAACGAGATCTGCAGGATGAGGGTCGTTAGCTCCGAACACTTAAATGAGGGAAGCACCGACTCCCAGGTTGTTACAGAGCGAACGATAAGTTTGAGTATCTGTGAATACTTGTAAATTGGTGTTGTAGGGTAGTGTTTAAAAATACCCTGGCCTCATTGTAGTTTCTCGGATGATCCGCTCTGCGGTGACGTAGAGAGACTCAGACGGGAGCCTCGTGGCTTGGGCTCGACGGGGGGCCCATGGGACGTGGGCGAGGCTGGTGAACCCACCACAAATACCGTCAAGCACCGTTAGAGGGGAAACGCACGGGTAATTCACGAGAAAGAGTTTTTATTCTGAGGTTGTCTTAACTACATTAGGTGTTGGAGTGCTGGGTGATTTAGGTTGAACGCTAAGAGGAAGAGGGTGAAGGCTTACGTTAATGCATTGAGTGATTTGATAAGTAGTGAGAACCCGAGCAGGGAGTTAGCGATTCAGTTAATTAAGAAGTATTTGGAGAGTGTTAACGTCGAGCCTTTCAGGGGGGCATCAAAACCTGAGGATATATACGAGAAGGAGATGATAAGTCTTTACGTGATAGCTACTAGAGGTTTAGGCATTAATAGCGAGTTTAAAGAGTTGATGAGCAAGGTTTTCGATAAGGAGTTGACTTACGAGGACGCATACCTACTACTATCTCGAGACGCGCCGCCGGAGGTCGTGAGGGAAGAGATTCGATCGCTCGTCAGCAATCTCGACGAATCTTATATAACGAGGGTTTTGAGATACGCACTAACGCTCTACCACCTAGACTTCGAACCCTTCGAGAGCGTGATAAGAGTTCTTAAGAAAGCTCATCAAGCCTTCCCGGAATTCAGTGACGCGATAAAGAGGTTTACTAAATTCGTTATCTCGGTCAAGCTTGCTGAGGAAATAAGTCAGGGGATAATAAAGAATAAGATCGAGAAGGAGATAAGGAAGCAATTAATTTCTTTGGAGATAGGCCTCCCTAAGTCTACGCCTCCGGACGACTACGTGATGAAGGTGGCTAAGGTCACGTACGAGATAAACGACGCGGTACTCTCAAGAATTTTCGAGGTATCGAGACCTCAAAACAATAAGACTAGCGACTCCGAGAGTTGAGGTTCTTGATCATCTGTAGACTTCGGAAATAGCTTTCCTAATCTCCGGTGGTAAGGTCTCGTAATCCACTTCAGTATCTTTAACTTCCTTGAAGTCACTTAATTCTAGTAAGTCCCATTCTTTCTCTTCATCCCCGATAGCGTAGGAACCCTTAAGCGTTTTATGAACTACTACGAAGCTCTTCCCGTCAGGCGTCCTGTAATGCTCTACCACGACCCTCTCCCCACCCTTCCTCACGTGATATATTGATTGCCTCTGAGCCTTCAGCACCTGCCAACACCAACAATAGAGTTCGTGTTAGGTATTTAAGCGTTAGAATTAACTAATAAGGTACGTAAAGATATTTTCTGTGGGGACGCATCCTATACCAGGTTGGTCTTGTCTAGGTCTGTCTTGGTGGGTTGTGTGATGGGTAAGTGTTTAGTGTGTGGTAGGGAGTCTAACACTATTAGTTCGTCTCTATCTATTTGCGGTGATTGTTTGAGGAGCTTGGGTGAGGTTCCTGAGTTTAGTAGAGCTAAGCGTGTGAGGTTTAGGGATAGCTTAGGACTCCCGATAAAGCCTCCCAGAGTTGGTGAGGGCGTTTTCAGGCAGTGTAATATATGCGTTAATGAGTGTCAGCTGAGAGAGGGTGAGGTAGGCTTCTGCGGTTTGTGGAGTAACGTAGGGGGCTCGATGAGGTTTAGGTTAGGGCTGGATAAAGCGCTGGGTTTATGGTATCTTGACCCGCACCCAACGAACTGTGTTGCAGGGCCTGTATGCCCCGCTAACACGGGTAGGGGGTACCCAAAGTACACTAAAACGCCGGGTGTTGAGGTAGGCTACTACAACCTAGCAGTCTTCTTCGGCGGTTGCTCGCTAGACTGCTTGTTCTGCCAAAACTATGAGCATAAGGAGCTTGCGTCAGAGAGTGTTAAGGGGAGGGGTAGGAGGATATTCAGTCTTAAAGAACTCGTGGAGACTGCTTTAAGTCCTGAAGTGACTTGCGTTTGTTATTTTGGCGGCGATCCAGGACCTCACTCCCCTCACGCTATAGCGGCGTCCAGGGAAATACTGAAGAATTCCGGAGGTCAAGTAAAGAGGGTGTGTTGGGAGACTAACGGTCTTCAGAACCCGGCAATCATGCGTGAGATGGCTAGGTTAAGTCTCGAGTCTGGCGGGATAGTTAAGATAGACTGGAAAGCTTGGAGTCCCGCGATCTACGAAGCACTCACAGGAGTTAACGGGGTTAAAGCTGTTGAGAGATTGAAGCATAACGTGCGGTTAGTCAGCGAGTTAAGGAGTTTGAGAGAGGAGCCCCCTCTCCTAGTCGTGAGTACTCTGCTGGTTCCAGGATACGTTGATTTACGCGAGGTAGAGAGCATAGCGACTTACCTCGCTAGCGTGGACCCCGGCATACCCTACATATTATTAGCGTTCCACCCGACACACTTAATGAGAGACCTACCCACCACTAGCTACGACCACGCTATCAAGGCCTTGAAAATAGCTCGTGACTCAGGGTTGAGGGAGGTCTACATAGGTAATGAGTGGCTACTCTCGAAGTCTTACACAGTGTAATGAGTTAGTCCCGGTCGATTCACTACTCACGGTTTTTAATGCTATAGTACCTTTATGAGGGGGTGTCGAGTTGGGTGAGAGAAGACTTGCTTCAGCTATTTCCTACCTCACGCTCCTGAGCGTTGTCATTACTCAATGCGTGATCGCGTTCCCTACACTACACGCTCAGACTCAAACTTTCGAGAGATTGATGTATATGACGAATAACGACATCATATTAACGTATAACATAACCAGGAATGTCAAGATAACTAACGTCAACGGTCTCCCAATGAGTTACAGTGTGGGTCAGGAATACCTCGTCAGAATTAAGGCAATCAACGGCACGCACGTGGTTGTTCAGGGGTTTAGGTTTCCTGGATCAACAATACACCTAACCTTAAGTAGTTCTGAGTGGGTAGGTATAGGAGGGCTTATTTACTGGATCCTCAGCAATTACACGGACTTTATTACGAAGAACGCTTTACTGGAGTATAACGTTACTCTAGTTAGGAGTTCCGCGGTAAACTTCGTGAACACAGTGTTTCTGCTCCCCCTACTACGTGAGGTAACTGCGGGTGCTTGTAGCAGGGTCCCTATAGCGAACACCTACATAGACGGTTTCACTGTGGTGGTTTCCACCAGCTTAGGCAACGGTAACGCCTACTATGACTGCAAGTACGGAATTCTCTTTAAAGCATACATAGCTAAAACAACCTACCAGCGTTTAGGTAACGCAACATACTTAATTGAGGACTCAATAAACTTAGAGCTCCATAAAGCTAATACAGAGATACTGAACGAGATAGTGGTTAGGGAGCAAGCATGGGGTTTCTACGAGGCCTTGATTTACGTGATCCCCGCGATCTCTATAGCGGCAGTCACTACATCTATTCTTCTCTTCCTAAGGTTTAGGAGAAAAACTCGGGGAAGCCCTCAACGAGTGATGGGTGAGGGGGTTGAGGGGGGATCTGAAGCTAATAATGGATAGGTTGATTGCTAGGCACTCGAGAGCGTTAGAGGATGACTCGTTTATCCCCACGAGAGCTAGGAGAGCTTCCTTAACCCCTCTAGAATCATTGATTGGGATAATACTCTCGCAAAACTCTACTGACAAGAACGCTTGGAGAGCTCTAGAGAATTTGCTCGCGTATTATGGTGGTAGAGTAACGGCTGAGAAAATAAGCGGTACTGATTTAAGGGTTTTAGAGTCTTTGATAAAGCCTGCAGGTATCTACAGATCTAAAGCTAGGGCTATTAAGAACCTGGTGTCCGTCTTGAGTGAGGAGGAGCTGGCGAGCCTGGACGTGAATGAGTTAAGGAAGAGATTATCTTCCGTACGCGGCATAGGGCCGAAAACTGTTGATGTTTTCTTAGCTAGCGTGCGCGGGGTGCCTACCTTCCCTATAGACACGCACATCAGGAGAATTCTTTACAGGCTTGGAGCGATAAGCAAGAGAACAGAGAGTTACGATAAGATAAGGTCTTTAGTCATGAGTCAGATACCGCCTGATAAGCTCTTAATAACACATTACGTGTTAATACTTCACGGAAGAACCATATGTAAGGCTAGGAACCCTAGATGCTCTGAATGCCCCGTGGAAGACTTATGCGAGAAGAGAGGTTTAACACCTGGCTGAAGACCGTGTTACGGTCCTACACGAATAATTTACTTATTCTCTCTCTAAAATACTGTAACTGTTTTCGCTAAGTTTCTGGGTTTGTCGGGATCTAAGCCTTTCTTGACGGCCGTATAGTAAGCTAGTAGCTGTAGGGGCACGACGTATGAGGTCGCTGAAGCTACTTCATGTAGGGCGGGCATTACGAAGCTGAAGTCCGCTAGTGATAAGGCTTCCTCAGCGTTGTTCGGCGAGACCAGTATCGCGTAAGCCCCTCTAGCTTTCATTTCCTCGATATTACTCTTTATTAACTCTTCTTCCTCCTTGCTTAAGATAACAAACACTACCGGGAAGCCTTCCTCCACTAAGGCTATAGGGCCGTGCTTTGATTCCCCGGCAGGGTATGCTTCAGCGTGCACATACGCGATCTCCTTCATTTTAAGCGCTCCCTCCATAGCGACAGGTAATCCGAGACCTCTCCCGAGGTAGTACGCGTTATTCTTAAAGCTCATCTTATCAGCTAGTAATGAAGCTAGCCTCTCACTCTCTTTCAAAGTCCTCGCTACTATCTCGGGAGTCTCACGTAAGGCGTTGTAGATGTTGGCGGCTACGGAAGGCTTTAAAACACCTCTTAACTCCCCTGTCTTGATCGCTAGGTATGAGAGGAGCGCTACCTGCGACGTGAAGGTTTTAGTAGCTGCTACCCCTATTTCCGGCCCCGCTCTTATGTAGATAGCCATGTCAGCTTCTCTGGCTATGGCAGACTCCACCACGTTGGTTACTGCAATTGTTAAAGCTCCTCTCTCCTTGGCTTCCCTAATCCCTCTCAAGGTGTCTATGGTCTCTCCCGACTGGCTAACCCCGATGACTACGTCGCCTTGGCTCAACGCGTTGAGCCACCAACGACTCTCCGAGGATATGAGGGCCTCAGCCCATAAGTTAGCGTATTTCCTGAATAAGAGTGCGGTTATTAGCGTGGCGTGGTAGGAAGTCCCGGCACCAAGCAACAACACTCTCTCGGATTTAGCGAGTACTCTAGCCACGTCACTCACGGACTCATTAGCTGCGCTTAACGTGGAGGCTAGAGCGTACGGCTGCTCGTGGATTTCCTTGAGCATGAAGAAGTCATACCCTTCCTTCAAAGCCATTTCAGGGCTCCACTCAACAACCCTAACCCTACGCTCCACGTCGACGGGGAGCCACCTGACGGAACCCCCCTCCCGAACCATCCTCTCCACCACAACCTCTCTCGGCGTGATGTAGCCTGCCTCGCCATCAACTAACACGATGACCCTCCTAGTGTGGTTTAAGAAAGCCACCACATCGCTCGCGACGAAATTACCCTTATTTCCTAAGCCTATTATTAGGGGCGACATCTTCTTAGCGAAAAATATCTTTCCGGGATCCTCTAAATCTATCATTGCTAGCGCGTAAGCTCCCTCAAGCAACTCAATAGTCTTCTTGAAGGCCTCGTAAGTGCTGAGCCCCCTCTTCTTAAAGGATTCTACTAGGTGCGGGATTACCTCAGTATCCGTGTCTGAGGCGAATCTATGTCCCTCACCAATTAAGAACTCCTTAAGCTTCTTGTAGTTCTCTATGATCCCGTTATGCACCACGGCTACGCGGCCTAAGCAATCGGTGTGTGGGTGAGCGTTCTCGTCACTCGGTTTCCCGTGTGTTGCCCACCTAGTATGCCCGATACCGTTAAACCCTGAAATAGAGTCAAAACCTAGTCTCTGGGATACTGCGTCTATCATGCCCTTAGACTTCCTAATCTTGAGTAACCCCTCCTCAGTTATCACCGCCAAGCCTACTGAGTCATACCCCCTATACTCAAGCCTCTTCAAAGCATCCTTAATCAGCTTGCCGAGAGGTTCTTGAGTGAACCCCTCCTCGGTAGTTATACCTATTATGCCGCAAACCACGCGCTCGCAGCCTCGCACTTATTTTACTCGTTTAAAGAAATAAATAGTTTGAGTGAGGTAGTCCGTCTTGAAGTTCTTGTTAGTTAATGATGACGGATTCGTGACTAAAGCACTACCCCTAACCTACCACACACTATCTTCTTTCGGTGAGGTACTGGCTATAGTTCCTGAAATACCTAAGTCGGGAGGGGTTCAGCTCTCTGTGGTCATTGCCTCATTTTTGTTCCCCTGCATCCCGCTCGGGTTTTCATCGGGCTTGGGGGGCTTTCGGGGCCACCCCAAAGACCCCACATCTTGAGTGTTTAGACACCCTCGGGGAGAGCCCTAACCTTAAGAGCTTCATTAACAACGAGCTCTTCACCC
>JGI20130J15133_1001427_pt1 | contig 19900 bp, 19 predicted proteins | sample WasSprMetagenome_FD_15133 | JGI IMG/M metagenome (IMG submission 15133) | reverse complement strand
ATTTCTTGTCTTAACAATTCAATATCATACTTAGAAGCAAGTTCTTTTTTAAGGTCTTCTGAGATAGAGATTTTTAATTTTTCTTCAGAAGACTCTAAGGATTCATTGATAGATTTTTGGAGTATTTCAACGGCTTTTTGAGCATCTTCTTTACCAAGTACTTTTTCAAACATTTGGTATACTTCAAGTGGTATTCCATATGCCATAAATTCACGCCCCTATGTTAATACTGTAATTTTAATTTAAATCCATCAAAATAATTTTACAATAAATACACCTTAAGAGAGATTAAATAAAAGTAAGAGAAGAAGTCAGCAAATAGGATTTTTTTCAAACACTCTTTAAAAAATCTACGTTAATAGTCTTTTCTCCAACTTTTTCAAACAGCACAGTTGCATTTTTCCCAACTATCTTTTTAACAACACCTTTACCAAAAACATCATGTTTAACAAGCATTCCTACTCTTATATCTGGGTCAAAATCAGAATAGGATTTAGATTGAGACTTAATTGTTAGATTATGTCTGTTGCTTACGTTTGGCTGGGTTTTTTGTTTAACCGGTAGTTTTATATGTTCTTTGATATCATCAATAAACTGAGACCTTTTAGTTGGAACGCTTTTATTTCCGTAGCTTTTTCTTTCTTTTGCGTAAGTTAGATAAAGTTTATTTTTTGCTCTTGTGATCGCCACATAGAATAATCTTCTTTCTTCTTCAAGTTGGGTTGGGTCGTCAAAGGCTCTTCCGCTTGGAAATATTCCTTCTTCAAGACCTGCTACAAAAACAGTATCAAACTCTAACCCCTTTGCTCCGTGAACTGTCATTATTTTTGCTTTATTTTGATTGTCTATTGTATCTTGTGCTTGCATTAAAGCCGATTCTTCAAAAAACTGGTCTAAGGTTTTTCCTTCTTTTTCCGCCTCTTCCAATGCAACTATCAACTCGTTTATGTTTTCTGCTCTGTCTTCCCAATCTTTTTCATATTCTTTTTGTAAATATTCTTGATATCCTATCCTTTCTACTATTTCTTTTGCTGTTTTTGAAGGACTGAATTTAGCATTTTCTATTACATATTCCATAAGCTCTAAATATTCTTGTAATCTTATCTTTACAGATTTATTGAATCTTTCATAACTATCTTTTAAAGCCTGAATCCAATCTGTTTTAAAATTAGATTTGATATATTCAAGACCTTTGTCTCCAACGCCTCTTGGTGGAACTGTCAATGACCTTTCAAAGCTTGCATAGTCTTTTGGATTTACTGCAAGTTTTAAGTAAGCTAAAATATCTTTTACTTCTGCTCTTTCAAAGAATTTAAGCCCGCCAATAACCTGATAAGGAATTCCATTACTAATAAAAGCTTCTTCAATATTTCTGGTTAGAAATGTCATTCTTACAAGAACTGCAAAATCACCGTAAGAACCGTCTTGTGCAAGTTGCTTTATTTTATTTGCTATAAATCTCGCCTCTTCTTTCTCGTTTTCCAATGGAGCTAAAAATATGTCCTCTCCTTCCTCTTTGTCAGTCCAAAGGGTTAAAACTTTTCCTTTCCATTTTCCTTTTGATTTTGAAATAACTGCATTTGCACAATCAAGTATCTTCTTTGTGCTTCTGTAATTTCTTTCTAATTTAACTATCTTTGTACCGGGAAAATCTTTTTCAAAATCTAAAATATTTTCCGGATGCGCCCCTCTCCATGTGTATATACACTGAGCAGGGTCTCCAACAACGGTTATAGTGTGCTTATCTCCAACAAGAAGTTTTAAAAGTTTATGCTGAATTCTGTTTGTGTCTTGATACTCATCTACAAGGATATAATCAAACTTATTTTTCCATCTTTCTAAAACTTCTGGATGATTAGACAGGATTTTGACTGTTTTGATAAGTAAATCATCAAAATCAAAAGCATTGCTGTTTTTAAGCTCTTCTTCGTATTTCTCAAAAATGGTTTTTATATAACTGTTTGAAATACTATATATTTCAAGTTGGTCTTCTGGATTATCATCTTGTTTTATTTTTGAAATGATATCTTTTATTTTGTCCGGTTTAAATTTTTCTTCATCTAACTTTAAGTCTTTTAAGACTTTTTTGATCAATTTTTTACTGTCTTCTTCATCGTAGATAACAAATTTTCTATCATAACCTATGTTTTCTGCTTCCATTCTTAAAAATTTTGCTGCAAAGCTATGAAAAGTCATCACCCATTGAGGCTTTTCTCCGATGGCTTTTTCAACTCTTTCCTTCATCTCTTCAGCCGCTTTGTTTGTAAACGTAATAGCAAGGATTCTGTTTAACGGAATGTCGTAATGTTTGACTAAATACATGATTTTATGGGTGATAACTTTGGTTTTTCCTGAACCTGCTCCGGCTAAGACCAATAAAGGAGAGTCAAAATGTAAAACAGCTTCTATCTGTCTTTCGTTTAAGCCTGAAAGGATAGGGTCGTTTAACAAATTCTGTTCCTCTCTTTTCCTCTTAAAAAGCTTTCTATATTGAGATATATTTCTTCAACAAGCTTATTTCTTGCTTCTATGCTTGTCCATGCTATGTGTGGAGTTATAAATAATCTATCTTTATTTTTTATATGAAGCAATGGATTGTTTGGGTCTATAGGCTCTTTTTCAAGGACATCTAAGCCTGCTGCTGCGATCAATCCTTCATCTAAAGCTCTTGCTAAATCCGCTTCGTTAATAATTCCACCCCTTCCAAGATTAAGCAAAATTGCAGATTTTTTCATCAATTTTAGTTTTTCATAGGTGATTAAATTTTTAGTATTTTGATTCAAAGGTGCATGGATTGAGATTATGTCAGATGTTGATAAGAGCTCATCCAAGCCTTTATGTGTATAGTTTGGGTTAAAATTTTTTCCGGAAGTTGAGTAATAAATTACATCACATCCAAAGCTTTCTGCCACCTGTGCAACCTTTTGTCCAATGGTTCCAAGCCCTATTATGCCCCAAACTTTACCGCTTATTTCCCAAAAAGGTCTGCCAAGATGCGTAAAAATAGGGCTTTTAGCATACTCTCCTGATTTAACATAATCATCGTAATAACTAAGACTTTCTAAAAGATAAAAGAGCATTGCGAAAGTATGCTGAACAACGCTGTTAGTTGAGTATCCTGACACATTAGTAACTGCAATTCCTTTTTGCTTTGCATAATCTATATCTACGTTGTTATACCCAGTTGCAGCAACGCATATTAATTTAAGATAAGGTGCATTATCCATAACTTCTTTATCAATAATTACTTTGTTGGTAATGATTATCGTCTTATCTTTTGCCCTTTCTATAGCTTCCTGCTTAGAGTTTGTAGTTTGATATATTTCAAGATATCCAAAGTCTCTGAAAATATCTAAATTAACATCATCACCAAGGGTTGCAGCATCAAGTATTGCAAGCTTCATTTTATTCCTCTCAAATTATTACTTAAATAATAAATTAAATACGTCGGAGAGTGTTCTAAGATTTTTGCAAGTTTACCTTTGCGTCATCCTCAGGCTGTAAGCCAAAGGATCTCTTTTTAAAAAATTCAATAAAAATAAGAGATTCTTCGCTTCGCTCAGAATGACAAAGGCTATCCTTTTTCTAATGTTTACCATTCAACCGTCATCCTGAAGACTTTATACTTATCAAACTTTAAATAAATAACGAACTTACAGAACTTTCTATATTTATTCTCTTGATAGCTTCTCCGAGCAATTCAGCAACAGATATAACTGTCAATTTATCAAACTCTTTTCCGTCCACGGGAATTGTGTTTGTTGCTATTACCTCTTGAATAGAAGAATTTTTTAATCTTTCAACGGCAGGTCCTGAGAAGACAGGATGAGTACATGCTGCAATAACAGATTTAGCACCTTTAGAAATTAACATATCAGCAGCTGCTACAATAGTTCCGGCAGTATCTATAATATCATCAATGATTACAGCATTTTTACCGCTTACATCACCAATAACATCAAGGGTTTCAACTACGTTTGGAGCCGGTCTTTTTTTATATATTATTGCGAGATTGCCGCCAAGCCTATTTTGAAGCATTCTTGCCCTTTCAACACCGCCTGCATCAGGTGAAACAATAACTAAATCTTCTATGTTTTTTGCTTTTAAATACTCATAAATAACAGGTAATGCAAAAATATTGTCAACCGGAATGTTGAAAAATCCCTGTATTTGAGCTGAATGTAAATCTACCGTTAGAACCCTGTGAGCCCCGGCTGTTTGAATCAAATCTGCAAGTAATTTAGCACTGATAGGCACTCTTGGTTTGTCTTTTCTATCTTGTCTTGCATATGCATAGTATGGAATAACAGCGGTTATTCTATGGGCTGAAGACCTTTTTAAAGCATCTAATAAAAGTAAAAGCTCCATTATACTATCGTTTGTAGGATGGGTTAGAGATTGGATAACAAAAACGTCAGCACCTCTAACATTTTCATTTATTTGAACTCTGATTTCTCCATCACTAAATCTTGTAAGAAGAACATCGACCAATGGAGTTTCTAAGTAATTTGAGATTTCTTTAGACAAAGAGGGATTGGCATTACCGCTGATAATTTTTAAGGCTCTACTCAATTGAATCCTCCGAAGACAACTTTGATTGTAGCTGGGGAGGGAGGATTCGAACCTCCGACACCCGGTTCCAAAGACCGGTGTTCTGCCGCTGAACTACTCCCCAGTGTATTTATTTGAGCTTCGTTTTTATTAATCTCCAACCTTTAACGGCTGCAGCTTTTTCAACTTCTTCAGTAGGCTTTCCTATTACATAAACACAGCTGCCACTACCGGATACTTTCGGTGAAAATCCTAAATAATCTAAAAAATCATAAACTTCTTTTATTTCTGGATACAAATCTAAGGCTATGTTACCTAACTTATTCTCAATGTAAGCTTCTAACTTCTTTATATCGTATTCATTAATCAGAGATAATATTATATTTAAATCTTCTTTATTTGTCAATATAGATTTATCAACCTTGGAGTATACAGTTTTTGTGTCCGACTTTATGTTAGGATAGATTATGAAGATTTCCTCGTTCAAAGTTTTTGGTAAGAATGTAAGTTTTTCTCCTATGCCTTCTCCTATAGCAAAACCACCCTTTAAGAAAAACGGAACATCAGCACCAAGCTTAACAGCGATTTCAGATAATTTTTCTTCAGGCAGGATATTGTCATGTTTTTTATTTAGATAATTTAAAACAGTAGCAGCGTTGGAACTTCCACCGCCAAGACCACCACCAACCGGGATGTTTTTCTCAACAATAACCTGTAAATTTTGTTCTATGCCTGTATAACTTTCAAACAACGAAATAGCTTTATACACCAAGTTTTCTTCTTGCTTTATCTCCGGCAGCGAGGTTTTTACTTCTAAAAATGGATGCTCTTGAATTATAATCCTGTCATAAAAATCAAGAGTATGATATAGAGTAAAAACTTCATGATAACCATCCGGTCTTTTATCTAATATCCATAAGCCTAAGTTTATTTTAGCCGGCGAGTATAATATTTCCATGTATACACCTATTCTTACCTGATTTTTTTGCTATGTATAAATATATATCGGCTTTTCCTATATCTAAATAAGGGTTATCAAAATTTTCCATTTGATTTATGCCACAGCTTATTGTAACTTTTCTATCAAGACCAAAATCAAAATTTTCTATATTTCTTCTAATTTTTTCTCCAACAACAACNGCNCCATTTATATCAGTGTTTGGCAAAAGTATTAAAAACTCTTCTCCACCGTATCTAAAAANATAATCCGATTCTCTAATTGATGATTTTATTATAGAAGCGACGGTTTTCAATACTCTGTCNCCTTCCAAATGTCCGTATGTATCATTTACGCCTTTAAAATTATCTATATCTATCATAATAATCGAAATAGGCAATTTATGTCTTTTTGCATATTTAGCCGATTTATATAAAATACTATCCAACAGAGCTCTATTGTAAACTTGTGTTAATTTATCGTAAATTGCTATTTGGCTTAGATTTTCTGTATAGATTTTATTCAATAGATAGATTAATTTTAAAGAAGTGTCTTCTAAATCTCTAAGAAGCAATACTTTTATAAAATTGTCCTTACCCTTTAAAATTTTTTGAGCTATAAAGTGAAATTTTTCATGCAAAGATTCTATTTCTTTGATTATATTTTTGTCATCAACCAGGTCTGTCAAGCTGCCCCTTAACCACTGAGTAAATTCACAGTCTTCGGCAGGTTTGATTTTAACATAGCTTTTCCCAGAGAATAAGGATTTATACAATTTGTTTTTTACGTTTAGATGAATATTTATTCCTTTTTCTACACTTAATACATACTCTAAACTACTATCTTTTAATATTTTTTTATCCTCTTCATAAGACAAATTAATGTAAGGTGAAATAACAATCATAAAATCAAAGTTAATTTTTTCTTTTATAATTTCTCTTCTGCTTTCATCTTCCACCTTTTCAACAGCCATTAGTATAATCTTATACACTTCAATAACAGAAAATTCTGAGATTAGTTTAATTAATAATCTTTCTCCCAGTCTTCGCAAAAGTTTTATTCTATTTTCATCAGGATATGCAGGTAAATAATTTTTTATATATCTTTTAATGAAGCGAAATAATACTATTCTGTCTTCTTCAGATAAAATTTTTAAAGATACATTTGTCTCGAAATGTTTAGAAAAATCTTCAAAAATTATCTCAATATCTTTTGAGTTTATTTTCCATTTTTCTCTTGGAACCTTCTCCTGAAACCCCTCAAGTAGTTCTTGTAGCATTCTTTTTAGCCTCATTCTTCAAATCCTTAAATATGATAACATAAATTTTTTTAATCTAAACAATCAACATAGCATCGCCGTAGCTGAAAAATCTGTATTTTTCTTTTACAGCCTCGTTGTAAGCTCTTAATATAAAATCTCTATCTGCAAATGCAGAGACTAACATTAAAAGGGTTGATTTTGGGAGATGAAAGTTTGTGATGAGTTTGTCAACGATTTTAAACTCATAAGGTGGATATATAAAGATATCTGTAAAACCTTCAGTCTTTCCGAATTTGCCGTAAGTCTCTAATGCTCTAACTACGGTTGTTCCGACAGCTACAACGGATTTTTTATTTTCTTTAGTTTTTTTTATCATCTCTAAGGTTTCTCTTGGAATTGTAAAGTATTCTTCATGCATCTTATGTTTTGTAATATCTTCCGTTTTGACAGGCTTAAACGTTCCAAGTCCAACATGAAGAGTTATGTAAGCAATGTTTACACCTTTTTCTTTTATTTTTTCTAATAACTCTCTTGTAAAATGAAGTCCGGCTGTTGGAGATGCTACTGAGCCCTCTTTTTCTGCAAACACTGTTTGATAATAATCTTTATCATTCTCTTCATCTTCCCTTTCTATATAGGGTGGAAGTGGTACATGGCCATACTTTTCTAAATCAGATTTAATATCTTTGCTATGTATTTTTACGATAGCTTTTTCATCATCTCTATCCAAAAATTCAACGTAAAAATCATCTGATATTATTACTTTTTGATTCTTTTTTAACCTTCTTACGTTTTTTATCAAAGCTTCCCAAATGTTATCTTCAATAGGTCTAAGTAAAAAAACCTCAATGTTTGCGTTTGTTTTTTCTTTTTTACCGATCAATCTCGCAGGGATAACTTTTGTGTTGTTCAAAACTAAGGCATCTCCCGGCTCTAAGTAATCAATAACATCTCTAAATATTCTATGTTCTATGGTNTTATCTTTTCTGTTTAAAACCATAAGCCTGCAAGAGTCCCTTGGCTGGGCCGGATATTTTGCTATAAGCTCTTTTGGAAGGTGGTAATCAAAATCTGAAAGTTTCATTTTGATAACTTAGATATGAGAGTTAAGATTAGCGTTAGCAAAATACTTAAAATTATAGAAGTTGTTAATGGAAAATAAAAGGTAAAGTTATCTCTTTTGATTAAGATATCTCCGGGTAATCTACCTAAGCCAAGTGGTAGTTTTTCCATGAACAATAGAAGAATGCCTATTAAGATTATAAAAAAGCCTATAAAAATTAGAGTTTTGCCTATGCTATCCATTTGTTGGCTTCCTTAAAGTAAGGGAGGATGACGGGACTTGAACCCGCGACCCCAAGGGCCACAACCTTGTGCTCTGCCGACTGAGCTACATCCTCCATCAAGAGATATATATTATAATATCTATAATTCAATTTTGCAATAATTGGAGCTTACAATGTTTACAATAATAGCAGGTCCATGTGTAATAGAAAGTAAAGAGTTATGCTTTGAAGTTGCCCAAGTTTTAAAATCTCTTCAAGAAAAACATAAAAATGTTAGATTTGTGTTTAAATCTTCTTTTGATAAAGCAAACAGAAGTAGCGTAGATTCTTTTAGAGGCAGAGGCTTAGAGTATGGTTTAGCTGTTTTAAAAGATGTAAAAGATACTTTTAACCTTCCGGTGCTGACCGATATTCATGAAAGCTATCAAGCAAAGCCTGTGGCGGAAGTGGTAGATATTTTACAAATTCCTGCATTTTTATGTAGACAGACAGATTTACTGCTTGCAGCGGCAGAAACAGGCAGAGAGATAAATGTAAAAAAAGGACAGTTTTTAGCACCTTGGGATACTAAAAACATTGTTGAAAAGCTTAAATTTGGCGGAGCAACAAAGATTTACCTAACAGAAAGAGGAACAACCTTTGGTTATAACAATCTTGTTGTAGATTTTAGAAGCCTGCCAATCATGAGACAGTATGCACCTGTCATTTACGATGCAACCCATAGCGTACAACTTCCAGGAGGACTTGGAAAGGCGTCAGGCGGTCAAAGAGAGTTTGCATATCCATTGGCAAAAGCTGCCATCTCTGTTGGCGTTGATGGATTATTCTTTGAAACCCATCCAGACCCAGACAAAGCCTTGTCAGATGGACCAAATCAAATACCGCTAAAAGAATTTCCCAATATTGTAGAAAATTTATTAAAACTAAGAGAGTTTATTCTTGAAAATGGGATTTAAGTATAAGAATTCTGACAAAGATGCAACTTTACCTGTCATTCTGCAGCCGGCGAATAATCTCATAAATTTATTTCTCGCATTTCACTCTTTAAAAGAGAAGGTCTTTCAGACTAAAGCCTTCAGGATGACGAGAAAAAACAAGCTTACAAAAAATTTAGAATACTACCATGACAGATTTAATTATTCTATCCATGAGCGAAAAATCCCATTTTTCACATTTCCGATTTTTCAAAAAACATTAAAGGAGGAAGTTTTTTATAGGCTACAGTTTGGCAAAAAAGCAAGAAATTTCCAGCCTAAAGCTTACGAAAAATCTAATTTTTATTTGAATTTTTTGCACAGTATATTAAAAATCTTTTTATTTACCCTTCTACTTACAACCTTTTCCTGTGGTGTAAAAGGAAGTCCAAAACCACCACCATCAATCACACCTAAACCAGTAGAGAACTTAACTATAAAACAGTATGATGGAAGATTTTTAATCTACTTTAACTACAGCCCACTTTATACCGATGACAGACCAATGAAAGAAGATTTTAAATTTATCATTTATAAAAATTCAAAGAAATTTGACGCAAGTCTTTTTAAAGAAGATGCTACATATTGGTTTTTTGACAGTATGGAAAGGAAAGAAACCTGCTATCAAGTTCAAATAAAAACAAAACATAAAGAAAGCCTCCTATCAAAGCCTGTTTGTATAGTTGGAAAAGCAATAAACATAGAAAAGCCAAAACCATTATCAATATCCATTGTTGAAGATGGACTAAAATTAACCATCCCAGAAAACGGAACCTTTAACATCTACAAAGTAAAAGACGAATCTGGCTTTTATCCGATACCTTACAAAAAAGGATTAAAAGAAAAAGAATTTATAGATACAAACGTTGAGCTTGATAAAAGATACTGCTATTACTATACGGCTTTGATTGATGATGTAGAATCAGAAAAATCAGACACAGTTTGCCAAATATTTAAAGATATTTTCCCGCCACTTCCACCGGAAAATGGCAAGTTGATTGTAGATAAAAATGAGGCTACAATAATATTTGAGCCAAGTAAATCTAAGGATGTTATAGGATACATCTTTTACAAAAATTCTAAAATAATCAACAATACTCCTATCAAAACATACTACTTTATTGATAATGATTATAAACCCGGAGATGTTTATTACGTTGAAGCCGTAGATAAAGCAGGAAATAAAAGCCAAAAATTGGAGATAAAAGAATGAAATTAAAAATAGACAAAGTTGTTTACGGTGGATACGGATTAGCTAAAGAAAACAATACAGTTTATTTTGTTCCTTACGCTTTGCCGGGTGAAGAAGTTGAAATAGAAGTAGTAGAAGATAAAAAAGATTATAAGCTTGGAAGATTGGTTGATGTATTAAAACCATCTGAGTATAGATTAAAACCAGCATGTGAATACTTTACAGCATGCGGCGGATGTGATTTTCAGCATACAACTTACGAAAACCAGCTTTTATTGAAAAAAGAAATCTTAAAAGACCAGCTTCTAAGGATTGGAAAGATTGAAACAGAAATAGAAAAAATAATTCCATCAAAAGAGCCTTTTAGATACAGAAACAAAACCCAATTAAAATATGACGGAAAAAATCTTGGCTTTTACAAAAAAGATTCAAACGATTTAGTTAATGTAGATTACTGCCTTTTGTTAAAAGAAGATATAGAAAAGCTGCTAAACCCATTAAAAAAATTTCTCATAAAGTATGCAATAATGCCATCCAACATTCATATTTTCTCAANCACAAAAGAAGAAAAGCTGATTAGATTTGAATTTTTAGATGAAAGTCAGCTTTCAAACATCATCTATGATATGAATATCTTCAGAGAAGAGATTGATGAAAAAATCAAAGGAATAGGTTTTTATTTCAAACATAAAAGACATTCCTTGCTTGGTGAAGATGTAGTCTTTGAAAACATTGGAGATTATAAATTTAGAGTGAGCATGGACAGCTTTTTTCAGGTAAATGTATATCAGATAAAAAATCTGATTGATGAAGTAGTCAGTGAAATTAAANANGAGGGTTTTAAAAAATTGGTAGATTTTTACTGTGGAGTTGGAACGCTAACAATACCAGCATCAAAGTATGTAAAAGAAGTTCTTGGAATAGAAAGCAACGAAGAAGCCGTAAAAGATGCAAAGGCAAACATAAAACATAACAAATTAAAAAATGTTAAATTTTTAAAAGCTCAAACAGAAAAAGGCTTAAAGTATGCAAAAGACTTTCTGCCAGAAGTAGTAATTTTTGACCCACCCCGTAGCGGCTTAAACAGAAAGATAGTAAATGAAATTTCAAAAATTCAAACAGTTAGAAAAATTATTTACGTTTCCTGCGACCCGTCAACCTTATCACGAGACTTGAGACAGTTTATAGAAAATGGATTTAAGTTAAAAAAAGTTAAATTAATAGACATGTTCCCCCAAACCTATCATATTGAGAGTATAAGCGTATTGGAAAGATAGAGAGAATAGAGAGCGTTCCAAATCTAACTAAGTTTAAAAATTAATTAACTTTCTTGACAGTTATTTTGAAGCCGTGCAAAGAATCATCCGATTTTCATATCTCTCGTTAATTCATGAGTTGTCACTACTCACTTTCCACTTTTAAAAATGGAGATAATTCGGCTTGTGTTTTTAGGATGACGGAAAAAACGAGTATACAAAAACTTTAGAATATTTTCAGGAGAATAATAAAAATCATACTAATTATTTAAAGAGCTTTATAATATACCCTGGGTGAGAAATTATAGGTTTTTGTAGAATTTAAGAAATGATATCCTTCGACTTACAGTCTCAGTATAAAAATAAAGTGGAAAAAGAGAGTAAAGTTGTCATTCTGCAGCCATACGAAGAATCTCATGCTTTTACCCAATTTCTCACGCGACGTATAAAAAATCATACTAATTATTTAAAAAGCTTTATAATATTTATTCAAAGAAGATTTTTATTTAAAAAGGAGTTTCTATCATGACTAAGGAAAAAAGAGGAGCAGATATAGTAGTTGATGTTTTAATAAAAGAAGGCGTTGATACTGTTTTTGGTTTACCCGGTGGAGCAATAATGGAAGTTTACGATGCAATGTTTGATGCTCCATTTAGAAACATACTGGCAAGACATGAACAGGCTGCGTGTCATATGGCTGATGGATATGCGAGAGCTACCGGAAAAGTAGGAGTAGTAATAGCCACGTCAGGACCGGGAGCTACAAACCTTGTTACAGGATTGGCTACTGCATACATGGATTCAATTCCGCTTGTTGCAATAACAGGTCAGGTTCCAAGACACTATATAGGAACTGATGCATTTCAAGAAGCAGACGTTATAGGCATTACAAGACCAATCACAAAGCATAACTTTTTAGTAACTGATATAAAAGATTTACCCCTTATTTTAAGACAGGCATTTTACATAGCAAGAACCGGAAGACCCGGACCTGTTTTAGTTGATATCCCAAAAGACATAACTCAACAAAAAACAACTTACAAAATGCCAACAGACGAAGAAGTTAGGGAATCTCTACCGGGATACAACCCACATACAGAAGGAAACCCGGTTCAGATAAAAAAAGCTGCAGAACTGATTAGAAAAGCAACAAGACCGGTGTTATACGTTGGTGGTGGTGCCATTCTTTCAGATGCTGCAGAAGAAGTCTATAAATTGGCACACTTAGCCCAAATACCGGTTACTACTACAAATATGGGCAAAGGGGCATTTCCGGAAACTGACCCTCTTTCATTACACATGCTTGGAATGCATGGAACATATTACGCGAATATGGCTGTTTATCATAGCGATTTACTTATAGCTGTGGGAGCAAGGTTTGACGATAGAGTTACAGGAAAGATAAATGAATTTGCACCGGAGGCTAAAATCATCCATATTGATATAGACCCGGCATCTATTAGTAAAACCATAACTGTTGACGTTCCAATCGTTGGTGATGTTAAGAATGTTTTAAGAAAGCTTATTAAAGAGTTAGAAGAAAAACCTGTTGAATGGATTAAAGCAAGAGAGCAATGGCTTAAACAGATTAACGAATGGAAAGAAAAGCATCCATTAAATTACAGAAAGTCTGATAAAATAATAAAACCCCAAGCGGTAATAGAAGAGATATACAATGTAACTAACGGGGAAGCTATCATCTCTGCCGGTGTAGGTCAACATCAAATGTGGGCTGCAATGTTTTATAAATATAAGTATCCAAGACAATTTTTAAACTCGGGCGGTCTTGGAACAATGGGATTTGGTTTTCCGGCTGCTGTTGGAGCTAAAATAGGAAGACCGGATAAAACAGTATTTGCCATAGAAGGTGATGGCTCATTCATAATGAACGTCCAAGACTTAGCAACAGCTGTTCAGTATAGAGTTCCGGTAAAAATAGCCATAATAAACAACGGATTTCTTGGAATGGTAAGACAGTGGCAACAATTTTTCTACGATAGCAGGTATGCAAGCGTATGTTTATCAGTTCAGCCAGATTTTGTAAAATTGGCAGAAAGCTTTGGTGCCGTAGGTCTTAGAGCAACAAAACCATCAGAAGTCAGAGAAGTATTATTAAAAGCTATGGAAATAAACGATAGACCTGTTTTAATTGATTTTGTGGTTGATAGAGAAGAGAATGTTTTACCAATGGTGCCAGCAGGAAAAAGCTACAGAGAAATGATATTAACACCTAAGCAAAAAGGCGAAGCAGAGACTATGTACTTAGTGGGGTAAAAAATGAGCGATATTAAAGTTTTAAAAGTTAGACCAGAGCCAGAAAAAGTAATAAGAAAACATATTATAACTGTAAAAGTTCAGCATAACTTTGGNGTTTTAGCAAGGATAACCGGGCTTTTTGCCGGCAGAGGCTATAATATAGAAAGCTTAACTGTAGGCAGAACCCATGAGCCAGACATTGCAAGAATTACAATGGTAGTAGAAGGCGATGAAAGAGTAATAGAACAGATCATAAAACAACTTAGAAGACTGATAGAAACACTAAAAGTAAAAGACATTACAGATTTGCCACACATAGAAAGAGAGCTTGCACTGATAAAGATATACACTGCCGACGACAGGACGAGAGATGAAATAATGAGGCTTGTCTCAATATTTAGAGCAAAGGTTGTAGATGTATCTACAGATAGCTACACAGTAGAAATTACGGGGGATAATGAAAAGATAGAGGCTTTTATCAATCTTATTAAACCTTTTGGCGTTAAAGAAATGGCAAGAACCGGAACCCTTGCCATGGTTAGAGAGTCGGCTAACATAAAGATGGAGAAGGGGGATAAAGAGTAAATGAAAGCTTCTAATATTTTTTTAGTTTTAAGCTTAGCCACTATTTCTTTTGCTCAGGAGATAGGTATAGGTAAAACAAGCGTAGAAAATTTACCAGAGGGCTATGGAGAGGTTTTTACACAATTCTTATCTCAAAACTTAGAATCTTCCGAAGCTATACAAAAAGGGAAAGATTATCTTTTTACAATCTACCCATCTATAAGCTGGGAAGGAAAATCTTACAATGTATGTTTTAAAACATATAAATTAAACAGCCTTTATTCTTCTCAATGTATAACTGTCAATTATGCAGAAGATATATACGATAGACTTAAAACATTGTCCAATTCAGAATTCTTTAGATTAAAAAATCTAAAACAGCAGCAGATTTCTGTTAAAGTAAAATTGGATAAATCTATAAATTATGATAAAGTTAAAATTACATCTTTAAGAGGTGATAGCTTAACAAAGTATGTTTCTGTAGTAAAAAACGGAAAAAGTGATTTAGACTTAGGAAATGCATCTTTAAACTTAAATATTGTGATCTTGCACGAAGAAGGAGCTGAAAAACTTTTTAAAAGCTTATTAGAAAATAAAAAAGTTGANTCATTAGTATCTGAATAACGTATAATATACAGAAAAAATATAGGAGGCAAAAAATGGCAAAAATTTATTACGATGAAGACGCATCTTTAGACTATCTAAAAGATAAAACGGTTGCAATNATTGGATACGGTAGTCAAGGGCATGCTCATGCGTTGAATCTAAGAGATAGCGGAATAAAAGTTATAATCGGTCTATTGGCAGGTAGCAGGTCGATTGAGAAGGCAAAAGCAGAAGGATTTGAAGTTTACTCACCGGATGAGGCTGCGAAAAAAGCAGATGTAATAATGATTCTTACGCCGGATACGGTTCAACCAGCATTATATCAATCGGCTATCTTACCAAACCTTGACGAAGGTAATGCACTTGCATTTGCACATGGATTTAACATACACTTTGGACAAATAGTTCCTCCTTCTTATGTAGATGTATTTTTAGTTGCACCAAAAGGACCGGGTCATTTAGTAAGATGGATGTACGAAGAAGGAAAAGGTGTTCCTGGATTGTTTGCAGTTTATCAGGACTTTACAGGAAAAGCAAGAGAAATCGCAATGGCTTATGCGAAAGGAATTGGAGCAACAAGAGCAGGATTGATTGAAACAACATTTAAAGAAGAAACAGAAACAGACTTGTTCGGAGAGCAGGCAGTTTTATGCGGTGGAGCTACAGCTTTAATAAAGGCTGGATTTGAAACGTTAGTAGAGGCTGGATATCAACCGGAGGTTGCATATTTTGAATGTTTACATGAATTAAAGCTTATTGTTGATTTAATATATCAATATGGAATCTCCGGAATGAGATACTCTATTTCTGATACAGCAAGATACGGTGACGTTACAAGAGGAAAGAGAGTTTACGAAGCTGTAAAACCTCTTTATAAGAAAATACTTGAAGAAATTCAAGAAGGTGAATTTGCTAANGAATGGATNTTAGAAAACGNAGCTAACAGACCACGCTTTAACGCACTTGTCAAAAAAGATGAAGAGCATCCGGTAGAAAAAGTAGGAAAAGAGTTAAGAAAAATGATGCCTTGGCTTGGTGGAAGAGGTTTATAAAAATAACAGGATTTAAGAAATGAACTTAACATCAAAAAGAAAACATTTAAAAAAAGTATATGAACCGGTCGGGGTCCTCCTTGCAAGGAGGACCAAAATCACACCAAACATTATAACCATAATATCTGTTATCATAGGAGTTTTTGCCGCGATTTCTTTCTTCAAAGAAAAGCCACTTCTTGGTGCAACACTACTATTTATAAGCGGATTTTTTGACCTTTTGGACGGGGTCGTTGCAAGAGAGAGAGAAAAGGCATCTAAGTTTGGTGCAGTGTTTGACTGGCTTGCTGACAAATTTGTAGATGGTTTTTTACTATTTTTTATTGGCATTACATACTCAACACCATATTTAACAGCAATAGCAATAACAGCAAATATGCTCCACACATTCATAAAACCCGTTGCATACGCAGAAATCGGCTTTTCTAACAGAACTAAAGGAAAGATAGATGACCCATTAGAAGGCATAGGATTTTTCGGAAGACCGGAGACACTGCTTACGATAATAGTTTTTTCTATATTTGAACATTTTAAAATCTTTGGTGGTCTTGAGTTTGGATTTGTAGTACTAACAGCATTGACTACCCTTTCTTTATTACAAAGAATAGTATACTTGTACATCAAGTACAACAAAGATTACGACTAAGAGGAAATCATGAAAAGACCTTATGTAATAATTGTATCTGAAGTTACGGTAGATGGTAAGCTAACACTTAGTAAAGGTGTTTCTTCAAAAGAAATCATGAAATTTATGGATGAAGAGGCTAATCGATATCTTCACGAAACACGGGCAAAAGTTGACGGCATAATGGTAGGGGCAGAAACTATCAGAACGGACAATCCATTTCTCACAGTAAGATATGTATCAGGAAAAAATCCAACAAGAATAATACCAACATCAACTGCAGATATCCCGCCGGATGCAAACATTCTNAAAAAAGATTCTCCAACTATCATTGTAACAACAGAAAAAGCACCGCAAGAGANAGTAAAAGCGTTGTCTGAAAAAGTTGAAGTAATCATAGCCGGAAAAGAAGAGGTAGATTTAATCAAAATGATGGATATTTTATACAATAGAGGAATCCGTAATTTAATGGTAGAAGGTGGGTCTACTTTAAACTGGAACCTAATTAAGAATGGTTTGGTAGATGAAATAAGAATCATTCATATGCCTTTTATAGTAGGTGGAACAGATACTCCTACATTGGTAGGTGGTGAAGGGTTTAAATCCTTAGAAGAAGTTGTAAAGCTTAAACTTAGAGCACATTTTATGAGAGGGTCTCATCTCATCACAGAATGGGAAGTTAAGTATGAAGGTTAAGGTTTTATATTTTTCACAAGTTAAAGATAAAGTTGGAAAAAACGAAGAAGAAGTAGAATTTGAAGGAAAAACACTAAAAGATTTGGTTGATGTGTTAGTCAATAAATATCCAGATATTGAAGATATTTTAAAAAGGTCTATGTTTGCTGTAAATGAAAGTTATGAGACTATGGATTATAATTTACAAGACAAAGACATAATTGCAATCATCCCACCTGTGAGCGGTGGATAAGCTAATTATTTACTCTCAGCCGACCCAGTCAACTTTAAGCTTACAGACTGCATGTAAAAATCCAAATCGTCATTCTGCAGCCGGCGAAGAATCTTATACTTTTCTTTTTAAATCGAAAGAATAGACTCTTCGGCTTACAGCCTCAGGATGACACGGAAAAGTAAGCTTACAAAAATTTTGGAACGCTTTTACTTTAAGCCTATGTATAACTTTCTGCTTTTGGACTAAACAGGATATAATGTTGCTGGAAGACTGAATTAATTAGATGATACAGCTTGCAAAACCAGCGTCGTCATCTACAGCTGACAAAGAATCGTTACACTTTTCCTCTCACTTATTCTGTATATGGGCAATTCATGAATTGTCTCTACTTACCTTTTAGTCTTTTAAAGAAGAGATCCCTTGGACTTGCGTCCTCGGGATGAGGGATGACAAAAATCGTGGTTCAAAAATATAAATGAAAGGGTTTATTTATCAAGTTTTTTGTAACACATCCACCAATCGAGACATTCAATCTCTCCCGCTTGTGCTTTCTCAAGTCTTTCTTTTGCAACTTTGACATTATTTGCAGGCGGTATAATTACTTTATCTCCAACTATATCGTTGTTTGGCCAGTTAGCTGGCATAGCTACACCCTCAGCATCAGAAATTTGTATAGCTTTTACTATTCTTACGATCTCATCTATATTTCTTCCTAATTCTTGTGGATAGTAGAGAATAACTCTTATTTTACCCTTATCGTCCACCACGAATACAGCTCTTACAGTATTTGTACCTTTTCCAGGATGGATGAGTCCAAGCGCGTTAGAAACAGAGCCTGTAGCATCCGCTATTATAGGGAACTGAATTTCAACGCCTAATTTTTCTTTGATCCACTCTTCCCATTTTATGTGAGAAAATACCTGGTCTACACTTAGACCTATTAGTTCACAATTAAGTGCTCTAAAGTCATCATACCTTTTTTGAAAAGCTACAAATTCCGTTGTACATACAGGAGTAAAGTCAGCTGGATGGCTGAAAAGAACAAACCATTTTCCCTTACAATCGTCTGGCAACACCATTTCACCATGCGTTGTTAAAACTTTCATTTGTGGAAAATCATCACCCAAAAGTGGCATACGATTCAAGTTTTCCATTGCTACCCCTCTAAAAAATAATTTTTTAAAATTTACATTATTAACAATAATTCTTATTTTTAATTTTGTCAAGTAGAATATGAAGCCTGTTCCAAAAATCCAGATCGTCATTCTAAGCGAAGCGAAGAATCTCCTGTTTTTCTTTTCAAGTAAAAAATCAAAAGATGAGATCCTTCGGCCTTCACCCCAGGATGACACAGAAAGGTAAGCTTAAAAAATTTTGGAACACTCTCATCAAATCTGCTGCAATTTTTAGAAGAGTTTGTTTATATTCTAATAAAACAGCTATAATATTTATTGCGACGTTGATTTTAGTTTTAGCTTGATTTTTATGTGTATAAAAAACTACAGTAGAGGTTTGTAAATGAAAGCAGTATTCTTAGATAGAGATGGAGTTATAAATGTTGATAAAGGGTATGTTCATAGAGTTGAAGATTTTGAGTTTTATCCAAACGTTTTTAAAGCTTTAAAGAAACTTCAAGATGCAGGATATAAGCTTTTTATTGTTACAAATCAATCTGGAATAGCTGTTGGCTATTATACAGAAGAGGATTTTTTAAAACTTACTGAATTTATGTTAAAAGAGTTTGAAAAGGAAGGAATAAAAATAGAAAAGGTTTATTATTGTCCGCATCATGAGGATGGTATAGTTGAAAAATATGCGATTAAATGTGATTGTAGAAAGCCAGAAAGTGGAATGATAAGGAGAGCTATCCAAGAATTTGGAGCCGACCCTAAAAAGTCTTTTTTAATAGGTGATAAAGAGAATGATATTTTGGCTGCACATAAAGAAGGTATAAAGGCAGCTCTTGTAAAAACAGGGCAAGGTATGAAATATGTAGATACAACCACGGCTGATTACGTTGGTGAAGACATCTTGGATGTTGTTGATAATTTTATTTTAAAGACAGATGAGAAAGGGATAGGGTGAATTGTTATGATTTAGACTAACTCTTCGCTTATAACAGTATTTATACATCATGCATCTCAAATTAATTTTCAATCCCATAATACAGAATGTTTAATAAGAGATGTTATTTAAACCATTACCTTTTATAAAACATCTCACGTCTCACGTCTCGCGTCTCACCTCTTACATAACCCACACGGTTCAGATGTAACTTTAACGTGAGAAGTGAAACGTGGAACGTGAAACGTAGAAATTAATTTAAACATTATCATCCTTTTAAAACGTCTCACATCTCACGTCTCACGTTTCACCTTACATAACCCACACGGTTCAGATGTAACTTTAACGTGAGAAGTGAAACGTGGA
>JGI20130J15133_1001424_pt1 | contig 19929 bp, 15 predicted proteins | sample WasSprMetagenome_FD_15133 | JGI IMG/M metagenome (IMG submission 15133) | reverse complement strand
ACTCCCAGCGGATGCCCAGGTTCAAGGTCAGCTCGTCGGTCGCTCGCCAGTCGTCCTGGAAATAGAAGCCCAGGATGATCTTGCGATGGCCCCAACTCCCGGTATCCACGCCGCGACCGGCCCATTCCACATAACCGAGATAGAAATCAGCTTCCGCAAAACCGCGCGATACCGGAGCCCCGGCATTGGGCCCCGCGGTGTACTGCCCGTTGAACCGAATCTGACCGGTGCGGCCCCAGTTCCCCGCATAGAACGGGTTCATCTGCTGCCGCAAAAGCTGACCGCCCGTCTTCATCATGTGGCGACCGCGGATGATGGTCAGGTTATCCGCGTAGTGGAAGGTATTGTTGGGGAATTTCTGCTGCGTGCCGATGTTGGCGCTGCCGATGGTGCTCGCCAGCCCGCCCGAGAAAATGATCGCCATCAGACCCGGACCGCGCTCGTTGCCTTGCCGAATTCCCAGCTTCTCCGCCACGTTGCCCAGGCCCTTGTCCTCGCCGCCGTTCCAGAGCACAATCCGGTTGAAGCCGATGCGCAGCTCGTTGACCTTGGTCGGGCTGATGGAGCGGGTCCAGTTCACCACCGCATTCTGGAAGGGCGCGTGATTGAAACTGTTGAAAAACAGCGGGAACGTATTCTTCCCCGGCAATTCCTGCCGGCTCCAGGAATAACGCGAAGAGAAATCATCTTTGTCGCTCAGTTTGGCGTCAATCTTCACGTCGAATTGATCGGTGATGAGCTGGCTGCGCGAAGCGTTCAGTTGATTGAAACGAAGTTCGTTGTTGATCGGCGCGGGATAAAGATCGGGGGAGTTGAACAGATTGGTCGCCACGATGTTGCGGCGGGAAACTGGAATCTGGTTGTTGGGGAACGGCTGCCGGATGCCCTGGGCGTTGATGCTGAGCGGATCGTAAAGCTGCGTGTTGCGCTCGGTCAGCAGGCGGGAGAAATCGCCCTCCCGGAACGCCGTGGGAATCACGCTGATCGTGCTGATGGAAGGCGGGGTGTACCGCCGGATCCCCTGGTAGTCGCCGAAGTAGAAGAGTTTGTCGCGCTTGATGGGGCCGCCGATCGTGCCTCCGAACTCGTTCCACCGGATAGGCGAACGCGGCGCCTTGCCCGTGCGCGGGTCCGGAGCAAGCGACCAGTTCCTCGCCCAGTTATTGGCGTTCAGTTTGTCGTTGCGGAAGAACTCGAACATCGTGCCGTGCACTTCGTTGGTGCCCGACTTCAGGGTTACATTGATGACACCACCCTGGAAGTTACCGAACTCGGCCGAAGCATTGTTGGTGATCATCTTGACTTCCTGGATGGCGTCCAGGTTAGGCTGATACGCCGTCAAGTTATCCGAGGTATGGTTGTTGTCCACGCCATCCAGCAGGAAGTTATTGGCCTCCTTGCGATTCCCGTTCACGTAAGGCCGCCCGCCGCCGCTCGTCCGCACGCCGTTCCGGAACGCCGACGGGTCGGTCGTCGTCACTCCCGGCGCCAGCAAGGTCAGCGCAATGTAATTTCGCGAAATGAGAGGCGTGTTGACGATCGAGTTGGAAGTGAGGACCGACCCCACGATCGTGGTTTCGGTATTGAGCAACGGCGCCTCGCCCGTTACCTGCACGGTTTCCGTGACGGCGCCAATCTCCAGCCGCAAGTCGAGCCGTGCGCGCTGGTTCAACTCGAGCACAACGTTGGGGTAAGTGAGGGTCTTGAAGCCCTTGGCTTCCACCTTGATTTCGTAAGTTCCCACCGGAAGGCGCGGAAACGCATATACGCCTTCCTCGTTGGTCTGGGTCGGCCATACGGTTCCGCGGTTCACGTCACGTGCGGTCACCGTAGCGCCCACGATGGCAGCTCCGCTGGGATCGGTAATGCGACCCGTGATGCCGGCGCTGACCTCCTGGGCGGCCATGGGCGCCACCGCGATGAGCAGTCCTGCGACGAGGGCAAGGATGGCCCCCGCGCGCCGTGAAGAAAACAATTGGCCTGACATTGTTGTCCTTCCCCTTAGCGATCTAACCTCTCACTGGATTATGACGCTTCCGTCAAATGTTGTCAATGAAAAAGTGAGCATCGGCGCGCAGTGCGGGAAGCAGCACGGCAATATCCCGCCCCGCCGTAACAGCAATCCCTTTGTTCTTCAATGAATTGTGCTAGACTGATAGGTTGGTTCGCCGCGCCGGAAAGAGGCAAAAGAAAGGCGAAAATACCAAGCTTCCCGGGGGTATGATCCGTGCCCAACTCTGAACACCCTGAGCCGCAGACGCCCGACCAACTCCCCCTTGGTCCGCCTGCCGCCGCGCATCTGGTCCCCGTAGACATCGAGGACGAAATGCGGCGCTCGTACCTGGACTATGCCATGAGCGTCATCATCGGACGAGCGCTGCCCGACGTGCGCGACGGCCTCAAGCCCGTGCAGCGCCGCATCCTCTACGGCATGCACGAAATGGGGCTGACCTTCAATCGCCCCACGCGCAAGTGCGCCAAGATCGTCGGCGAGGTGATGGGCAAGTACCACCCTCACGGCGACGTGCCTGTTTACGAAGCCTTGGTGCGCATGGCCCAGCCTTTCACCATGCGCTACCCCCTCATCGAAGGCCAGGGCAACTTCGGCTCCATTGATGGCGATCCGCCGGCCGCCATGCGATACACGGAAGCCCGGCTGGCGCGCATCGCCTCCGCCATGCTGGCGGACATTGACAAGGAGACCGTTGATTTCCGGCCCAACTACGACGACAGCGAACGCGAACCCGAGGTCCTGCCGGCGCGCATCCCCAACCTGCTCATCAACGGCAGCTCAGGCATTGCCGTGGGCATGGCCACCAACATTCCTCCTCATAACCTGGGTGAAATTGTCGAGGCCGCCATCGCCCTCCTCGAAAATCCGGACTTGCCCCCGGAGAAGCTGCTGGATTACGTGAAAGGGCCGGATTTCCCGACCGGCGCCATCATCTGCGGCCGCCAGGGTATTCGCGAGGCCTACCTGACCGGGCGCGGCCACATCAAAGTTCGCGCCCGCGCCGCCATCGAGCGGCTGGGTAAGGATCGCGAGGCCATCGTCGTCACCGAGATTCCCTACCAGGTCCAGAAGTCGCGCCTGATCGAGCAAGCTGCGGCCCTGGTGAACGAGAAGAAAATCGAGGGCATTGCCGACATCCGCGACGAGAGCGATCGCGAGGGCATGCGGATCGTTTTCGAGCTCAAGAAAGGCGAGCCGGCGCAGATCGTGCTCAACAACCTGTACAAGCACACCCAGCTCCAGGACAGCTTCAACGTCACCATGCTGGCCATCGTCAACGGCCAGCCTCGCGTGCTGACGCTGGCGGAGATGCTGCGCCGGTTCCTCGACCACCGCATCGAGGTCGTCCGCCGCCGTACCGAGTTCGAACTGCGCAAGGCGCGCGAACGCGAACATATCCTGCTGGGCTTCCAGAAGGCTTTGGACCAGCTCGATCTGGTGATCGAAACCATCCGCGCTTCTCCGACCCCCAAAGAAGCCCGGGACATCCTGATGGGACTTGCCCCGCTGCCGCAGCGCGTGATCGAGGAAGTCGTGGTCGCCGAAGACTTCCGTTTTGACTTCAGCGAGCGTCAGGCCCAGGCCATCATGGAGCTGCAATTGCAGCGGCTCACCGGCATGGAGCGCCAGAAGATCCTGGAAGAGCTCGCGGAAACCCAGCGGCGCATCGGCGAATACCTGGAAATTCTCGGTTCGGAGAAAGTTCTCCGCGGCGTCATTGTCAAAGAACTGCGCGAAGTCGTCAAGGAGTACGGCGACGCGCGCCGCACCCAGATCGTGGACGACGTTGCGGAGATCACCCTGGAGGATCTGATCGCCGACGAGGACATGGCGGTCACCGTGACGCATCAGGGCTACCTCAAGCGGACTTCGGTAGACTCCTACCGCAGCCAGCGTCGCGGGGGCCGCGGGCGCAAGGGCATGGAAGTGCGCGATGAGGACTTCGTCGAGCACCTCATCATCGCCTCCACGCACGCCTACCTGCTGGTCTTTACCGACAAGGGCCGCGTCTACTGGCTCAAGGTGTACGAGATCCCGGAAGCAGCCGCCGGCGCCAAGGGCAAACACATCTCGAACCTGGTGGCGTTGCAGCCGGACGATTCCGTCAAGGCCATCCTGCCCGTGCGCGAGTTCGTTCACGATCGCTTCGTGATCATGGCCACCCGTCGTGGGGTGGTGAAAAAATGCGAGCTCAGCGAGTTCGATAACCCCATCGCGCGCGGCATCATCGCCATTACTCTCGAGCCGGGAGACGAACTGATCGCAGCACGCCTCAGTTCCGGCCACGACCAGGTCTTCCTGGGGTCCTACCGCGGCAAGGCCGTCCGCTTCCCGGAAGAGCAAGTGCGGCCCATGGGCCGTCAGGCGCGCGGAGTCACCGGCATGACCCTGGCCGAGGATGACCACGTGGTGGGTATGGAGGTGGTCAACGACGACGACCTGATCCTGACCATCTCGGAGCTAGGCTACGGCAAACGGACGCCGGTGCGCGAGTACCGCAAGACCCGTCGCGGAGCCCAGGGCGTGATCAACATGAAGACCACCCAGCGCAACGGGCCGGTCGCCGCGGTCCTCGCCGTCAAGGAAAATTCCGAAGTCATGATCATCACCAAGGACGGCAAGATCATCCGGCTAGAAGCGGACAAAATCCGTGAACTGGGACGCTCCGCGCAGGGCGTGAGGATCGTGACGCTCGATCCTGGCGATCGCGTGGCCGCCGCCTCGGTCATCCCGGAAGAAGAGGCGGAGGAAAGCGAGAGCAACGGCGCAAACGGCGAACAGCAGCCCGAACTGCCGCTGAACTCCGACTCCCCCGTATAATGGCCATATGAGCAGCTTTGTGGCGCTGGGCCGCCTCGCTGGGCTGGACGAAGAAACGCTGGAGCGCAAGCAACAGCGGCTTTTCGAAATTCTGCGCGGGTTCGGCCGCGTGATCGTCGCTTACTCCGGCGGGACGGATTCCGCGTATCTGGCCTGGGCCGCGCATCACGTGCTGGGAGACAACGCCCTGGCCGTCACCGCCGATTCACCTTCGCTGCCTGAGTCTCACAAGCGCGACGCCGAGGAACTGGCGCGCCGCATCGGCTTCCGCCACGAGTTTCTCGCCACGCGCGAGTTCGACAACCCCAATTACGTCCGCAACGATCCCGACCGCTGCTTCTATTGCAAGGACGAGTTGTTCACCCGCCTGGAAGAATTGGGACGAAGCCGCGGCATCCCTCACATCATTTACGGGGTCAACACGGACGACCTAGGGGATTATCGGCCGGGCCAGAAGGCTGCCTGGCTCCATCAAGTAAAAGCGCCTCTGGTTGAGGCCGGCCTCAGCAAGGCCGAAATCCGCGAACTTTCCCGACGCGCCGGCTTGCCCACCTGGGACCGGCCCGCTTCCGCGTGCCTTGCGTCGCGCATCCCCTACGGCACGGCGGTCACTCCGGAGAGAGTCAAGATCGTCGAGCGCGGTGAGGAAGCGCTCCACGCGCTGGGCTTCCGCCAGTGTCGCGTCCGCTATCACGGCGAGCTGGTGCGCATCGAAATCGCTGCCGACGAACTGCCTCGCGCCCTAGATCCGGAGATGGCGCGTCGGTTCGTGGAGATTTTCAAGCCCCTGGGCTTCCACTACGTGACACTCGATCTGGAAGGTTACCGTCAGGGATCGCTCAACGAAGCGTTGCGGCAACGCGCCGGCGGCGAATGATTCCCTTCAGCGCGGCCTGCCCAGGAACTGCAAGTTGTCCAGCACACTGAGCAGTCCGGGCACCAGCGTGATCACGAACAGCACCGGCAGGATGAACAGGACAATGGGGAACAGCATTTTGATGCCCGCCCGGCCCACCATAGCTTCCGCCCGCAACCGCCGGCGCGTCCGCAGGGCATCGGAGTAAACTTTCAAGGCCTGCGCCAGGCTCGTCCCGAACCGCTCGCTCTGAACGATCATGGCCGCCAGCGACTTGATGTCCTCGACCCCCGTGCGCCGCACGAGCTGCTGGAAAGCCTTGCTGCGCTCCTGACCGGCCTTGACCTGCATCACCACGGTGAGAAATTCATTCGAGAGCTCCGGGTAGATGAACTGCATCTCCTCGGCCACGCGCAGCATGGCCTGGTCCAGCGCCAGACCCGTGCCCAGCACCACGCCCAGCATGTCCACCATGTCGGGCAGCGCCTCTTGAAGCTTGCGACGGTAGCGCCGCACCAGATAATGCAGAAACTGCTGTGGCAGGAGCCAGCCCAGGATCGCGCCTGCCACCATCCCAGTCAGATAGGTGATGCCCGTGTTGTGCCGCTGCACCCACGCCATCGCCGCCAGCGCGCCGGCAAAAAACAGCAGATGGCCCAGCGCATAGATGGCGAGCGCCTCCCGTCGGCGGATGCCGGCCTGGTTGAGCTCGCGCTCGCTTCGCCGCAGCCAGTCGTCGCCGCCCGGCACCAGGCTGATCAGATAGAGGAAAAAGTTGGCGATTCCGCCGCCCGCGCGGCGTCGCGACGGGCGCGCCGGATTCACCATCGCCTGGAGCTGCAACTCTTCCAGACGGTCGCGCAACGGGTTCTCATCGCTGCGCAGCAGCATCAGCCCGGACCACAACAGCGCCGCCACAGTCAGGAACGCGAGCACGAAGAAAATCGCCAGCATGGCTCAGTACCGGATATTAGCGATGCGCCGGATGATCAGGATCCCCACGATCTCGGAAATGATGGCGTAGGTCAGAAACTTGCTGCCCACCGGATGCGTGTACAGCAAGCGGATGTAATCGGGCTTGATGAACCAGATCCCAAGCGCCGCCACCAGAGGCAAGGCGCACAGCAGGCCGGCCGAAAACCGCTGCTGCGCCGTGTGGGCTTTCATCTTGGCCGCCAGCGACAAGCGCTCGCGCATCAAAAGCGACAGGTTCTCGAGCACGCCGATCAGGTTGGCGCCCGTCTGCCGCTGCAAGATCAGGCCGGTGACGAAGAATTTCAGGTCCATGAGCGGCACGCGCCGACCCAGATTGTGCAGCGCGGTCTCCAAGGGCGCGCCAAGCGCCAGCTCCTCCATCACCTTGCGGAACTCGGCACGCACAGGATCCAGGGTCTCCGCCGCCAGCGTCTCCAGCCCCGCGTGAATGTTGTGACCCGCCTTCATCGAGCGGTTGAACAGATCAATCGCGTCGGGCAGCGCCTCCTCGAACTTGCGCAGCCGGATGCGGCGAACGCGCAGGATGTAGACCAGAGGCAGGGACGCCAGAGCCGCGGCGAACAACAGCCGCAACAGCGCCAGCCGGAATCCCAAAACGCCCAGCAGAGCGAAGCTCACTACGCCGATGGCCAGCGAAGCCAGCACCACCTCGGGCGCACGGTAGTTGAGATTGGCCTGATCAATGTACTCTTGCAGGCGCTCGATCCCGCCCAGCCGGCTGAGCAACCGTCCCAGGGCCGCTGCCCCGCTCGTCCGCTCGCGCACGATCAGATCCGCCGGGCCCCGCGAACGGCCCCCTGCCTGCACGCGCACTTCCCGCAGGCGCGCCGCCAGCATCCGGTTGGCCTGCTGTGCGGGCAACGACCACACCACGTAAGCCGCCGCCAAAAGGCAGCCGGAGACGATCAGGAAGCTGACGAGGAAAAACCCAACCGGGCTCACCGGTCCTTGACCTCGTACTCCTCCTCGAAGATGGATGGCGAGAGGTGGATGCCGTGCGTCTTCAACCGCTCCAGACACGCCGGACGATAGCCGGTGGCGCGGAACTTGCCGATGACCCGGCCACGACGGCTCAGGCCGAAGCGCTCGAAGACAAACACGTCCTCCATCAGAATGTGATCGCCCTCCGTGCCCAGAACCTCCGTGATGGACGCGACCTTGCGCGTGCCGTCGCTCAACCGCACGGTGTGCACGACCAGATGAATGGCCGAAGCCAGCATCTGCCGGATCACGCGATCCGGGATGTGCTCGCTGGCCATCATCACCATCGTCTCCAGGCGCCCGAAAGCGTCACGAGGCGAGTTGGCGTGCACCGACGTCATCGAACCCTCGTGACCGGTGTTCATGGCCTGCAACATGTCGAGGGCCTCCGGGCCGCGGCACTCGCCGATCACGATGCGGTCCGGACGCATGCGCAGCGAGTTGATCACCAGATCGCGCTGCGTCACCGCGCCCACGCCCTCGATGTTGACCGGGCGCGTCTCCAGGCGCACCACATGCGGCTGCTGAAGCTGCAACTCGGCCGTGTCCTCGATGGTGATGATGCGCTCTTCCTCGGGAATGAACCGGGAGAGCATGTTCAGCATCGTGGTCTTGCCCGAGCCGGAGCCGCCCGAAACCACGATGTTCATGCGCGCTTCCACGCAGGCGCTCAGAAAATCGAGCATCCCCGGAGTCAGGGTCTCGTTCTTGAGCAGATCCTCGGTGGAAAGCAGCTTCTTGCCGAAGCGCCGGATGGCCAGCACCGGTCCGATCAGAGAAATGGGCGGGATCACGGCGCAGACGCGCGAACCGTCGGGCAGGCGCGCATCCACAATGGGCGAGGAATCGTCTATGCGCCGGCCGACGTTGGAAACGATGCGGTCAATGATCATGCGCACGTGCGCCGTGTCCTTGAAACGCACGTTGGTCTCGATCAGACGCCCGTTGCGCTCAATGTAGACGTTGTCGAAGCCGTTGACCAGAATGTCGCTGATGGAAGGATCCTTCAGGAGCGGCTCCAGCGGCCCCAGGCCGAAGACCTCGTCCAGGACCTCCTCGATGAGCCGCTCGCGCTCGGCGATGGTGAGCGGAATGGCTTCCTCGGCCACCAGTTTCTCCACCACCAGGCCGATCTGATCGCGCATGCCGTCGCGATTGAGCGCGCGCAGCTCCTCGGGAGTCAGCGAATTGAGCAGCTTGCTGTGGATCTCGCTCTTGATCTCAAACCAGCGCTCGGTTCCTGTGGTCGGCCGGGTCAGAGTTCTGGTCGCCATCGTTCAACCCCTCTGGTTCAGCCTGCCTTGGCCAGGGCAGCCCTGGCGCCCGTAGCCTTGTCCACGAAGGCCCGGAAAGCCCGGTCCAGATCCCCCGCAGCCTTGGGATCGCTGACGAAGGGTCTGGCCCGGTTGATGAACGCCAGCACCACCGGCGAACTGGGGATCCCGTAAAAGACAGGCTGATTCAGCGTCTGCTGGACCTGCTCCAGTGTAGCACGGTTGGAATCCGCACGCTTGCTGTACTGGTTGATCACCACCCGCACCTGGTCTTGCGTAAAACCCATGCGCATCAGGTAGCCCAAATAGCGCTGCGCGTTGCGGATCGCCGGGAACTCCTGCGTGATCACCAGAAAGATCGTGTTGGAAACCTGCAAGGCGCCCAGCACCACGTCGTCGTTGATCCAGCGCCCGGCGTCAATCACGATGGCCTCGTACTTGTCTACCAGGAAGGCCGAGAACTCGCGGAACATCGGCTCGGTGAAATAGCCCCGGTGCTCGAAGCTGTCGGCCGGGCTGACCACGAACATGCCCAGCGGGTCCCGCGTCACCAGCCCTTCGAACAGAGCCTGGTCCATGCGGCTCAGGTTCTCACCAATTTCGAGCAACGTATTCTGCGGCTGCGCCCCGAGCTGCATGGCCACATCGTTGCCCACCCAGTCCAGGTCAATCAGGACGGTGTGCTGGCCGCGCTGCGCGAGCACGGCCGCGAAGTTCACNGCCAGGGTCGTCGTACCCACGCCCCCTTTGACGCCCAGGAACGTGTAGATCTTGCCCAGCCGACTGACGCCGGGCGTTGCCCGCCGCGGGGCCCGCTCCAGCCGCGCCATGGCCTCCCGGAACTCCAGCCGTTTGAACGGCTGCACCAGAAAGTCGTTCGCCCCAGCCCGCACCGCGGCGATCACCGACTCGCCGTCCGCCTGGTAGTTGGAAGCGATCACGTACAGCTCGGGCGCCGCCTGCTTGATCCGTTCCAGCGCCTTCAGCGCGATCTCGGGATCGCTGCCGAGGTCGATAACCAGGGCCGCTTCGGGGTGACGCTCCAGATCCTGGAGCACGCGGATATACAGGTTGGGCGTGATCTCGGGATACTCCGCAACCACTTTCGCGTTGGCGATGTTCAGCAGACTTTCCCGCACCATCTCGCGAAAGTGCTCATCGCTGGAGGCGACCAACAGGGTGATGGGCATAGGCGCAGAATCTCCTCGCTCTCATGGCGTGCACGTGACTTCCTGCTCTCCGGCTACGCAGCCCGCGCTCTCCATGGGCAGCGTCATGCGGAAGTCGGGCAAAGGAATGGGCGGCAGACCCAGAAAATTCGTGAACCGGCGGAACTCGTAATTGCGCACTCGCACCGTGACTACGTCGGGCACGCAGGCCGTCGAGCAATCCCCGCCGTCGCAACTGAACTCCGTCAGCGCACCGGTCTCCGGATCGCGCCCATAGTATTCGACGACGATCTCAGCCGGGCCGTTCTGAAATTGCTCCCGGTCAATCATAGGCGGCACGCGGCTGCGCATGTAATTCAACACGTTCTCCGCGCCCGCCTGCCAGCAGTGCGTGGCCGCGTACTGCGCGCCATCCCGCGTGAACTCCACCACGCTGTGCCAGACCCACAACAGCTCGGCGGTGAAAATGATCATGAAGGTCAGGGCATCAACACGCCGCCGTAGATCAGCGCGAACTCGAGCGTGCTCTGACCGCGCTGCCCTCGCATGTCACAACCCCCCGAATGGCACTCGCACCTGCGGCCGGAGCGGGATCGGCGCCAGCGTGAGATACGGAATTCGCAACTGCACAGGATAGCCGTCTGGCACGCTCACCACGATGTAGTCCGGACTCAGACCGCCATTGGCCACGTCGCAACCCGGCACGCCGCAAGGGCACTCTTCCAGCTCGCCGGTGATCGGACGTTGTAACGCTCCAGCCGGATCTGGACTCGATCCGGCGTCAGATCGCGGATCAGCGGCTCCCCGCTGCCATCTTCCGTCCCCGTCAGCACCCAGTTCTTGACCGCTTGCAGGACCGCGTCCTCCTCGTCACAAAAGTTGGCCCCCTGCGCCGTGCCAGCCTGCCTGGCCAGGGTGTACAGGGCCTTGTAAAGGCTGTAGTAGGTGTACGTGAGGCGGCCGATCTCCACCATCCCCATGAACAGCAATAGCAGCAGAGGCAGGAACAGGATGGTTTCTATGGTCGTGCTGCCGCGCCGCCTCATTGATGCAACACCACCTTGCCGGGACCCCGGAGGTCACCCACCTCGCAGCGGTCGAAACGTCCCTGCCGCAGCGGTACGGGATAACCGATGTAGAGAGCCGCGAAGCGCCCGTACCGGTCCGATGGATTGATGGTCACGTCGTCGGGATTCGGCTCAACCAGGAACTGCCGGAAACCGAGCACTCTGAGTGTGTTGGGAAATCCCTCGGGGTCCACCACCGCGACCGTGATCACGCGCCGCGCGTTGCCCGCATACGAGGCATAGTCCTCCACGTCCGTCAAATCAGTGTCGGGAGCGTAGACTCCGGCCAGCGACTCGATTTCAGGAATGCCCGCGCAGGCCTCGGGCGTCTCGGCCGAAAAGCGCGTCGTCAGCCCGCACAAAAACGAGGTAACCTGCGAGACGACGATCTGATTGCAGGCGCGCGGCGCAGCATTGGTCCAGATCTGTTTCTCGGCGTTGATGCTCAGGCAGGAAACCGCCGTGTTGGTGGAAGGCAGCAGGCCTTGCGCGCCGATGCGGTAAAGCTGCGTCTGCTCGTCCGCAAGGGTCTCGGCCTCCGCATTGTAGTGATCGAGCAGCACATAGGAGATGAGCTGCGAGGTGTTTTGAAGCAATCCGGGGGACCCGCCCGTGCAGGAATAGGCAAACGTGTACCTTGTGCCGGGCCGTAAGTCGAAATGCACCGAGTCTTGGGGATTGGGCGCCGGGATCGCAATCGGTTCGATGCCGCAGGCCGTGCACAAGGGCGCACTGATCCCCGCCACCGCCTGGGCGCGCACCAAGGTCTTGCGCTCGGCCCCCAGCGAGAGCAGGCCCCAGAAAGTCAGCGGCGCCTCGGCGCTGACCGTCACCCGCACATACCGCGCTTCGGTCCCGGAAGCCTGCGACGCGGTTTCATCACCCGCAAGCGCCGCGTCCAGCGTGGCGAAATAGGCTAGTTGCGGCATCTCGCTGGCCAGCAGACCCGTGGTTTCGCCCAGCCGGAGCATGCCAAAGTTGTAGCGATTGCCGATCCCGCTGCCCTGATCCAGGGTGAGCAGGGCCATGGCGGTGGCGTTTTCCAGTGCGGCCTCCGTCCCGATCAACTGCTGCGCCGCCGCCAGGGCCATGGCGTTCGCTGCCGTTTTCAGCTCGCCGCGGATCAGGTAGAGCCTGCCCAGATCCACCGCAAAGCCCATCAGGGCAAAAATTACCGGGACCAGCAGGACCAAAATCTGCACACTGGTCGTGCCGCGCTCGGCGTGCGAGCGACGCCCAGCCTCACTTGGGTTCCTGGTGCCCACGGGGTCCTACAAACTCCGGCTGTCGCTTCGGCTTCCCGCCGCGCTGCGCGTTCTCTTGCGCCGCCGGCGGCAGGAACGGCTCCAGGGTCTCAGGCAGCGTCGCCTTCTCCTCCGGCGTGAGCGGGCGTACGAAGCGCGGCGTGATCACCACCAGCAGCTCGTTGGCCGTCTTGCGCGTCGAGCGGCTGCGGAAGAGGTGGCCGATGATGGGTATGTCGCCGATGCCCGGTAACTTGCTCAGCACCTGTTCGACCCGGTTGTCGAGCAGGCCGGCGATGGCGAAGCTCTCTCCATCCTTCAGGACCACTTCGGTCTCCGCGCGCCGCGTCGAAATGGCCGGAATCAGGAAACCCTGCAAGGTGACCGCATTGGTGAAATCCAGCGAACTGACCTCCGGGGCGACACGCAGGCGAATGGCCCCGGAATCGGTCAGCGTGGGCGTGAACTTGAGCTGCACGCCGAAATCTTTGAATTGCACCGTGATGACCGGAGCGATCGCGCCGCCCGTCGGCGTGGTGGTGATCACCGGGAACGGGAACTGGCCGCCTGCCAGGAAGCTCGCTTCCTTGCCTTCGACCGTGATCAGGTTCGGCTCGGCCAGGATCTGAAGCAAATTGCGGGCTTGCAAAGCCCGGATCGTGGCGCCGATGTTCAGATCGGGCCGGAAGATGAACAGGTTCAGCAAGTCCGAGAAACTGATCGTGGTGTTCTCGAACCGCTGGTCGTGGAATTGGAACTGGCTGAAGCGCGGCTGGGTGAACTGCTGCGTGCTGACCGAGCCGAGCGTCTTGTCGTTCCGGCTGAAGTAATTGAATCCCAGCTCGCTCAAGGCCACCCGATCCACGCTGGCGAACTTGACCTGCAACAGGATCTGGCGCGGATCCGGCCGGGGTGGCACCTTGATCAGATTCTCGACCACACGCGCGTAAGTCGAAGCCAAGGCCACCGCCCGCTTGGCCTGCTCTTCGTCGCGCGCCGTTCCGGTGAGGACCATCTTCTCCGGCGTTCCATCCGCCTTGATCTCCGCCTCCGGGAGGCGCTCCTTGAGCTCGCGCCGCAAATTTTCCAGGAACGTCGTGTCCTGCAAGACCTGAATGTTGTACTGGACGGGCTCCGAGTCGGCCTCCCAGATGACCAGCGTGGTGTGGCCCGGCGTCTTTCCGTTCACCATGATTTCGCGCGGGGAGACGACCACGGCGTCGGCGATCTTGGGTTCGGCCACGGCCACCCGACTGACTTCCCTGGCGAAACGCAACAGGCGTCCCCGGCCCGCCACCAGCGCGAGGCTGTGCTCGGCAGCCACGGGCGCGGTCGCGGGATCCTGCGCCGGGAGAAGACCCGCAAAAACAATCAGGGCGAAAAATGATCTAGCTGAAGTCATGGAAAGATTTCCTGCACGTGCTTGTCCCCGCGAAAGACGTCCACCACGTGTTTGGGCTTGGGCGGCTCGGGTTTGGGCTGCGGCTTGGGCTCGCCGGTCAGCCGCCGCCAAGCCTCTTCGTCCCGCACGTCGGCCAGACGGCCGGGCGTCGGCGGCAGCCCCCGTCGCGCTCGGGCTGTGCGCGCAAAGATCATCGGATCCAACGCGTCAATGGTGACCGGTCCGCCATCCGGTAGCCGGGAACGGTCCATGGGGTTGCGCAGGACCAGGCTGATTCTGCCCTGATTCTTCGCCAGCTCGAGCTTGCGCGCGTCCTCGGGCGTCACCAGCAAGGTCGCTGTCGTGCTCCGCGGCGCCCGCGGATCCACCTGGGTTCCGGTCTGGCCCGGCGCCGTGGCGCGCCCGATGCTCAGCACCTCGACATCCTGCAAGAGAGTAACGGTCGAGGCTTCGGCGATCGAGCCGGTCCGGGTGAACAGCACGTCCACGCGGGAACGGGGCTGGATCAACCCGGCCGCTCCGCTGGCTTCCGTGATGGGCACGGTCACGGCGCGCATGCCCGGCTCGATCATGGCCGGGATGCCTTCCACTCCCGCCGTGCTGGCCAGCTTGTTGGCGGTCAGAATCTCGTTGGCGTTGATGGGGTAAAGGACGGCGCGATCCAATACGGCCTTCACATCGAGCACGGCGCCTTTGGGCAGGGCCGTCTGCGCGATGCGAACCTGTTTGACGTCCGTCTTTCGGATCCGCGTGCCCGGCAACAGATCACGCGCCGCCGCCACCGCCAGCACCTGCGCTTCCTTCTTCGGCGCGGTCGTCTTGGCCCAGAGGAACCAGGTCAGCGCCAGGGCCACCAGCAGCGCCACACCGAAGATCACGATCACCTTTTGCCGATCCATTCCTGCCCCTTCATTGCGGACCGGGCGCGGCGCCCGATCCGGCGATTCTTATTAAACACCAAAACTCCGAAGCGGTTGCCTGGCCAGGGATCTCAAGGCCGGGCCAGCAGCGTAGCCACCCTGTCCGCATACAGTCGCTTCCAACCCGAATCCTCCAGCGCCCCGCGCAGAGAATAATCGTTCGGCAGCAGGGCATGGGTGAAACCGAATTGCTCGATCAATTGTCGCCACCCCGGGCGAACCTGCATCAACCGCCCGTACTGTTTCAGGAAATCGGCGCCGTAGAAATCGCTTCGCCCGTCGAAGAACACCTTGCGCCGGCCTGCGAAGCGATAGATGAGATAGCCGCCATACTTGTCCGTGCTGAGAAGGCGGGCTTCCGCAGGCAGTTGTCCGACAGCCGCTGCCGCATCCACGGGAAACTGGTCGGCAGGAAACCCGGTGCGCGTCTGGACGCCAGGCGAGAGCAACCACAGCAGCGCGATGCCGAGGAGCGCCGCAGCAACCAGCCCGCCGTGATGGCCGGTCTCCAAAGCGCGCAGCCGCGCCGAATAGTCCAGGAAGCCTTGCAGCCGACGACGCAGACCGGGCCGCAGCGACGCGCCCGCCGCCGCACGCCGCAACGCAGCCGTGATGGCCCCGTTGGCCAGCGGCAAGCCAATGAGCGCCAGTAAGGGCAAGCCTCGCGCCATTCGCAACGAGGTGGCCAGAAGCAGGGCGATCAGCAGGAAGTGCGCCAGCCTTCGCTCGTAAAGCGCCACACAAGCGCCCAGACCCGCCACGCCCACAGCGAGCAGGATCTGACCGGCGCCCTCGGCGTGAAAGTTGAAGCTCTGGAATTCGCCGATGCGCGCCAGCAACTCGGAGTCGGTCAAATAGGCGAACACATGTCGGTGCAACTGCCAGCCGTAGGGATTGGCCAGCGTGCCGGCCAGCGAGACCGTAGCCGCCAGCAGCAGCCAGCGCGCCTTGGAACGTAACTGGCGAGCCTGACTGTCGTCTTCCTGCCAGATCCTTGCGTGCAAGCCGTGCCCCGCCGCGTAGATCAACCCGATCACGGGACCGAGGAAAAAGCTTCCGTGGACGTTGGCCCACACGGCCGATGCGACCGCAATCGCGAGAGCATCTCTGAGCCGAAAGCGCGATCCGGCGCGTTCCGCGCACCCGACAGCCGCCAGCGTGAACAGCCACCCGAACACGTGGGGACGAGCCAGCCAGTGAAGGTTGGCCGTGGAAAGCATGGGCGCAGCCAGGGCGCATGCGAGCAGGAAGTCCCCTTGCACTTGCCAGTTCAGGCGAAACCATAACCAAACCGTCGCCGCAATCGCGCCCGCATAGAGCCAGACCACGCCGGCCAAGCCTGCCCAGCGGTGAGCCACACCCATGAGCAAATCGGCGCCCCACTCCCAGGCAACCCACGGGCGGCCTTCACGGGAAAAGGAGTAGGGGTCCTCACGCGGCAAGGAACGCTGCTCGAGAATTCTTTCCCCCGTGCGGATGTGCCAGCCGGCATCGGCGTCACGAAAGAGCCGTTGCGGCCCGTCCCACAGGAGCAGGCAGTAAGCCAGCGCGACGGCCGCCCCGACCAGCGCCACATCGGGGATCAGCCACGCACGCAGGCCGCGCACGCCTCACCCCCNTGGCGCCGGCGCGCAGGACAGCCGGCCCGCATCTCGCTCACTGCTGGGTGGCGCCGATGCTGGACAGATCCTGGGTAATGCTGGAATACAGGCTCGCCACGCCCTGCGAGAGCGTGTTGACGGTCGTGATGAGCGCCAGTCCCACTGCAGCTACGATCAGAGCGTACTCGACGAGGTCCTGGCCCTGTTCGCCTCGCAGCAACTCACGCCACATAATCCATAATCCTCCTTTGTCGGTTGCGTGTATTCAGGAGTCGCGCCCGGCGACCCCCCTTTCACCGCTGCGGGCGCTCTCCCGATGATCCTGATCCTGCCAAAACCCTCCAGACGGCTGCCCAGAACCGCGACCACTTGCTGCGCGGGGATTGGGGCAGCCTGACCGCAGGCGGCTGGCCGTCCAGCTCTGGCAATAGCTGTAGATTGGCCAGCGCCGCGGGATGATTCCGATTATATGCTAGCGCGCTCTCCAACTCCTTGCGGGCCTCCTCATACCGGCCTTGCTCGATCAGCGCGCAGGCCAGGTTGTTGTGGGCCGTCGCCGGATCGCTCGTATGGCGGAACTCCTCCAGCCCGCCCGAGCCCTGCGCCGCCAGCACCAAACCCAGATTGTTTCGTGCCGCCTTGGACTTCGGGTTCAAAGCCAAGGCCCGTTCCAGCGCCTGCCGGGCCTCATCCAGCCGCCCCTGGCGGAGCAAATTGTAACCGAGATTGTTGTGCAAGTCATCCCGGTTGGGCGCCATCGCCAAAGCCGCGCGGTGTGCCGCCTCCCCTTGCTTCCACTGTCCCAACTCGTCGCGAAGGATTCCGAGCCACGCAGCGACGTTCGGGGAAGCCTGCGGATGCTGCCGGAAAAACGCCTCCAGCTCGTCGGCGGCTTTCTCGTGCATGCCCAAGGCACGCAAGGCCCGGGCCAGCTCGATGTGGGCGTCGGGAGAATCCGGGAATCGTTCGACGGCGAACCGCGCGTGCTCCAGGGAGAGGTCGGGNAAGCCCAACTCACGATANCGCCGGATCAGCTCCAGCCGCACGGCCAGGTTCTCCGGCTCTGCCGCCAGCTTTCGCCGCAAGGAAGCGATCGCCAGATCNCCTTCCCCGGCATCTACCGCGTTGACCACCTGGCGGTGAAGCGTNGTCTGGNTTCCCGAGGGCGCAGCGGCAATCGGACGCCGGACAGGAAGGCCGCGGTGCGCGCACCCNGCCACCAACAGACATGCCCACACCAGCAGCCGCCTCATATCACCTTCTCGAACTCCAACTGATCGCCGACAGCGGTGCCCGTGGCGGCGACGGTTCCCGCGGGCAGCTCCAGCACCGAGTGCGCCCACAGGCAGACCGCAATCCGCCCGGGCGGCATGCGTTCCTTGATCTTGAGCACCTTCTTCGTCCGGCTCAGGAACAGCACGTCAATCGGAAACTTCATTCCGATGGTGTGGATTGCCTCGCACGGGGTGATCCACAAACCCTCGCCTTGGGGCAAGCTCTCCCGCTTGAGCAGCCCGGTCCGCCGCTTCTTGCTGGTGTCGGCGACCTCGGCTTCCGNGGCCAGCAACTTGTCCCGGGTGAGGTTTCGGATCCTGAGCTTCAGCAAGACNTTATAACACANATCCCGCGAGGGTGTTGCGGCCGGGCCTGGGGGCGGACCCGAGCCCGCGGNAGNCGCAACTCGCCCGCGCCCGACGGGTTTAGCAGGTTGCAAGGGCCGCTTGGCGGCGCCAAGCCTTTTCGTTTATTCTGAAAAACGCGTCATGCGCAGGCAAAGGTTTCTTCAGTCCCTGATCGGGCTGGCCTGGTTGTGGACGGCTACGCTGGCCCTGGCCCAAACCACCGGTGCCACGTTTGGCGAGGTGATCTCCCTGGGCGGAACTCCCTCGGACATCGTGCTCGACGAGGCGCGCCAGCGACTCTATCTGGTCAACACCAACGCCAACCGCGTGGACATTTACAGTTACAAGGACAAAGCAATCATTGGCTCCATCCGCGTGGGAACGTCGCCCCTGGCGGCGGCCATGTCGCCCGACGGGGCCTATCTTTACGTCACCAACAACCAATCCGCCAGCCTGAGCGTGATTGACCTGGGCACGCGGAACGTCGTGCAGACGCTGAGCCTGCCCGCGCGGCCGGAAGGCGTGGCAGTGGGCGCCGACGGGCGTGTGCTCATCAGCACCCAAGGCACCGGCGTCGGCAACTTGCAGAACACGCTGCTGATCTACGACCGCAATCAGGCCGTCTCCCAGCAGATTCTTCCGGTGCAGTACGCTCCGCCGCCGCCCACACCGTCGCCCCTGCCGGCGGTGACGCTACCCCGTCCGATCTCTCCCATCCGCACGCGTTTGATCACGACGCCCGATGGCCAATTCATCGTGGGCCTCACCAACTACACCACCTCAGCCATGATGCTGTTCGTCTATGAAGTCGCCAGCGGGACCATTCTGCGCAGCCGCGCCGTTTCGGGCCAGTCCAGCGTGCTCTCTATGGCCCCCGACGGCTCCCGCTTCATGGCCGGCTTCACGATGTACCGCACCTCGAACCTGAACGTGATCGCGCAGCAGAGCACGGCGAACTCGCCCTTCCCCTTCCCGGCCGCATCTTTCAACGTGCAGCAGAACGTCGGCGGCAGCGTTTTCTCGCCCGATGGCACCACGCTCTACAGCGCCTTCAACGTGGCGGCCACCAGCCTGCCCGCACCCCGACCGCAATCCTCCATCCTGATGATTTCCGACGCCACCAACCTGCAAATCCGGCTCGGCATCAAGCTGCCTGAGAGCATCGTGGCCCGCATGGTGATTACCTCCGACGGCGAGCATGCCTGGGGCCTGTCGGAGTCCGGCCTGATCTATCTGCCGCTGGGCAAGCTTTATGATTACCCGATTTTGCAGCCGGAAACCACGCAGGTCTTCCTGGCGTACGACTTGTGCAACCAGGGCATTGCTCGCGCTTCGGTGCGGGTGGTCAACCTCGGCAAAGGGAAGCTGACGTTTTCCGTCCCGCCTTTGGGCAACGCGCTGGTGGCGGAAGTTTCCAGCGGCGTGGCCCCTGCCACCATCACGTTTATGATGGAGCCGGGCCGCTTCAATGTGAACCGGCAGCCAGGCACCAATCTCTACTCGGGAAACAGCGGCAATGCGGTCAACGTCAATTTGGTCTCGCCCGAGGCCATCAACATCCCCAACACGATCCGCGTTTACATGAACTACCGCCAGCCGGATCAGAGGGGGCTTATTTTCCCGGTGCCATCTGCCCTCTATGGGGATCAGGGCTTGCAGGACCTGGTGCTGGACGAGCCACGCGGCCTCCTTTATGCTACGAANCCAGGTTACAACCGGATCGAAGTATTCGACATCAAAAAGCTGAAATTCCTGGAGCCGATCAAAGTCGGGCAGTTACCGCGGCAAATGGCGATGTCGCTCGACGGGAGCCTGCTCTACGTGGGCAACACGGGCGGGGAGTCTATCAGTATTGTGGATCTGGAACAGCGCAAGGTGATCGGCGAGATCGAATTCCCGCCTGTGCCGCGCAACGCGAGCGCCGGAGTGATCTATCCCCGAACGCTGGCTATGGGGCTGTCGG
>JGI20130J15133_1001417_pt1 | contig 19991 bp, 23 predicted proteins | sample WasSprMetagenome_FD_15133 | JGI IMG/M metagenome (IMG submission 15133) | reverse complement strand
GCACTATTTTATTGTACCCCTGTGAAGTATATTAAAATGAAGTTCAGCTCTCATATAGGTTTATGAGACTTGATGTGTTTTCATCGCTTCATCTTTGTTCCCCTGCATCCCGCTCGTGTTTTCATTGGGCTTGGGGGTGTTCGGGCCACCCCAGAGACCCCACATCTTGAGTATTTAGACATGTACTTCCTGTAAATGTTTATTACCGCTATAACATCTCTATCACCTATGAAGCCAAGTGCTCCGTGATAAAGTATAGAGGTGGAACAGTGGTTCTATACCCACTAGCAAAGTACCAGCCCGAAGCAAAGCCACTACACGGCAAAAAAGTACACGCAGTAATAATAGCGGAAGAATAACATCAAGCCATATAAACCTATATGAAAACCAAAAACAGTTGCGAAGGGCGGAATTGAAATGAGTTTCAAGCTTCTTGAGTCACCGAGACTCGAAGAACTAGTAAACTATATAAAAACAGCTTTAAATTCGAAAAGCACTGTTTTATTAATAGGGGAGTGTAGAGTAGATTATGAAGGTAGAGCCTCCTCTAGGCTTGAACCCGGAGAAAGACTAGTTATTATTAAACAGGATGGAGCAATCCTAGTTCATAGGCCCACAGGTTACTCTCCAGTTAACTGGCAGCCATCAACATCGATAATAGAAGTAATATACAAAGAAGGAGTTGGATTAGTAATACATGCACTCAGAGATCGCCCAAGAGAATACCTTACAATAGTTTTCACGAGAATAAACATATTTTTCGCTGGTAAACTCGTAGATGCCGGTAATTTCACAATGTACATTGATGAAAAAGAAATGCGAGATATTCTTGCTAACAATCCGCTTTTAATAGAGGATGGTTTAAGAGTAATTGCAGTTGAAAAACCTGTTGGAGATGGCTTCGTAGATATATATGCTATTGACAAGGACAATAGACATGTTCTCATCGAGCTTAAACGAGTAACAGCTACTCGTGAAGCCGTANTACAGTTATNTAANTACGTGGAAGCATACAAAAACGAGTTCGGTGAAAAACCTCGAGGTATATTAATAGCTCCAGCATTCTCTCCAAGCGCGCTTGAAACAGCTTTAAACCTAGATTTGGAGTATAAGTATATTGATTTAAAGAAAGTACGGGAATACGCAAAGAAAAAGGTTAGAAGAACTCTACTAAGTGATTTCACCACGGGGTCTAAGAATGATTTTTCTCATTAAACCAGATGTGTACGATGATTTACATAGAGAGGAACAATACACGAAATACAACTGTATAGTTGATCAAGGAACAGAGTTTAAAGGTACAATAATAGATGTTGGGTGCGGAACTGGTTTACTCTACGAATTCGTTCTAAAACTTTACGGAAAAATTAAGGGTAGATATGTATGCATAGACCCTGAGCCGGAAATGTTGAAAATAGCGCAGAATAAGTTTGACTCTCCGTTAATTATTTCAATTGAAGCGAGAGCCGAGGAATTACCGATTCGTGAAAACTCAGGTGACGTTATTGTATCCGTGTCAACATGGGGTGTTTTAGAGAAATCGCCGGGATTACTATTAGAACTCAAGAACGCTGTTAAAACCCAAGGTTTAATAGTGATCACGGGTCACCCCAAAACATACAATACTTCGCCAGTAGATCTTGATACGGAGTTTGAGTTCAAGGGTAATTGCATCGACGATATTTACATGTTTAGAAAACCGGCTTACCCCATGCATGAGAAATATACTAAGTCCTCCTAGTGTGCTCCAATATCACTTTAACGCTATCTATATTTTTACTTGATCTGGGGCTATGCGTGCGTAATCTACACTGACGAACTCTATGTTACTGCCTCTAATTATAACTCTTCCAAGTCTTAGTGTTGGTTTATTCTCGTTGTATTCCACCAATCCTTTAAAACAGTGTTCATAACACCATCAGCTAACTCTAGGACCCCCACGTACTCGTAACCTCCTTTCGTTTTAACTAATACAATGTTTCCCTCCGCCCCTTTCAACACCTTGAGCGGTGTTGGTGGCTTAGTATTTTTCGTTGGTTTACTCAAAAAATCCACCTCTCCACGGCTTAACAACTATTTCACACTATTATATTATCAGGGGGTTTATAAATAAACCCGAATACATATATCAAGCTAATATGAAATAAGTTAGATTAAGTTTTTATATACCATGTAATTTTATTCGATTTTGAGATGGAAAACCCAATAGTTTATTCGTGGAATCTGCTATGAGGCCTTTAGCAATTATAGAAGCGCTTTCACCAATAGTTATGATCTTCGGTGCAATGATGTTCGCGGTGTCTTTAGTTGATGTTCTATATGGTGATAGTGTAAGTACCTGGTTCATGTTGTCTGGTTTAATTTACTTTATTGCAGGGTTCATTTCTTACAAAGTAGTCGATTGGAGATATGGATTAATAGAGTTAACTTTGCTTGAATCTCTTATAGCTTACTCCATAGCATGGTTGTTGGTTCCATGTCTCTCAGCCATTCCACTCTCCATCGAGTTATCTATACCATTTGAAAACGCGTTATTTGAATCTTTCTCCGGTTTCACTGGAACAGGTCTCACTGTTCTTACACAACTAGACCGTGTGAAGCATAGCGTTCTCTTATGGAGAGGATTAATGCAGTGGACAGGTGAACTAGGAGTAATAGTATTTTGCACTGTATTCTTGCCTTTCTTTTGGAAATTTGGACGCATACTGTACAGTATTGAGAGACCGAGCCGATTATCTGCATCTCTAAAGGCTACCGCTTTCAAGATATTTTACATGTACTTCCTAGTTACCGTCGTGGGAATAATAATATGCATATATCTAGGCGTAGAGCCATTCGACGCTGTTGTCCACGTTATGACAGCCATAGCGACGGGAGGAATGAGTAATTACGATGCCAACTATGAAAAAGTTTTCCAATATGCACCAATGAGCATTTACCCAATAACTGCTTTAATGATTATTGGTGGATTTAACTTCGTTTCACTTAGCTACATATTAGACGGTGATCTTAAAGAAGCTTGGAGAATAGAGGAATTTAGAGCATATGTGTATCTAACTATGCTTTTTTCTCTATTGTCATTTGTTCTCGCTTTACCGTTGACTAATCTGAGTATTAGCAGTAGTTTATTATATGGCGCATTTAACGCTATATCAGCGTTAACAACTACGGGTTTTAATATTGGGAACATATCTATTATGCCTTCTTCACTGAAAATACTATTGATAACCGCTATGTTCATAGGTTCAATGAGCTACTCCACAGCAGGAGGAATTAAAGTCGTGAGATTCATAGTTTTACTAAGACGGTTTAAAACATATATTTTATCTCTACTAAGCGGGGGAAGCATTACACAGGATGTAATACTAGGCGAAGATGTCCTCGATGAGAGAGAAGTATCAAACATGGTTCTCTTTATTTTACTGCATTTCATCACGGTGCTCACGGGCGCAAGTTTACTTAAATCCATGATACCAGAGGTAGACTACTTAGACGCATTATTTGAGGCAACATCTGCAGCTAGTTGTGTGGGATTATCAGCAGGTTTAACTTCCCCCAATATGCCGCTAGGTGCAAAAGTAACCTTAATGGCTTTAATGTATTTTGGTAGATTAGAGTATACTCCGCTACTTGTTCTCCTCGGTTTAATACTATATAGGGAATATCGTATATTAAAGCACAGGTGACAATTTTGGATCCATGGTTGCAGGAGAAAATAGCGTTGCTTGCAGACGAGTTCAAGAAGCACTATAGGAGTATTGATAGTTACCTAATCAAATTATCTTCACTAGCATATGATCTCGAGGATTACTGCTATGGAGATGTTCAAAAAGCTAGAAACTTCATGGAGAAAATACTGAAGCATCCATCGTTGGTTAATCACATGTCTCACCTATCATGCTATAAAGACGCTATTGAAGCACAAGTACAGAGAGATCCCAGGATAAAGAAGCTTAGAGAATACTCCGATATATTACTTAGTGTACTATCTGAGACACCTTGCAGAGAAGAGAAAGGAATAGAGCTAAGTAGAGATGCAACATTCCGAATCGAGAAAAAAGAGGAAACAGTTAGAAGCGCGAAGCGAAAACAGCACATATTAAGCAGAGATATAGCTGTAAAAATCTCAATAGCTATCGGAGTTATTTTAGCTCTATTAGCACTCATCTATGCTCTTATTACCATACTTAAAGTTATTTAACGAACTACAGATAAAACCGCGTCTTTGAATATTTCCAATCCCAATTTAGCTTCTTCTTCGCTTATTACTAGGGGTGGTATTAACCTAATTGAGTTTTTACCGCAAGGTAACAACACTAATCCTTTTTCCAACGCTGATTTAATTATCTTATTCCTAGTTTGCGGATCAGGTTTCTTCGATTTCTTGTCAACCACTATTTCAACACCCCACGCTAATCCTAATCCTCTCACATCTCCAACTTTATCAATTTTCACTTTCAATGGTTGGAGTTCATCGTTGAATAATTTTTCGAGTTTCTGAACACGAGGTAGTAGTTTCTCAACTATTTCAATTGTTTTCAAAGCGACTACGCATGCTAAAGCATGACCGCCAAAAGTATTACTGTGTACGCCTGGTTGCTTGAAATCTAGATCAGATCTAAACACAGTTGCACCTATAGGTACGACGCCTCCGCTTATAGCTTTCGCGAAGAGTCATTATCTCTGGTGCAGTGTTAAAGTGTTCTATGGCAAACATTTTACCCGTTCTACCTAAACCCATTTGAACTTCGTCATCAATAAACAATATACCGTATTTATCCATGGTTTTCTTTAACTCAGTGAAGAACATCTTTGGAGGTATTACGTACCCTCCCTCTCCTTGTATAGGTTCCGCTATAACTGCACCAACATCCTCAGGCGAAATCAATTTATCTAATACGTATTCTTCAATGAACTCCAGTACTCTATTTACGAGTTCAAGTGGTTGCTCATATCCATCAATGTGCCATGGGTTTCTATACGGGTTCGGATATGGTACATGAATTACGCCAGGCATCCAGGGAAACATTCCCTTCTTCTGCACGTTTTTACTCGCGGTTAAAGCAAGTGAACCCATGGTTCTACCATGAAATCCACCATAGAATGCTATAATAATCTTGCGCCCTGTAGCTTGCCTAACTAGTTTTACTGCTGCTTCATTAGCTTCTGTACCACTATTTGAGAAGAATACTTTCTTAGCGAATTCACCAGGCGTAATTGATACCAGTTTCTTAGCTAATTCTACTTGGTAAGGATTAAAGAAATCTGTTCCAGCTCCATGAGCAAGTTTCTCCAGTTGCTCCAAAACAGTTTTCTTTATCTCCGGGTGAGTAGGGTACCCGAGGTTACATACACTTATTCCGCTTGAGAAATCTATGTATTTGTTTCCATCGACGTCATATAACCAGACTCCTTCACCTTTTTCTATGACTAGTGGGAGGTTCTCAGGGTCATGTGTACTTAATGCAATGTACTTAAAGTGCTCCTCGATCCAGTACTTGGATTTAGATCCATTCGATCCCGGTTTAACTTCTACCTTAGGCTTCAATAATTAACACCTCTCAACATGTATAATGGTTGCGAGTTTTATATGTTACATCTACATACTAGTCTATACACATATATACATGAAAACCGTTTTAAATTAATATATCAAACAGTGTTATTATATTGAAAATGGCTTGATGAAGAATGAAGAACCTAGTAGTTCGAGCAATAACGTACTTTACTGGAATAGTTAAGAATAAAGACTGTTTAAGCACTGAATTCCACAATGCATGCAGAGTACTCGACTACTTGGAGCGCGAACTAAAGAAAAGAAATATAGATGTTTTCACTAAGAGAGTATCTTTCACTGGTTTATCAGCTGAATTAGCATTCGAACTACTGGATTTTACTCGTGAAGATGTTCTAGTAAGTATTGGGTATGGTAGATTGAACCCCGAGGAAATAATTCAGCTAGCTGAAAACGGTTTATATGTTCCATTAATCTACGATAATGAACCTAGTGTAGATAATGCTAGATTGTTCTCAGAGATAATACATAGAGCAAGCGAAAGAGACCCAACTGCATCAACGAGAATATCAATAGGATTTCATAGAGCCGATTTTCAAACACCTTATTTCCCCGACTCCTCTAGTAGTGGAATTAAATCCATAGGTCTTTCTTTCATTTATCCTAGATGTTTAATAGACTACGTAAAGTCAGGTTATAGCTTAAATGATGCATTTATCAAGGTTTTCGATGAAATACGTGGAGTAGCAAACCTGGTTAGTCAACTGAGCGAATTACCTGTCTACGTAGATTATAGTTTATCTCCATGGATTGATAACAGTGTTGTTGAACTCTATGATTTAATGAATCTAAGCATACTGGAACCCGGCGCATTGTATTTCACCTGGATCTTAAATAATTACATAAACAGGTATTCAAATAAGGAATTGAGAACAGGTTTTAATGAAGTGATGTTACCATACGCTGAAGATAAACTATTACTTGATTATGGCGCTAGGGGTTTAATTAGGGCTCGAGACTTCTTATTCTATGCTTCGACATGCGTCGCTGGAGTAGATATGATCGTGGTACCTGAGGACATAAATTCCTTAACTTTACTGATAGCAAGCGGAATGGCTCTAAGTGCTGTTAAGTCTAAGCCGATGTCATTTCGCGCTATCCCCGTGCAATCTAAACCCGGTGAACTAATTAAACTAGGAAAATTCGGCGTTGTCCCAGTTATCCCCTATTAGTACCAGACTAGTATCAGGTAATAAAGTATTTTTTCTATAACGTGTATTAATAACATGTGGGAAATTGCCGACTGCAATAGTTTTAGCTGGAGGTATAGGTTCAAGGTTGTATCCACTCACTAAAATAGTTCCCAAACCAATGGTTCCATTTGCCGGAGCACCATTACTTGATTATATCGTTGAGAGTCTTGTTAGAAATGGTTTCAATGAAGTAATCATTGCAGCTAGATATCTAGGTGAACAAATATTGAATTATTATCGCGGTAGAAACGATGTTAAACCCGTTTTACTTGATTCAAGGGACACCGCGGATGTTATTAGATTAGTTTCGAGGATGATCAGCGGTAAAGGATGCTTTCTAGTATCAATGGGGGATGTCGTTACAAATATACCTTACTCAGCTTTCTATGAACACCACGTGAAAAGCGGTGTAATTGCTTCAATAGTTTTGAAAGAGGTAGATAATCCCATACCTTATGGCTTAGTTTACTTAGATGAAAACTCCAACATTATTCTGTTCTGTGAGAAACCGCCCTCGCTGGAAATATATCTTCTCTCCATAGGGTTTCATGCCGTTAAAAGCCCTGGATTTCACAGTAATTTAGTGAACGCTGGAATATACTCGTTCAGAGAAGACATCGTAGACATACTCGTAGAAAACAGTGGATTAATGGATTTCGGGAGACACGTGTTCCCCTATCTGCTTGAATCGGGGTACACGATAAAAGGGTGGATTGCTCCTCAAAATACTTATTGGAATGACATCGGTAGAGTTGAAGTATACAAGGAGGCGTTATGGGATTTATTGAACAATAGAGTTAAAGGTTGGGCCCCCCGCAGTATACAAAAGTCGAGGGGCGTATTTGTTTCAGATCAAGCCCAGATCAGTGGTACCATCTATCCTCCTGTCTACGTTGGGAGAAACACTACTATTGAGCAGGGGGCAATCATAGGAACCCTATGTTGTTCTCGAAGATAACGTAACCGTGAAAAATGGGTCGAGAATCTCGCACTCAGTTATATGGCAAAACGTTACAGTGGGTGTAAAAACACTGATATATGACTCCATTGTAATGAATAACGTTATCGTCAAAGACTCTGTTAAATTAGTTTCCTCTATAATAGGCACTGGTTGCATTGTTGAGAAAGACGTCTACAAAACAACAATTGAACCGTGTTTATCGGTGTCCCCGTATGCGAATACAGGGTAGGGCCTTCAAGGATATAACATTGGAGAAAGCTATTAGAATAGGTGCTGGAATAGGTCAAATAGCTGGATCCAGGAACCTAGTGGTTAGTGGTAGAGACGCTTTTCGAGTATCAAGAATGCTTAAAAGAGCTATAACTGCAGGTGTCATGTCAACTGGGGCCGAAGTAATGGATTTTCATGCATCGTTAACAGGGGAGCTATCATATGCTATTAAGAGATTTGGAGCTAGAATGGGGTTTATGGTATCTTACGATCCAAGTGAAAACGGCGTGTTGATCAGGGTATATTCGTCCCCAGGCTACGAACTGCTAGGTGAAGATCTTAAAGTTGTTCTTGAATCCGTAGATAAAGAGTTGAGAGAGCCATCAGAAGTTGGGTGGATATATTACGCTGAATACATGCATAGATTATACGCAGCAGCTGTTTCCTCCTTTATCAAAGGCGATGTTATATCGAGTCAAAAACAGAGTATAGTAATAGGCCCTGATCTTGAGCCCTACGATGTAATCCTAACTGAGCTCTCGCACACATTAAACTTAGATCAAACGGTTATAGGTGGCCCCCAGGTTTTAAAATACCCAATGTATGACACAATGAATAAAATCGGAAAAGTAGTAGACGCGCTTGGTGCAGATCTCGGGATACTCCTAAGTCATGATGGTGCGGCGATCACAACTTACACTAAAACACTTGGATACCTGATACCTGAAGAATTACTATTGATTGTGAGTGAGAGGTATTCCCAAGGTTCACGTGTAACTTTACTAAATCCCGTTCCAAGTAAGTTCGCAAAATACATTGAGAACAAGGGGTTCGACGTCATGATTATAGACGATGAGCAGAAATTACAATACATAAATCGAAGAGAAAGACCAGCACTCTCTTCAACCTGGCGAGGAGAATACACGACTCCAGTGTTTAGTTTGGGTTACGATTCAGTAGTATTTTATGCTCAAACCCTGGAATCAATTGCAGAAAATGGAAGCAGAGTATTTGGCGAAATAACATTACTACGAAGAGACCTCGACGCTAACATCATTGAAAATGAGAAGGGCTTAAAATTATGTCTCGAGAAACCAAGTGGAATAACGATGTGGGGTTGCAGATACGTTGAAGGAGATCAAGTCGTAACACTTATGTATCAACCAAGGATCGACGGGTTCATGGTTGTAAAAGATAGAGTCGCTGAACCTAATGTAGAGCAATAAATAACCATAATCTAAGTATGGAACAAGTGCTTCTAGCAATAGCTTCTCTATGCAGGTAATCTTTTAACCCAGTGAATACTACTTACCTATAAGGTGGTCCTATGTGACTGAAGTCAAAATAAAGGAGGGAATTATAGAAGTTGATGGTAAACCTTTCCATGCATCAGAGTTGTTTCTACGAGGTAAATTCAGTGGATACATAACTGTGAATAAATATGCTGGAGTACATGGCGCACTTGAATCTAGTAAGCTTTTGAGCGCTGTGCTGGAATATCCAGGTATTTTAGTAGTAGGAGAACCAAGCATTAAGAAAGGTGAAATTAAATTAGAGATTGTAGAGTATAGAAAAAACCTCTTAATTAAAACACCCCGAAATCAAGTGGAGGCATATGAAGTACTTGTAAAAATAGACAACTCGGATATATCTTTAACAGCAGTATTTTATCCAAAAAGAATCACAATATACTGCGAACCATGTAGCATTAAAATAGATGAGAAACCATACATGATAAATGTCTACATTAGATCTCCTGAATAGGGGTTTTAAGCCAAGGTAAACTCGGCGTCACCATATACATCCTCTTATGCCTACTCCTCCTATGCATCAAGAGTACTTTTTCGAACAAGTCTCTGGGTAAACCAGTGGCTTTAACTGATTCTTCGATATTCATACCTAGATCAAATAATGCGTAGAGAGCAACATCGATCTCCTCATACGAATACCCTAATTCACCTTGAGCCGTATGATCCTTCCATAGTCGAGGAGCGCTTGGCTTATGAATTATCTTACTTGGTAATCCAAGTCTACTACCTAATTCGCGTACTTGAGTTTTATATAGGCAAGTCAATGGATAAAAATCAGCTGCACCGTCACCGAATTTCGTGAAATACCCGATTAATACCTCGCTCCTATCGCTTGAACCGGCAACGAGTGCACGGTACTTATTAGCATAATAATACAATATGTTCATTCTGATCCTAGCCCTTAAATTACCGGTTGGTAAATAATCATGTAAATCGAAGAAATTAATCGCTGAGTATGAGTCCACTATAGAATCAATGTTTATTATATAGTGTTTTACATTATAAGTCTCCGCTAGGAATATGGCGTCATCAATGTCCTCCTTAGGAGTCACTCTACTATCAGGCATGATTAAGGCAGTTATGTACTCAGATGGAATAACTCTCGTTAAAACAGCTAACAAAACCGAGGAGTCTACTCCTCCACTTAATCCTAATACAACATTTTTACCATTTATCTCACTTAATTTCGCCTCAATGAACTTAGATATCCTCTCCAGTACTTTATCGTATGGTATATTCAGTACATCATTAAGAGTAATCTTCAAATAATCCACCAATCAACAATACTTTTAACAAAATAAAAACTTTTAGTAGAAACATTAATTATACATAGATACACCTATTCATATTCATAAATAGAGATCTAAACCTTCAATCATTCAAGTCTACTAGTGTCTCTTCAACATATAATAAGATGAAAACCATTTTCTTTCATGAGAAACACGCTAAACTTAGTGATTCTGTGATATTGTTTTCAAATTACATAAATCCCTGTATTCTTTATTCATATCTCTTTCAAAAACTTCTCCTCTAGGAGACTTCTCCCTGAAAACTCTCCCCTCATAGTAGTAGATCCTCGTCGATGATTCAAGCCAGCAATCCGGTTTAAGCCCTGCTTTAAGACAAGTCTCGGCGAGAAATGTTTCTTCATCCCAGCAATACTCAACTGGGACAACTGGTAATAACGTACCTTTAAACCAGCCTTTTTCAACCACTAATCCGTGCTTCCCTATTAGAATATACTTGGGTAATTTGAATCTATCATCGACTTCTATTTTAATGGGCTCCGATAATACTGTTACTTCAACCACAATGTTATCCATCTCAGAGATATCCACTGGGGGAAATCTAGGGTCACCAACTGCGGCTTCTATAGCTGACTCTATGACTGATTCCACGAGACTTTGAATGGGTGCTAAGAATCCAATACATCCACGTAGAGAAGTCTTACCCGTGGAGAAATCAAGTTTCTCGAGCGTTGTAAACGTCATACCAGGCCTTCTTAATTTTTCACTCGGTATCTCAGTTGGTTTAGGTCGCTTACCCGTAATCAAATATTCCTCAATGGTTTTTCTAGCTAGTTTAACAAGGTACACTCCTTCCTCGAAGCTTAATTCCGATGGATGAATCGTGCTCATTTATTTCATCCAATACTTGTAGTAACTTCAACAAATCTATATATTAGTTTTGCTTTTCAACACCTCTAATCTATCTCGAGCCTCCATTAGTATTTTTTCAATTAGCTTCCAATGGCTACCAATCCAGTAGACTTTACCGCACCTAGGACACTCCCAGAAATCATTGTGAACCCTAAATACACCTGCTGGTACTTTATCCTTTACTTTCTCCTTGTCTGTTTTAACTAGAAGCGCGTTATCCTCGGGGCACCTTGTTTTATTAAAATCAATGCTCAACTTTATCCCGGTAACAAGCGCTATGTGTGCAAGTCGATCTGGCATGCTATCTTCCCATAGTATTATGCTTTTTAATCCATGTTTGATCGCCTTGTTGTGTAATCCTCGATCCCTTGTTACTATGATTCTTTTCTCTATTTCAGCTCTCCTGATTATCTGCCAGTCCTCATAGTTCCTGTCATAAACTGTATCGTAACCGAGAATCCTCAACCATCTTGCAACTGTTCCCAGCATTGTATCCACAATAAATCTTGGTTCATTATCCATAAGCAAAACCAATTATTATTAAGTGCAATCAGGCAATTAAAAGACAAAAATACCATGTTACTTAGGAGCGATAATCGCGTATAGTACATCTCTCTCTGTTACAATGCCTCTTAGAGCTCCTTCATCATCAATTACGAGCACGGAACTTATATTTCTGCTAAGCATAGTGTTTACTGCATTAGCTAGATCGTCATCTAAATGAATCACTGCGACGTCTTTCACCATGATCTCTGATAGCGGTAAATTCAATATTTCGCGGATGTCTTCACTACTTACTCGTCTAAGTATGTTGTGTGTTCCAAATTCCCTCACGATGTCAACTGCTGTGATAATTCCGCTTATTAATCCGTCTTTATCTACGACTGGTATTCTTCTAAAACCATATTTAATCATTGTTTCCATGGCTTTCTTAAGCGTAGATTGCTCTGTCTCAGTGATCACGGGACTCGACATCGCTTCTTTAACCTTCAAACCAATCGATGCCACTCCTGCTAAATACTTTACTAAATCGTGCTCTGTAAGTATACCGTAAATTCTTCCGTCTCGTTCAAGAACAGGTAATATACCTGCACCGTAAGTTATCATCCTTGATAAAGCCTCTTTGATGCCTTCATCCACGTAGATTGTAACCGGGTTTTTCACCATCACGCTTTCAACTGGTTCCTTGTTTAAAGCAGAGAACACATTGTATGAATGCCTTTTCTCAATCAATTCAAATAATTCTCCTCCACCCAAGTAGTCAACTAATTTCATCACGGTAATTAATCCACCGAACAATCCATTATTCAGTAAAACCACGAGACTCCTGTAGGAGTGAGACATTTCTTCCAGGGCTTTCATGATGGGTGTTGAGGGGTAAACCCATTTTACATCTTTCTTCGAAATAATCTTTAACTCGGAAATATACTCGAAGACTTTATCATTGAAATTAGGGGTTCCTTCACGCATCCACCTGTAATGTTCTTGCCTTAGAGGACGAGATTTGGGTTTAAACCTCAAGAACTCCACCAAATATATAATATTGATGGAAGAATTTATGTTTTTACTAAAATAGCTGACCCGTGAGCATAGTCTTTAACTAACACTTCGACTTTTAGAGACTCCTTAATACACAGTGCTAAATTATTTAAAAGTTCTTTACTCTGAGGAGGTTGAAGTTCTACTCTATAACCATTCCTTATGGGAGTTATCCATGCTTCCGGGAAAGTAAAACCCAGTTTATTCAAGCATGTTTTAACTATCTCTTGTAAGTTTAAGTAATCGATCCCCGACGACATTTAAACTCAATCCACTAAGTCTCTTCTCCTCTAAGTATAATTCACTAAGGGCATTATAGATTTCAGTATATTCTTCACGGTCATCGAGGTTACTCCAGCTAATCTAGCCAACTTACTCATACTTACTCTCTTATTTTTACCTATTAAAACCAAGTATAATGCTGCTGCTGCAACAGCGCTCGGGTTCTTTCCGTGAAGTATCCCTACAGTTTTCGCCTTATTGATTATTTCGATTGCTTGTGTTAAAACATCATTATCGATATTTATCATTGATGCTAATCGCTTAATTAAGTAGTCACTTGGATCTGGAACCGGGGGCTTTAAGTTAAGGTGTTGTATAATTCGCCGATACAAACTCTTTACTCTAGCTTTAGATGCTTTCGCTATGCGGACAGCTTCCTTGAATAAGAGGGGGATCCTGCTTCTGCGGCACGCTATGTATATGCTAACTGTGGCGAGTTCTTCTGGTTTATATCCCTGAGCAATCCTAATTACTATAGCTTGTTCCGCTATTAACTTAGCATTATTGATTATATCAACTGGTAAATTCATGTAACCCGAATACTCTTCAATTAATTTCCAAGTTTTATTTATGAACCTTATTTTAGACCCCTTCGCGTCAAATGCTTTGCTTCGATACCAATTTTGTTATTCATCCTTATTAATGATGATTATTAACAGTTTCCAATGTAAGCTATTACCTCTATTTCTACGTCAACGTTTCTCGGTAAATTACTGACCTCCACTACGCTTCGAGCTGGAGGTTTCTCCTTGAAGTATGTGGAGTAAACTTCATTGAAATCCTGGAATCTTGAAATATCTCTGAGAAAAACCGTTACTTTAACGATATCCTCGATTCTGCCTCCAGCCTCCTCGACTATTGCTTTCACATTCTCTAGTACGCGTTTTACTTTGGCTTTAAAGTCTCCTTCAACTAAACTATTAGTCAATGGATCTAGAGGTATTTGACCTGATACAAATAACCATCCATTAACGCAGACTCCCTGTGAATAAGGGCCAATTGGTTTAGGTGCATTACTTGTAGTAATTATTTTCTTCATTTCAATTCACTTCTATTTTTGCAACAATAAATACTATGATTACAATTGTTTTTAATTCTAAATGACACGTGCTCATGTTCCATATTCCACATGTTCCTTTATCGGTGTAACGGGTTTAAACCAGGTTCCGCACGTACATCATCCTTGACTCTGTAGAAATAGGTCTTACTTCTTTAATCTATTAACTGTTCTCCTCGATTCCTCGATTAATCTCTCAATGATATTGAAAGCTTTTACAGCGTCTTGTTTATCTACGACAAGTATCGTGTCATTATGAGCTGAGACTATTTGAATTATGTTGATTCCTTGTTGAGCTAAAATCATGGTGATATATGCTATAAATCCTGGAGTTTTAATATTCTCGGGAGGACTCACCAGTATTATTGCGGATACGTCTACCATATCTAGCAGTGGCTCGGTTTTAATGTTATTTTTAATGTAATCATATATCTCCATGTTGGTTATAATGGTTATGTTACCAACGCTTTGCGTGATCGATAAGAACCTTGTTTTACCAGCTAGTTCCCCCGCTATTCTAGTAACATCCTTCAATAATGTAACATCGTAAGTTAAGATTGCTAAACTCGTTTTCACCTCGATACTCGTTGACGAGAGAATTTCCAGTATCATGTGTAGCTGAGGATACGATTTAATCTTATCCCTTGTTCTCAAAATAGTCATTTTTACTGCTTCTGGACTACAAGCAATATTATATCTTTCTCTAATCAACTCAGCTATAATGTTCGCTAACTTGGTGTAATTAGCGTATCCTTTCTCTATGCTTTCAACCATGCAAGGCGAGATCTCCAACACCGACCTAACGAGTTCACTTACATTGCTCCTCTTCAAAGACTCCACCCACACTACAACAATTCATACATAGTACTTATAAATGTTATAAATACAACAAAAATGTTCCAATCTCCTCGAGAGTCCTTCAAGCTCGTAATAGATGAAGCATAAATATTAAAAGACTGTTCCATCGTTGAAAATCCGCATGGTAAACAGTATGGGCATAAGGTGGAAAAATATGGGATACTTGAAAACAGGATTAATTACTGGTTTAATGTTAACGCTGTTAATAGCATTTGAATGCATAGCCAGCCTTCAAATCACATCTGCTCAGCAAGTTGTATTCAGAGTTGGTTGGGGTGGAACCTCATTTGATACTTTTAACCCCTTCACAACGTACACGCAGATCTCAACTTGGTCCACTCTAAACGTCTATAGTCGATTAATAAGGCCGACGAGTAATTACACTAGTTATGTCCCAGATCTAGCCGAGTCATGGAATATAATTAGTGAGGATATAATAAGATTCAACTTAGTTAAAAACGCTACATTCCATGATGGAAAACCTGTGACAGCGTACGATGTCGAATACAGCTTTTACTTGGCTAATCAATCATGGTCTACTAGAGCTCCAAACGTTAAAACAGTTAGAAACATAAGGGTAATAGACAACTATACCATAGAATTCAGCGTGTCCTCCGTTCCACTATTTCTTTCTCAAGCTGCAAGCGTGATAGCAATTGTTCCAAAACATATGTGGTCAAATATTAGTGATCCATCAACGTATAATGCGTATCCACCAATAGGGTCTGGTCCGCTGAGAGTAACGGAGTATAAGGAGGGACAATACATTATCCTAGAACCATATGATAAATTCTACTATCCTTGGTTACTGCCAAAAGTTGATCGAATAATAATCAAGTTATACCCAGATGTAACTAGTGCCACTAATGCGTTACTAGCGGGCGATATTGACGCTGTTGGACCATACATTCCCATGGCTCTTTATGAAACACTAGCTAATAACCCTCAGTTCAAAGTGTTCAAATCCCCTGGTATAATGTACTTCTACCTTTCCTTCAACGTTGATCCTGAGGGAACAGGGAACCCGACTCTAAGAGACATAAATGTTAGGCGGGCTTTAGCTCACGCAACTAATGTAACACATGTATGTGAAGTAGCATGGCACGGGTACTCTAAGCCCATAGCAAGCGTTGTACCTACATCCAACATGTTCTATAACTGGAACCTAAAACTATACGAGTACAATGTAACGCTGGCTTCAAAAATCCTGGATGAAGCTGGTTACAAGATGGGTTCCAGTGGTGTAAGAGTCTCGCCTAGCGGAGTAGAGTTAAAGTATACAATACTCGTTCCAAGCAAGTTCCCAGATGCAGTCAATGCTGCTCAACTAATAGCTAATATGTGGAGGCAGATAGGTGTGTTCGCTGAAGTGAAAGCAATGGATACAGGTAGTATGAGCGCGATCATATGGCAAAACGCTGATGGAAAAGTTAGACTCGGACACGACATCGACTTATGGGATTGGAACGTTGACCCCAATGATGTGACGATATTCGACGTATTTGTATCCGGTAGAAAACTAACAGGCATATCCGACTCAGGTTACAGTAACCCGGATTACGATGAATTATATGAGAGACTATTTGAAGCTAAAACAACGGATGAACTATACTCTATAACATACAAGCTACAGGAAATATTGTACAGGGATCTACCATACTTAAATCTATGCGAAATAGAGCCCATTCAAGCACACAGCGTTAGATTTACAGGGTTCAACTATGATTGGCCCAGTGGCCCATTCGGAGGAAACGATTGGTTAACATTCTTAAACGTTAGACTCGCGGAAACAACCACGACTTTAACACAAACAACTCAAACACAGTCAACTGCACCAACGACGAGTGATCAAACTATGTTGCTTATAGCGTTAGTTGCAGTAATAATAGTTATTATTGTAGTAGCAGCTTTTCTCATATTAGCAAGAATGAGGAGGTGAGTCCAATTGTTCTCCTATATTCTAAGAAAACTTTTTTCAACTCTCGCCTCAATCCTACTCATATTCACTTTAGCCTTCATAATGTTTAGGCTTCTACCCGGGGATCCCGTGTCGCTCATGTTTAGAGATCCCCGGTTAACGCGTGAACAAATAGATTACCTAATGCGAGAATTCGGGTTGAATAAACCATTATGGGAGCAGTACTTCATATATCTCTTAAATGCCTTTAGGGGAAACCTGGGAATATCATTTTACTATAAGCAACCAGTTAATGGAATTCTGATTGAACGATTGGTAAATACGCTCATACTACTTATACCTTCAACACTCTGCGCAATACTACTAGGAGTAGTCACTGGAAGCATATCCGCGTGGAAAAACAATAAAGCAATAGATAAAATTATTACGAGTACGTCACTGGTACTATATACTCTGCCTACGTACTGGCTGGGTGGTTTACTAATCATACTCTCAATAACTTACTTGAAGCTACCTGTCACAGGTATGTATAATTATGGAGTCCAATACGGTTCATACATTGATAGATTACTCGACTTATTCTCCCACATGACTCTACCATTTATAACTCTTACATTGGTTAGTTATGGTAGTTTCACTGTGATCATAAGGTCGGCCCTCGTAGATATTTCCACCGAGGATTTCGTGAAAGCGAGTTACGCAATGGGTTTCTCCGAGAAAAGAATATTCCTGAAGATCCTGTTGAAAAACGTATCTTTACCTATTCTGAGCATGAGCGCAATAGCTATAGGTACCTCTGTAGCTGGAGCAGTTTTAACCGAGACCGTTTTCGCTTGGCCCGGAGTTGGGAGACTAATATATGATGCTGTCATAAATAGAGACTATCCTCTTCTACAGGGCTCTTTCCTAGTTATCTCAGTATCAGTTGTGTTAGCTAATATGATTGCTGATCTATTATACGGCGTACTGGACCCCAGGGTGAGAACAAGATGAGAAAAGCCAATAATTCATACTATAAATCAATAGCCTACATTATCAAAGGAAACAGCGACATGAAAGCGGGTTTAGCGATAACTGCATTATTCGTAATCTTTGCTTTAACGGCACCGTATATAGCTCCATATGGGGTATACGATACAGACACCTCCAGCATACTTAAACCACCCTCTATTAAACACTTACTTGGAACAGATGAAATGGGAAGAGACCTTCTCTCCTTGAATCTCTACGCTTTAAAATCAACTCTACTCGTGGGATTACTATCAGCTATCTTGGCGTCAATAATAGGTTTACTAATGGGAATAATCTCCGGTTATTACAATGGCTTAATAGACTGGGTTATTTCAAGAGTAGTAGATTTCTTAATCGCGATACCAGCTATTGTATTAATGATAGTCATGGGCTCCATTTTTGCGTCAGGAATATTATCAGTGATCCTCATAATAGCATTACTTAGCTGGGCCCCAATAGCGAGAGTAATAAGATCTATTGTTCTATCAGTCAAGGAATTACCATTCGTGCAGGCGGCTAAAGCGCTGGGAGCCTCGGATCTAAGGATTATTCGTAAACACATATTTCCATCCGTTATCCCAATGACACTAGCTTTAACTATTTTATCAATACCAAACGCTATATTTTCATATGCTGCGTTAGTATTCATGGGAGTAGGATCCGTTGAGGAACTAAACTTAGGGACAATTCTATATTACGCATATGTTTCAGGTTCCTTAGCATCTGGTAAATGGTGGTATTTCATTCCGCCCGGTTTCCTACTAGTTATGTTATCGCTTGCTCTCATGATGACTGGGAGAGCTCTTGAAAGAGAACTAAACCCAAGACTTAAAGGAGAACAACACGAATTATGAGTCCTGCGTTGACTCGCGTAGTGATAGCTCCAATTTCATTAATGAATTAAGTGTGAAAATCAACGTTATTCAATAAATCTAATTAGATAACTCTAGATGAGACCCTGAAAAACCCTGAAATGAAGGGAATGACCATCTAGGGACAAACGGAACTTGAGAGAGCAAGGAGAGGCGTTGGCTCCGAGAAGATGAGAAAAATAATTAAGACGCTCATGGACTACCTCAATGAAAACTATGTCCCATACAACCCGTCTTGATTATTTCCTCAATTTTTTCTTCACTTTCCTCGCTAGGAGCACTGCCCCTAGTGCTGCAAGAAAGCCCGCCACGGCACCAAGTATTGCCTCCGCCACATTGAACTCGCGGGTGAACGCCTGTAAACCAGAGACTAGTCCCCAAAACGATGCAATCAATAAGTCGACGGTACGTATCTCTACTCTAGCCATAATGCATCACACCAACTGTAGTGCTGGAGCTGGAGCGGGCTGTGGCTGTGCCTGCTGTTGCGGGGTTATATAGACCATTGTGTTGTCGTATTGGACGCATATCACTCCCTGCGGGGTTTGCAGCACGTCTTTGCACTCGTATGTCTTGTCTCCTGCTCTAAACGTGTATGGTGGCTCGCTCACGACGTAGATGCGGGGGACTTTATCGCTTTTCTTCCTCAATGTCTCCGCCTCCTCGGGCTTCGAGAGGAGCCTCCTGCGTGCCCGTGCCCTCGTGCCCCATCACCATTCTTATTATTTCTTGGTGCGGGTATTTAAATTATCCAGTTTAAGAGCCTCCACAGCCACGTTCATCAAGCCAGGCGTCGACGCGTTGACTTGTTGCAGTGGATACGGTTTCTTCCTCCCAGCGTTCCTCACAGCGTTGTCTATGAGCCTCGCAATAGCCTTCCCCATCTCCACAGCTGTGTACCTCTTCACAATCCTTCTTGCCAACCTCCCATAGTACCCGGGATTCTCGAGAGAATATGCGATTGGAGTTCCACCAGTAAAACCATGAATTATCTGCATCTCATAGATAGATTAAATAGAAAATATAAGCGGGATATCTTAATAGTT
>JGI20130J15133_1001396_pt1 | contig 20150 bp, 23 predicted proteins | sample WasSprMetagenome_FD_15133 | JGI IMG/M metagenome (IMG submission 15133) | reverse complement strand
CTTTGAGAAGTGCTCCTCATCCTTCGTCCAGAGGGGGTCCTAGAGATGGAAGTAGCGCCTATGAGGAGACCTCTCTCATCCATAGTCTCCCCTTTACCCCTCTCTCCAGAGGATAGGAGTCCCTGTCACCTCATTATCGAGTGGTATGATTCCAAATATCTCCTCCACAACTGCTTTAATTGGATCGGACTTCCCCTGATGAACTAGTTAGAGTTGCTACGGAAATGTAGCGAGGTAGCTCCTCTGCCCATATCTATCAGGATCCCTCTAGCCTTAATTTCAGCTTCACCTCCTCATAAGAGGAGTCTAGCTCTATTTTCCTCAGCTCTTCCAATGCTCTCTTGATTTTCTCTCTCCTGTAATTCAAAATCCCAAGTAAGATTTTATTCAATGCTTTCCTCCCTCTCAGCTCAGCCGAGGGCTTCTCTCTCATCATGGGCATTTGAATTATGTCAAATAATATTATCGCATGGTCCACCTGGGGATACTGCGAGTCGCTCCTAGCCTGAGGGTATTATCCTGAGGACAAATCCAAAGAGGATGCCCAGTATCATGAAGAATAGGACTATCGTGGCGATAGCTGCGTTATAAAACTCCCTAGATGAAGAGAAAGCAATGATAGCAGCTACTACTCTGACCATAGGGGTCAGGACCAAGATGAGTGTCCCGGCTAGGATGAAGGTAGAGTAAATTTTCACTCCCAGCAGGTCCAGTAGGATGCCTATGGAGAGGAGGGAGAAGCTCATTATCATACCTACTGTGAGCGTGAGGTAGACTGCTCTCTCAACTTCCATATATACCCCTCATGATCATATTGTAAGCGAAGTAAAGAAGCAATAAGCCGAATGTCAGCTTTATGAAACTAGCTTTCATCCTATTCATGACATAAGTCCCGGCAGTTGCTCCTATCATAACGCCCACCGCTACTGGAGCCACAGCTTCGCCATTGACTAGCCCGTAAGCTAGGTAGAGTAGGGCCCCCGTGGATGCCGTCACCCCTATCATGAACTTGCTAGTGGCTACGGCAGCTTTCATAGGCACGTTCATCAATTGATTCATTATAGGCACTTTTATTATCCCCCCCTCCCAGCCCCAGCATCGCTGAAATAATGCCAGCTAAGTAAGAAGCTATTAATCCAGATTTAGTTCTCACTACCGTGTATTTTACCTCCTTCCCTTCAGCTAAATCCGGATAGCTGTTAGAGAGTCCCAGTTTCCTCGCTATCTCATCCTCCTTCCCGAGGAAGAGATCCTTCCTAAGCTTCTCCTCCTCCCTCCTCCTCGTCGATATCTGCGATATAGATAGGTATATCAGGAGGAGCCCCATCATCAAATATAGGAGAGAGGATGGCATTTTAATAGTCAGAAGGGCTCCGGAAACAGCCCCTGCTGTTGTCGCTGTCTCGAGGAACATCCCCAGTCTCACGTTAGTCATCCTCTGATCCACATATCTGGATGCCCCCGCTATGCTAGTCGCGACCACGCTAACTATACTCAAGGCTATCGCTTCCTTTATGCTGAAGCCGAAGAACATGACCAAGCAGGGTATTATGATGACCCCGCCCCCTACCCCGAGGACGGCGCCGAAGAGCCCCGCTATGGTGCCCATCAGCAGCATTAGCAGAGAGGCCACTGGATCCATCGGGACCTCTCGGAGCTTTCATTTATAATCATTAAGATGAGTAAGCTGCTTCGGATTTCCCCATTTTGAGCAGTATCAGTAAGCCCAGTGTGTTTATCAAGCATCCGATGACGAAGGGAGCCCAGTGCCCCATGTACCAAGTTAGGCCGGCCATCAAATTACCCAGGGAGCTTAGGATGAATGTTATAGAGTCCAGGGAGCCTATAGCTGTTGCTACTTCCCTCTCAGATATTCCTACGAGCAATAACCTCCTAGCCGGAAGATCCATAGCCCCGACAAATCCCTGAATGAGCATTAAAGCGTATATCAGCATCTCATCCTTCAGGAATGGGTAGATCCACCAGACAGCTGAGGAAGCTGCTAAATGGTATATGAGCATCTCCCTCCCCCCTATCCTATCGGTAACCCTCCCCAATGGAACGGTGGCGATGAGATTCCCGAAGCTCCAGAGGGATAGGGCGAATCCTATCTGGGGCTCGCTCATCCCCTGATCCAGCCTGGCCACTAGGGGTATGAAAGTGAAGGACATCGTGAACCCTATCCCGTGGAGGGAGAGTGCTACAGCTAAATAGCTCAGATATCTGTTCCTGAATAGTATGTTGACTCCCTTCCTCAGGTCCTCCAGCAAGTTCACGCTCACCTTAGCTTCCTCATCCCTGAACCAGAGCCAGGTCAGCGCTGCTGAGATCAAGCTCAAGGCTCCACCGGATACGAAAGCTGCCCCATAACCTCCTAACTTTATTATATTGCCCGAGAGAGCCTGGCCCACTATCTGGCCCGCCGTCAGGAAGAAGTAATACCAACCGTAAGATGTAGCGGTCCCCCGGGAGACCTCTGATACTAAGGCTAGAGCTGCTGGGCTGTAGATGGAGTAAGCCACCCAAACTAGTATCACCATGGTGATCGCCAGATACTGGGATCTGAAGAGGGAGAGGAAGAGCATGGATAGTGCTCCGAGGATGAAGCCGATTAGCATAGGGTAATACCTTCCCACCCTATCGGCCATAGCGCCCGAGAACATGGAGGCTAAGCCGTAGCTCAATCGGGCCAGCGTCATAGCGAGCCCTATCAGGAATTCTGGCATGCCTATATCACTGAAATAGAGGACTATCAGTGAAGTAGCCAGGTAGAAGCCTGCGTTGAATAGCGATGTTATCGCTGATAGCTTGAATATTTTCATTTACCCACCTTCGAGATGGAATCCAGGAATTCGCCCAGCCTCCTCACTCCCTCCTCGAAGACCTCGGGCCTCGCCCCGAAGCCTATCCTCAAGTGCCTCTCTATGCCGAAGCAGGACCCTGGTACTAAGAAAGTTCCCTTCTCCTTCAGAAGCCTTAAAGCGAGCTCCTCAGATCCAATATCCAGATCGTATCCGGGGAAGGCCACGCTCCCGGCCCTAGGCGGGACCCAGTGAAGGTAGTCCCTGCTCTCTATCAGTTGCCTGAGTGAGGATAGATTCCTCCTCAGAATTTGGAGGCTCCTCTCATATATCCTCTCGACATTCTTCATAGCTTCCGCGGCTATCCTCTCAACTAAGACGCTGTTGCTTATCGACATGTAATCCCTCCTGAGCTTTATCTCCTCTATCAGCTCCCTGTCCCTGGTCGCTATCCACCCCAGCCTCAGGCCAGTCAGGGAGAGGGGCTTCGAGAAGGACCTCGTCACCACAGCTCTCTCGCTGAGGTCCGCGGCTGATGGTACCGAGCTTCCATCCAAGAAGAGGCCATGATAAGATTCATCGCAGAGGAGGCGGGAGCCCGAATCCTCCACTATCCTTATTATCTCCCTTAGGGTCTTCTCATCTATCAGGCTGCCGGTTGGATTGTGCGGATTATTTATCACTACGAGCTTAGTCCTCTCATCCACCTTCCTCTCGAGTTCTTCTAGATTCGGGAGCCAAGATTCCTCCTCCTTCAGCTCCAGGAGATCTACTTCCGCTCCCAGGGATTCGGGCGCGCTGTAGAGCTGCTGATAGGCGGGGAAAATGGATACTACTTTATCTCCAGGTTCCAATAATGTGTAGAATACCTGGAAATTTGCATCTATAGCTCCTTTCGTTACTAGGATTTCATCCGGTTCCAGCTTCCTGTATAGCTTAGCTATCCCCTCCCTGAGCTCGGGGAGGCCCTCCGTATAGCCATAATCGAGGACCAGATCCCTCAGCTCTTCCATCAAATCCTTACCTATTAAGCTGAGGAGTTCGCTCAGCTTGAATGGGGCGACGCAAGTCTCAGCTATGTTGAATTTGGCCAAGTGCTCGTAGGAGCTCATGAACCTCTCGACTAGGAAAGGCTTGACCTTCATGCGATCCCCGGGCGATGAGTCGGTAAATTATAAAGTGCTTACCGAGGCTAGAGATCGCCTCGCGATGCGGAGTAATCTTTCACAATTTTTTACAGATAGTCCCATTCACCATGGCAGAGTAACTTTTTAAGGGCTGAAAGCAATAAGCAAATATGTATTTGAGGGAAGTGAAGAACTGGTCTGACAGGAAAGGCGTCCTTTATGCCAGAGTCGACGTGCCTGAATTCTCCGAAGTTATCCTGCGTGATGTGATCATAATGTCCACGAGATGGTGGGCTGATTTCATGTCGGGCATATCGGCCCTCATGGGGGAGAAAGCCCTCAGGCCCGTCCTCTATTACTCAGCTTACCGGATGATGAAGCAGCACAACCAGAAGGGAGTCATGAAGATAATTAAGGAGGGCAAATTGACTAGGAAGAGGATATTCGAGATAGCTTGCGATATATTCTCAACCCTGGGCTTCGGAGAGGTGAGGAGCATAGAGCTGATCGGAGGTAAGATAAGGATCACAGTCAAGGATTCATTCGAGGCCAGGGGAAGGAGAGCCGATGCTCCGGTCTGTCATTTCGTAGCCGGAATATTATCGGCGATAGTTGAGGATGTCTTCAGCATAAGGACGGGTCCCCTCGTGGAGGAGAGCTGCGCCGCTACTGGAAATGATTTCTGCACTTTCTCAGCCGAGGTGATGGAACTTGGGGTTAATAGCATCTAGGGAAGTTGATCTCATCGTCAGGGCTGTTGGTAAGTGTTATTTAAGCTGCCCCCACTGTAATTGGAATGAGGAGATCCGTGAGGCATACCTCAGGGAGTCCTCCCTGGAGCTCCTGCTGGATATACTCATAGGGGAGGGATACAAGCCCGAAGTATACTTCTCCTGCCCAGATCCCCTGCTTCACCCCTCTCTCTCATCCCTGATAAGTGCCCCCATTGAGAGGGGACTCAAATCGACTGTCCTGGTCCCCGCGAGGACTAGATCGGATAGGAAAGTTTGGGAATCTCTCCTAAATGCGAGCAGGATTTTCATCTTTTCATCCTCAATAAGGGATCTCAGGGGATCAAAGGAATTCCTCAAGTTCCTCATCTCAAATGGATCCGACTTGAAGCTCATGTTCCTTCGAGGCTCGAAGGATGATTTGAATCAGATCCTGGAGTTCGCGAGGGATATGGGGCTGGAGCTATGGGTAGCCCCTCCTCTATTCAGGATTCCAAAGGTTGAGGGCTTAGATGAGAATTTGGAGCTTGGTAAACAAGTAGCAAGATTCATGGGCATTTATGACGTCAGGATAGCGTTCAAAGGGGACTTCCCGTTCAAAATAATTGAGGGTCCGAGGTGCGAGATAGGGTGCAAGCTCCTCTACCTTGACCCAGAGGGGAGATTGGGTAGATGCCCGTTTAATGCGATGGATCAGCTCAACTCTCCTCCTCTGGAGGCGATTCGCATACTGGATGAGAGTTGCGAGAGGGGAGAGGGGAGGAAATTTGAGCTCGTTCCCTCCATCAAGTTGATAACTGGGAACGGGGAGGAAATTTATGAGAGGGATCTGGAGCTCCTCTCACTCATAGAAGAGCTTGGGAGTTTGAGCCAAGCGGCGAGAACTATTGGAGCGACACCATCATCTATCTTCAAGAGGATAAGGAGAATGGAGGGAGTGCTGGGGTTACGCTTGATCACGAGCTCCAGGGGGGGATACCTGAGGGGAGGTGTCAGGCTCACGCCGGAGTGCGAGGGGCTCGTGAGGAGGTATAGGGAGCTTAAGGTATCAATTATTAACAGATACCGTCTTTCCCTAATGGAAAAATTGGATGGTTAGAGCTTAGGAAAATCTGAAATTCGGAATGCTTATTTTCTATGAATTCCTTAAATTCCGGGGGATCCCATGGTCCAACCCCTCGAGGAATTCTTGATATACGTAGACCCCTCCCGTTGCGTCGGATGCAGGAGCTGCGAGATAGCTTGCGCAGTTGAACACTCCTTGAGCAAGTCCCTTTATGCTTCTATCTTTGAGGATCCCAGGCCTAAGCCCAGGACGAGCGTCGTTGTGGCCGATAGTATTTACGTCCCCATGAGGTGCATGCACTGCGATCCCGCTCCGTGCGTCAAAGCGTGCCCCACGGGATCCATGCATAGGACTGATGAGGGATTCGTCATCTCGGATCCCTCCAAGTGCATAGGTTGCAGGACATGCTTGTTAGCTTGCCCATTCGGTCATCCGAGTTACAGTAGAGCCGGAAAGGTGATCAAGTGCGATCACTGCGTCGATAGGTTCAGAGTGGGGCTGCCGCCAGCCTGCGTCGAGGCGTGCCCCACCGGGGCCCTCAGGTTCGGCAGGGCTGAGGAGCTGCTGATGGAGGAGAAGAGGAGGAGGGCCCTCGAGCTAATAATAGGGATGGGGGAGGGAGGGGTCATCTACAAGAGAGCATCCTCCGGCTTCCCCTCTCTCATAGGGAGGTGATCTTATGGAGGAGAGAGTTTATGAGAGGATATTGAGGGCCACTAAGAGGGAGTTCTATGAGCAGGCATCGATAGACCCGACGGTCCTACCGCTACTCGAGAAAGCTGATAGGGAGGGTGTAGAGACCGCTTGGCACAGGTACCTCAAGCAGCAGCCCCAATGTGGCTTCGGATTGCTGGGTGTGTGCTGCAGGAATTGTAACATGGGTCCCTGCAGGATAGATCCATTCGGCTATGGCCCGGATAAGGGTATATGCGGTGCTGATGCCGATACGATAGTAGCTAGGAACCTCATGAGGGCACTGGCTGCTGGTGCAGCAGCTCACAGCGATCACGCTAGGGATATAGTGGAGGTGTTCAGGGGGATAGTGGACGGATGGGCCAAGGATTACAAGATAGCTGATGAGCAGAAGTTATTGGGTATAGCGAGAGCCCTCGGGGTGAAGACGGATGGAAAGAGCATCATGGAGGTCGCCAAGGAGGTCGTGGAGATAGCCGAGATGGAGTTCGGTAAGCCGGATAATTCGCCTCTCAGGTTCCTTAACGCATATGCCCCTGAGAGGAGGAAGGAGCTATGGAGGAAACTCGGAATAACTCCTAGGGCTATAGATAGAGAGGTAACTGAGATCATGCATAGGACCCATATGGGAGTGGATGCCGATCCGCTCAATCTGATAGCTCAGGGCCTCAGGGCAGCGCTGGCCGATGGTTGGAGCGGATCCATGATGGCCACCCTCTTCAGCGACGTTATGTTCGGGACGCCCAAGCCCATAAAGGTCTGGGCTAATCTTGGAGTGCTCAGGGAGGATTCTGTTAACGTGATGGTCCACGGCCACAATCCGCTGCTCTCCATGCAGATAGCTGAAGTTGCGAAGGATCCCGAGATGGTTGAACTAGCTAAGAGCGTGGGAGCTGAGGGAATTAATGTAGTGGGAATGTGCTGCACTGGTAATGAAGTATTGATGAGGCTGGGAATTCCTATAGCCGGCAACTTCCTCCAGCAGGAGCTCGCGATTATAACAGGAGCTCTGGAAGCTGTGATAGTGGATTACCAATGCATAATGCCAGCTCTAGTCGATGTAGCCTCATGCTACCACACTAAGATAATAACGACGGAGCCTAAGACGAAGGTACCGGGGGCAATTCACATAGAGTTCGATAAGGCCAACGCTAGGGAGAGCGCCAAGAAGATATTGAAGGTGGCTGTGGAGAACTTCAAGAATAGGGTGAAGGAGAGAGTTTTCATACCTAAGGAGAAGATGGAAGCCGTGGTCGGCTTCAGCGTTGAGGCGATACTCTCAGCCCTAGGAGGGTCCCTAGAACCATTGGCTGATGCCCTCAAGAGCGGGAAGATAAAGGGAATAGCTGGAGTGGTCGGCTGCACGAACCCGAAAGTGAGGCACGATAGCTCCCACGTGGCGATAACTAAGGAGCTCATAGCCAACGATATCCTAGTAGTTGGTACTGGCTGCTGGGCAATAGCGATGAGTAAGCACGGTTTCTTCAAACCTGAGGCAGCTGAGATGGCTGGGCCAGGGCTGAGAGAGGTGTGCAAGGCTCTAGGGATACCTCCCGCCCTCCACATGGGGAGCTGTGTAGATTGCAGCAGGATGCTAATAGCTTTAGCAGCTCTGGCCGATCATTTGGGGGTTGATATCAGCGATCTACCTGCAGCCGGCTCGGCTCCTGAGTGGTACAGTGAGAAGGCCGTATCCATAGGTAGCTACTTCGTAGCGAGCGGTCTCCTCGTCCATCTAGGGACGATCCCTCAGGTCCTGGGATCCAAGAGAGTAGTGGAGCTGCTGACCAAGGACGCCGAGAGTTTAGTCGGTGGCAAGTTCTTCGTAGAGACCGATCCGGTGAAAGCGGCTAGGGTCATGATAGAGCACATAAGGGAGAAGAGGAGAAAGCTCGGCTGGCCAGAGTGACCTTTATGGGGCTCAAGATAATAGTGGCCGGGAAGGGAGGGGTCGGAAAGACAACCGTCGCCTCACTACTCTCATTTTTTCTCTCATCAAGGGGGAAGAGGGTTTTGGCTCTGGACACGGACTCCGTGCCCAACCTAGCTCTCTCCCTAGGCCTTCCCAGGGAGATGGAGAGTAAGATAGTTCCAATAGTCAAGGACGAATCCCTCGTCGAGGAGAGGACGGGGGCGAGACCCGGCGAGAGCTGGGGCCTCCTCTTCAGGCTGAATCCGAAGGTCGATGATATCGTCGATAAATATGGGATAAGGATTAGCGAGAATTTGAGTCTCCTGGTGGTTGGCAGCATAGATTCGGCAAAACAGGGATGCCTCTGTCCAGCTATATCTTTGGGAAAGGCCCTTATCTCCCACATACTGATGGAGGAGCGTGACGTGATCGTAGTGGACTCGGAAGCCGGGGCGGAGGTCTTCGGTAGGGGATTGGCTGAGAGATTCGATCACATGCTCTGCGTCACTGAGCCGACTCAGAAGTCCCTGGAGATAGCTAAGAGGATCGCCAGGATGGGCAGGGAGCTGGGGATAGGGGAAGTCACCTACATAGTTAACAAATTCTCCGGTGATGAGAGCGAGAGGCTCAGGATATCCGAGACCTTAGATGCGAGGCATTTCTTCATCCCTTATGATTATTCCCTGATCAGAGCCGAGATCGAGGGGAGGAGCCTGAAGGAACTGGATGAATCCTCCCCAGCAGTTCAGGCCCTGAGATCGGCCTTCGAATCTATTTTCGGGTGATCCTCATGCCCAAGGTCGGGGTTTACGTTTGCCATTGTGGTAAGAACATAGCCGGGAAGGTGGATGTCCAGAGGGTAGCCGCTGAGATGAAGAAACATCCTCAGGTCACTGTATCGAGGCATTACTTCTTCATGTGCAGTAGTTTCGGTCAGGAATTGATAAAAAGGGATATAAAGGCAGGGAAAGTTGATAGGGTCGTCGTAGCCGCCTGCAGCCCCAAGCTCCACGAACCCCTATTCAGGGGGGTTGTGGAGGAAGCTGGACTGAACTTCGGTTATTATGAGCAGGCTAACATAAGGGAACTCGTCTCCTGGTCGACTGAAGATCCAGAGGAGGCCACCAGGAAAGCTATAGCCTATACTTGGGCTGCTGTGGAGAGGGTCCTCGAGGCAGAGCCGGTGGAGAGCGAGGAGTTCAGGGTGAACAGGGAGGCCCTGATAATAGGGGGAGGAGTGGCCGGTATAGCGGCAGCTCTCGATCTAGCTGAGAAGGGAATAAGGGTCCATATCATAGAGAGATCTCCTACAATAGGAGGTAAAATGGCTCTATTGGATAGAGTATTTCCTACGGGTGACTGTTCACTTTGCATACTCACTCCCATGATGGCCGAAGCCGAGCACAATCCTAACATAACCATTCACACTATGTGCGAGGTCACGGAGGTGAGCGGATCCGTCGGCGACTTCAGGGTGAGAGTTAAGAAGAGGGCCAGATATGTGGATCAAGATAAGTGTGTGGCCTGCGGTATATGCGCGGAATCATGCCCCGTGGAGGTTCTGAATGAGTGGTACGCCAGGCTGGGGAAGAGGAAAGCTGCTTACATACCTTTCCCCCAGTCCGTCCCCAGGGCTTATGTCATAGATAGGGAGAATTGCCTTTTCTTCAGGGATGGAAGCTGCAGGAAGTGCGAGGAGGTCTGCCCGGCCAAGGCAATAGATCTGAGTGAGAGCGATGGGGAATTCGAGCTCAGAGTGGGGGCTATAATAGTGGCGACGGGAGCTGACGAGTACGATGCCAGCAACCTCAAGAATTATGGTTATGGGAAGATAGCTGATGTCATAACGCATTTTGGTTTCGAGAGCCTCATAAATGTCAATGGTCCGACTGGCGGTCACCTGAGGAGGCCATCCGATGGTAAAGTCCCTGAGAGCATCCTTTTCGTGCAGTGCGCCGGGAGCAGGGATGTCAACAATAACCCTTACTGCTCCAACGTCTGCTGCATGATAACGCTCAAGCACGCTGAGATAATCAGGATGGAATATCCCGAGACCAAAGTTTACGTGGCCTACATAGACATGAGGACCCCTAAGAAGGGGTTCGAGGAGATGTACGCCAGGGTGAGGGAGGAAGGCGTAGTCTTCATCAGAGGGAAGCCGGGAGAGATAAGGAGGGAGGGGGATAAGTTAGTTACAGAGATATATGATGAGGTGCTAGGTGAGAAATTGAGGCTGGAGGTTGATATGGTCGTGCTAGCCGCGGGCCTCAGCCCATCCGAGGGAACTCTCTCCATCTCGAGGACGCTGAACATACCGAGGGATCTCTACGGATTTCTTCAGGAATTACATCCAAAACTGAAGCCAGTTCAGACATCCAGACCGGGCATATTCATATGCGGTACTGCTCAAGGTCCTAAAGACATTCCAGATTCGGTAACACAGGCTAAAGCGGCGGCTAGTGAGGCTGCTAGGCTCTTGATGATAGGAAAGGTCTTAGTGACCGGGGAGAAGGCGAAGGTGAATTCCGAGCTATGCACGGGTTGCGGGGCATGCGTCGAGGAGTGTCCCTTCTCAGCCATAGTGCTGGAGGAGGGGAAGGCCAAGGTGCTCCCTCTCGCCTGTATGGGGTGCGGTATATGCCAGGGGGCCTGCCCGACCGGAGCTATAGAGAGGAGGCTCTACGATCACGGTCAGATCCTCAATCAGATAGATGGCCTGTTGGAGGTGGTGACATGAGCTACGTGATAGGCTTCTGCTGTAATGAGTGCGCTTATGCTGCGGCTGATCTAGCTGGTAGCACTCACAGGAAGCATCCAGCGAATGTATTGGTGATAAGGATACCCTGCTCCGGTACCTTCGACCCGTCTTGGCTCGTTTACGCCCTAGCTAGAGGGGCTGATGCAGCTTTCGTGGCTGGTTGCAGGAAGGGGGAGTGCCATTACGTGGATGGAAACCTCAAAGCTGAGAAGAGGGTTGCTTTCGTGAAGCAGCTGCTCGAGGCCGTCGGAGTGGAACCTGAGAGAGTTGAGATGTTCTTCATGGCGTCCTCTGAGCCACATAAGTTCGTGAAAGCCGCTGAGGAGATGAGTAAGAGGGTGGAGAAGCTCGGCCCTCTCCCACGCAGGGGCAGGATCGATAGGGTAAGGCTGGGGAAGAAGGAGATCCTTGTTGAGGCCCTTAAAGCAATCGCCAAAGAGTTTAAGGACATCAAGCTTCCTGAAATACCTGGCTTCAAGGTACCGGTTTATGATGAGAGCTGCATCGGTTGCGGGGCATGCGTCGAGGCTTGCGAGCGTGATGCCCTCAGGATGGTAGACTCCGATGGATTCAGGAGGATATTATTGAATGCGGCTAGGTGTACAGCATGTGGAGATTGTGTTAAGGCATGCGAAGAGAGTGGAGAGTCTTCTCTGAGGCTGGGAGGCATGAGAATGTCTCAATTAATCTCAGATTGGAGTGAGGGGATCAGGATACCTCTAGTCGCTTGCGAAGTTTGCGGAAAATATTTCGCGACGGAAGGGGAATTGAGGAAAGCGGATTCTCCTCAAATATGCCCGAGTTGCAAGGAGGTGCTATCCGCTAAAGCGATGTCATTCGGTAAGGTGAGAGCATGAGCCTCAGGGATGATATAAAAGCGATCTCCGGGCAGGACGTCATGCTATGCTTCCAATGCGGGGAGTGTTCATCATCCTGCCAGATGGCCGGTTACAAGGGCTTCTCCCCCGCGAAGTTGATACATTCCATCCAATTGGGAATGGAGGATGTCCTGAGGTCTAGAATTTACGAACTCTGCCTTCACTGTTTCCTCTGTTCCGTCAGGTGCCCTCAGGGACTGAGCTTCCCGGATATAGCTACAGCATTATCCAATATAGCTGTGAGGAGGTATGGTCCGGGGAAGATTGAGAAAATGTTCTTAGACGAGATAACTAATAAGGGATTTTTGAACCCAGCTACATTTGCTCTGAAGACCTTTGGATTCTCCCTCCCCAAATACGCTGGTCTGAAGGGCCTCAAAGCCGCTCCCATTATCTTCGAGAGGGGGAACGTCAGGAGGGAACTGGTAGAGGAGGTGAGGAGGGTTGCAAGGGAGGGTTGAGGCTTACTATCCCGGATGCTCGGCGAGGACCACTGAAAGAGCATATCTGAGGACCGCTCTCTTCGTCCTCAGGAAGTTGGGGGTGGAATTCAGGCTGCTCGACGATTTACCATGCTGCGGCACGCTGGAGGGTGAGCTCTACAGCAGGGAACTCACCAGGAAGCTCGCTGAGATAATAAATAGGGAAGCCAATGGGAGAGTTATAACCGGTTGCAGCGGTTGTTACAGCACGATAAACAGGGGCGGTGGTTCTGCGACTCACTTAGTCGATTTCCTGTTCAGGGAAGTCGGCNTGGAGAGGATAGCTGAGNGGATAGTTAGGAAGGTGGATCTCAAGGTCGCAGCTTACTACGGGTGCCAAGCTCTGAGGCCCAAAGAGTTGGCTATAGATGATCCGGAGGATCCCAGAGTGCTCGAGGAAATACTATCGCTCACTGGAGTCCAGACAGTAGATTTTCCAATGAGGACTAAGTGTTGCGGTGGACCAATAGCCCTCAAAGANCCGGATCTTGCCATAAGGATGGCTAAAGACGTAGTGAAATCTGCTGAGGATAGCGGAGCCGAGGCCATAGCTACTATGTGCAACCTCTGCCACTTCATGCTGGACTTCTACACATCGGGGCTGCCAATCCTCCACTTCACTCAGATACTGGCTTACTCCATGGGGATGCCTCCGGATGAGCTGGGATTGGATGAATTATTCAATCCCCCCAGGAAGGGATTCGGGAGGTGAGATCTTGTGCGAGGGTGAGGTCTACATTATAGAGGGCTCCTCAGAGAAGTTGCTGATGGAGGATGTCATATCCCTCTCAATTAAGGATGGGAGGCTGGTAATCTACAATGAGATGGGTGAGATGAAGGAGATAAATGATGCGAAGGAAATCAGGATAGATATGGTGAGGCACCTAGTGAAGGTAGTCATCTGAGGCCCGGAAACTCACCCCATTTTTTTTGCTAATAGTCCTCCCCCGGGTATCTAAAGCCTTTTTATAGAAACTCCCCCCGGTCCGGAGATGATAATCGTCAGCGGAGGGGCTGGGTTCATAGGGAGCCATACTGTCGATGAGTTGCTCGAGCTGCGCATGGATGTTTGCGTCATCGATAACTTCTACAGCGGGTCTCCAGAGAACCTGAGGGGCTATGAGAAGCTGAGGATCCTTAATGTAGATATAAGGGACTTCAATTCTATTTTTGAAGGGATAAAGGGTGAAGTTGAGGGGATAATACATTTAGCCGCTATAGTGAGCCTCGATGAAGCCAGAGCGGATCCTAAACTCGCTTTTGAAACTAACTTCCTCGGGACCCTCAATATGTTGGAGTTAGCTAGGAAGCTAGATGTCGGGAGGTTCGTTTACGCATCTAGCGTAGCTGTTTACGGTGAACCCGTTTATTTGCCGATAGATGAATCCCATCCCCTGAAGCCAGCTAACTTATACGGGTTATCCAAGCTCATGGGGGAGCAGCTCGCGATGAGCTACATGGAGGAGTACGGAATAGATGTGGTTGCGCTCAGGTACTTCAACGTCTACGGGCCCAGGATGAGGAGCGGCCCCTATAGCGGGGTAGTTCACATCTTCATAACCTCCCTGCTGAGGGGGGAGCCCGTCAGGATATTCGGGGATGGCGATCAGACTAGGGACTTCGTTTACGTTACAGATGTAGCTAAAGCTAACGTTAAAAGTCTATTTTCGAATGTTAAGGGAGCTTTCAATGTGGGAACTGGCGTTGAGACCTCTATAAATGAGCTCCTCTCCCTAATATCTGATCTGCTGGGCATTAGGGCTGAAGTGAAGTACGAGCCTCCCAGGAAAGGGGATGTCAGGAGGAGTAGAGCGTCCGCAGAAGCTATAAGAGAGGCTATAGGATGGACTCCAGAAGTGGGGATCAGGGAGGGGCTCAAGAGAACGATAGAGTGGTATAGGAGATCCGTTGATGCTCTTAATGGCTAAGGCCGAAGGTTCTCTTTCTTAGTGCGACTTCTACGGACTGCGTCAAGGCAGCTTAGGCTATATAGGCCTCAGTCGGGTACTTTCAGCAAAAATTCCATTTCCTGACTGGTGAATAACTTCCTACAGTATCTTTTAAGGAAAAGCTTTTAAAATGATGAAGTCCGATATAGTATGCCGAAGCAAATAGCTATAGAGATCCCCGATTGGGTCGATGAGAGGGATATAATTGACATCATAGAGATATAGAGACGAGAGTGCCTAGCAGCGCTACGAGGGAAGAATATATCAATTTCTTGAAGATAGATGTGAATGAGATCGTGGAATATGATATCGAAAAGGAGCTTGAGATACTTAGGGAGACTAGAGAGAAGGCTGAGAGGAGATGCCGGTTCTAGACACAAATATTTTAATAGAGAAAATCCGGAGGAATGAGGAGATATGGGAGAATATAACCGAAGTGACGGTATTGGAATATCCTCTGTCTTGAAATATTTAAAGTTTTATGGTAAAATATATTACCTTAGGAGGCCTCTGAACTTAGCGCTAAAAATACAGATCGGCTTGAGGAAATTAGGTGCTCAAAAATCGATCCCAGACATTCTCATTGCATCTATATGATTAATAGAGATGAGGAGCTTATAACGAGCGATAGAGACTTCCTGGATATAGCTAAAGTCTCAGATCTCAGAGTCAAATTCATCTAGGGGCTCTTGCCGATCAGCGAGGGGATGCCCATAGTTGCTTCAGCTTTGATCGCTTAAGCTCAATGAGATCTCGGTCACATCCATCGCATTTATAGTTTATCCGAGGGCTAGGGTATTGTGGGTCGCTTGAGCGAGAACGAGCTCGATGAGTTGGATATTAAGATACTGAGGCTCATGCAGAAGGATTCTAGGATCCCTTACTCAGAGATATCTAAGAGGCTTGGGGTCCCAGAGGCCACTGTGAAATACAGAGTGAGGAGGTTAATTGAGAAAGGAGCTATCCTCGGATTCTATACACTTTTGAACCCTAGAAAAATAGGTTTCCCATTTTCGATGATAATCTTATTTCAGATAATACCGGAAGAGCTTGAAAATATCTTCAATAAACTGAAGAGTATGCCGGAGGCGACTCATGTCTTCAAACTGACTGGAAAATACAATATAGTCGCGATATTCCACGCGAGAGATATGAATCATGTATCGAAGATAGATGAAGCTGTGAGATCTCTGAGGGGTGTTACAGCCGCTGAGACCCTTCTAGTCACAGGAGTAGTCTATATGAACTGGGAATTCCCCATATGATCTGGAATCGACGCTCACCGCTCCAGCATATTCGTTGACGAAAGCATAATTTTATATATTAACCGATTAGCGATTCAGCAAGTGATACCATGGCAGTGCAGAGGAGAAGCGTAAGCCTCGACCTGAGCTTGATATCGATGTTTTCAGTTTTATTGTTCATATCATCTCTATTTACAAAATATACATCAGGCTATGGTGCAATTTTTTACGCAATTTTCCTACTGACAGGCGCCTTAGTGATCGGGAGGCCCCTCTCCGCGACCATAATATCGGCGATAGCTGGTCTCATTTACAGTCTTCAATCTCAACTCTTCCTCCTGATGCTGGGGACCTTCTTTATCAGGGGTCTGGTCCTCGATCTAATATTCATACCCACGAGAGCCTATGAGAGGGCCCGCTCCGAGAATCCCGGGAGATCTCTCATGGCTATCTCAATGATCTCAATGGTCCTATCGGGCTTCATGGCAGGCATCTACCAGTACTTCTTCCTGGTCCTCTTCCTAGGGAAATTGGTCGACTTTGGGGCCTTCATAGTCTCAACTATTTTCCTAGTGAGCATAATCTCGAACATAATTGCCGCCTACATAGTCGTAAAGTACCTCCTTCCTAAGCTCAGATCACACGGGTGGTTGTGATGGTCCACTTGAGATCCATGATCAAGGGCTCCAGCTCCGTCTCGAGGGGAGAGGAGGTAGCGGATAGATCTCACTCTAAAAGCGGGATAGGGGTAGTAATCTGGAACGTCACTTACGATTGTAATATGAGGTGTTCTCACTGTTATCAATCCGAATGGAGGCCCATCAGAGAGCTCTCCGACTTCAATGAACTGAGGATCGTAGATCAACTCGAGGAACTCGGGAAACCCCTCATATTCATCTCAGGAGGTGAACCCCTACTGAAGAGCCAAACTCCCCAGCTGATAAGGGAGCTTAAGGCCAGGGACTTCAGAGTCATCCTGAGCACGAACGGTAGTTTAAACGGAGCCCTGCGGAGCGTCGCCGATTCCCTCGATAACATAGCCCTCCCGCTTTACGGACCGGAGGAATTTCATGATACAATAACCAGTGTTAAGGGGAGTTATAATAGCGTGATTAACGCCTTAAGGGACTTAAGGGGTATGAACTTAACGATAAAGACAGTAGCTTCTAGGAGCACTATGAAGCACATCCGCCACTTGCTAGATGTCGCTTCTAGATACGATGTGAGCACGCTCTACGTATGCGATCTCCTGCCTGAGGGTAGGGCCTCTAGCTCCGAGATACTCAGCAAGGAGGAATGGAGGAAGCTACTGGATTTCTTCCTGCAGGAGGTGATCATGGAGGAGGAGTACGGGGAGATAGAGATCGATATAGGTCTGCATCCATCGGCCGCCATTTACGCCTCTATGAGAGCCGGATTTGAGGTTAAGAGGAGGATCATGAGGGAGGGCCGCGGCCTAATCTCAATTTCACCAACCGGGGATGTGCTCCTGAGCCCCTATTTAGGGGACCTGAGGATAGGGGATGCGAGGAGAATCAAGGAGGCGCTTGAAAGCGATATTTACAGGAAGGTGGGGGATGCGAGGAATTTGAAAGGAGCTTGCGGTGATTGTCCCTTCAAGGAAGTCTGCGGTGGATCGAGAGTGAAAGCATACGTTTATTCAGGTGATCTCCTCGGGGAGGATCCTACATGCCTCATAAATTGATGGATTTCGAGGAAAGGCCTCTCCTCATTTTCTGGGAACTGACTAAAGCTTGCAAGCTCAAATGTAAGCACTGCAGAGCTGAAGCAATATCCGAGCCCCTGGAGGATGAGCTCAAAGGGGAGGAGGCCCTGAAGCTGATAGAGGACATTGAGGAGTTCGGAGACCCCCTACCGATCCTCATACTGACTGGAGGGGATCCCCTGATGAGGAGGGACTTGAGGGAGATCGTAAGCTACGCGAAGTGGAAGGGGATCAGGATGGGCATAGCTCCTGCCGTAACGGACCTCATAGCTGACAAGATCGATCTGATAGATGAAATAGGATCAGTCTCAATAAGTCTCGATGGAATCGGAGAAAAGCACGATTTGATAAGGGGGGATCCCGGGAACTTCTACAGGACTCTAGATTATCTGAAGATGCTCTTGAGGAGAGGGATCAAGGTTCAGGTGAACACGCTAGTGGCGAAGGAGAACGTCTCAGAGCTCCCTAAATTAGCGAAGCTCCTGATGGACGTGGGGATAAGGGTATGGGAGCTTTTCTTCCTCATAAAGGTCGGGAGGGGGATCGATCTGAATGAGTTAACCCCCCAGGAGTGCGAGGACGTCTGCCACTTCCTGATAGAGGTCTCTAGATACGGGATGGAGGTAAGGACTGTGGAAGCCCCCTTCTTCAGGAGGGTGGCTGAGATTAGGAAGGGCTTCGAGGAAGCTACATCTAGATGCGGGCCCCTTTACACCGATCTGACTGAGCACCTCATCAGTCTCTTGGGACCTCCCGCCGGTAGCCCTAACGTGAGGTCTTCCTTCACTAGGGATGGGAACGGTGTCATATTCGTCTCCCACAATGGGGAAGTATATCCGAGCGGGTTCGCTCCCTTGAGGCTGGGGAATGTCAGGGAGGAAAGTCTAGTGAAGATCTATAGGGAGAATGAGATCTTAAAGAAGATAAGGAGGGCCGAATTCAAAGGGAGGTGCGGTATCTGCGAGTACAGATTCATATGCGGGGGGAGCAGAGCTAGGGCTTTTAGTAGAAAGGGAGATATATTGGATGAGGATCCTTGCTGCATCTACGAACCAAAAATCTAGAGATTTTGCAGCTTGAAGCAATTAATCAGAATCCATGGGCTACGCATCGAGTTCCTAATATGCTGAACGTTCAGCAAAGGAGATATTGCTTTACGTAAATTAATTCATATGCACTCGATCTCGCAAGGTCTCGAGGGCTTAGAGGCCCTCAGGGATGCGCTCTATGATTTACTGGAATTCAGGGATAAGTTGAAGGCAGTAGCTTCCTGGCCCACGGGCCTTCCAGAGGCTAGCACAGGGACCATCAGGGTTAAAGTCGGGTTCCCCGCGATGCTGAAAATGGCGTCATAATGGACGTTACTTCCGTTGAGCAAGCTCAGATAGCTGAGGACTCCGGTGCAGTGGGTGTGATGGTGCTCGATAAACTCCCATACGATGTCAGGAAGAGCGGTGGAGTCGCTAGGATGGCGGATCTCAAGATAATAGAGGATGTGATGAATCACATCACGATACCTGTGAGCGCTAAAGTGAGGATAGGCCATTTCTACGAAGCCGTACTCCTCGAATCCATCGGTGTTGACCTGATAGATGAATCAGAGGTGCTAACACCTGTTGATGAGGCCCACCATATAAATAAGTGGGCCTTCAAAGTGCCTTTCGTCAACGGCTGCAGGGAGCTCTGCGAGGCTCTGAGGAGGATATCTGAGGGGGCATCTATGATAAGGAGTAAGGGAGAGGCAGGAACTGGAAACGTATCTGAGGCAGTTAAGCACTTCAAGCAGTTACTTAGGGCAATAATAACGCTCCACTTAGCCCATAAGGATGGAGAGGAGGAGATCCTGAGGGACTTCGCTAGGCAGTGTCAAGTCTCTCAGGGCTTAGTGAACTTAACTGCTAGGATGGGGAGGCTCCCAGTGATAACTTTCGCAGCTGGAGGCATAGCTACACCAGCTGACGCTGCTCTAATGATGTACCTCGGTGCTGATGGCGTCTTCGTGGGCTCAGGTATTTTCAAGAGCCAGGATCCTAAGCAGAGGGCTTTCGCCATCGTCTTAGCCACATCTCACTGGGACGATCCGGAAACAGTGGTTGAAGCTCAGAAGATGGTGAGCGAGAGAGCTTCGATGCTGGGTATCGAGATAAGCTCCCTCAAGGCGGAGGAGCTGCTTCAGACGAGGGGTGTCTGAATGAGAATAGGGGTCTTAGCACTTCAGGGTGATATAGAGGAGCATGAACAGGCTATCAGGGATTCCTCAAGATCTTTAGGCTTTGAAGTAGATGTCGTGAGAGTAAAGAGGTCTGATGACCTCAAAGGCCTCTCCGGGATCTTGATACCCGGGGGAGAATCAACTACTATATGGAAGCTATCCCAAGGCGAGTTGATGCTAGCGTTGAGGGATGAGATCTTAAATGGGCTTCCAGTTATGGGAACTTGCGCTGGAGCTATATTCATGGCGAAGGAAGTTAAGGATAGGGTTGTAGGTGAGACGGGCCAAGGGTATACTGGGATTGATGGATATGACAGTCATCAGGAACTACTATGGGAGACAGAGGGAGTCTTTCGAGATGGATCTCAATTTGGAGGGGATAGGGAGCGTGAGAGCTGTCTTCATAAGGGCCCCGGCCATAGTTAGGATCTGGGGTAAAGCTAATGCTCTCTCTGAACTCGATGGGACATATCCCGCTCTGACCTCCTCCCCGCCCTGAAGGGCGAAGGGTTCCCTCAGGACGGCTCACGGGTTCGTGGTTTACCGCCTTCATCTTCATCACTTCACAGCT
>JGI20130J15133_1001388_pt1 | contig 20206 bp, 22 predicted proteins | sample WasSprMetagenome_FD_15133 | JGI IMG/M metagenome (IMG submission 15133) | reverse complement strand
GACATGAAGCTCCACGTAACTGACTTGGGAGCAAACTACATGGCTAACTTATTTGCGAGATATGCTGCCGGAGATCCTCCGGACATATATTATGCCACTCCAGACATAGCGTATGTCGTCCAGTATAGGAAGTGGGCTGCTGACATTGAGGACTACTTCCCAGAAGCCCGGAGATATTTAGACGATATCTACCCAGGAATGAGGGAGTTCTACATCAATCCGTTCACCGGCAAAGTCCACGGGCTCTGCTATTGGGCAGGCCCCTACGTATTCGCCTACAACAAGAGACACCTGACTGAAGCTGGAATAGGCGCTCCGCCCAAAGACTACGACGAAGTGGCAGAGCAAGCCAAGATAATAAAGCAAAAAGGAATATGCGAGTATCCAATCGGAGCGCTCTGGTCTTGGGGATTCCCCGCCCTCTGGTACATGATAATGCTGGGATACCACGAACCAAAGCCTGGTACGCGTTTCCTCTTTGACGAAGACCTGAACCCAATATTCGACGATAAAGGCACCCCCTTCTTCGAGGCCATAAAGTGGTTTTTGGAGAGAGTCGTAGTGGACAAGACAATATCGCCAGGAATCAGGGAGTATGACGAGTCAGGAATAACTACGGCACTGGGCTCTGGGACAGTCACCTTCTGTCCCAACTTCCCAGACTACGACATAGCTGGCGCCAACGTGCCAGAGCTGAAGGAGAGCGGGAACATTACCATGTGTCTGAACCCAGGAACGGGCTACGCAGTGTATCATCCAACAAACTATAGCATCTCAACAAGATGCATGGAGAAAGGAAAGGATAACCAGATCGCCGTATGGCGTGTCATGCAATTCCTAGGAGGCAAAACCACAAACGCTAAACCAGACTTCGAAAAAGGAGAATACTTCGTCTGCAACAGGCTGATCAGACAGTATGGAGTCACGTCTGCATATAGACCGGTAATGGAAGACCCGACAAATAAGGAGGTCTTAAGGAAGTTAAAGATAGATCCTGACCTTCTACTGGCTCAGTACGAGAAGCTGACGACGATACTTTGGAGAGATCCCGTCCTGACGCCCTGGTGGGCAGACTGGTTCAGCTCACCAAGCAGTGAGGCCGGAGGAAGAGTCAAGCCAAAATTTGAAGAATTCCTGACGAGAGCCAGATCATACAGCGATACCGAGATTTTGAACTTCTTAAAGGAGATTGCTGAAGACTGGAAGAGAGCCAAGAAGGAGGCTGGAATGTAAGGTGGCTTCAAAGACAGTGACGCTGCTGATCTGTCTAATACCCGCCCTAACACCACTTTTTTTATTTGGTTTTTACCCCCTTGCATATGCATTTTATCTCAGCTTTACATTCTATAATTTAAAATCGCCAATAGAACCATATTTTTACGGGCTCGGCAACTACGGAGACCTAGCAAACGATCCGGTATTCATTAGGGCTTTACAATCGACAGGCTTATTTGCCCTGATAACGGTGCCACTGATTACGCTTATATCGCTTGGCCAGGCGCTCTTGTTGGCTAGCCAGTTTAAAGGAGTGAAATATTTACAGGTCCTTGCGTTGCTTCCCTGGGGAATTCCCCTCGTTGTCAGTTCGTCGGTTTATAGACTATTCTTTGACTTTAACTTTGGTCTCTTTAATGACTTAATGGTTAAATTAGGTCTCATTAAACAGTACGTATCTTGGCTGTCTATACCATGGCCTGCAATGTTTATCGTGGCTCTAGCACATGTTTGGGTTAACACTCCTTTGCCGACGCTTCTCATACTAGCAGGTATACAGTCGATACCTAAGGAGCTCTATGAAGCTGCCATGATAGATGGTGCAAAAACCTTTTCTCGCTTCAGGATGGTTACTTGGAACTGGCTCAGGCCAATCATGCTGATAGTGCTGGTCTACTCATCACTAAGCGCTTTATGGTGTTTTGATCCGATATATGTCATTACGGCCGGCGGACCAGCAGACTTCACGAAACTAATAACGTTCTACACCTATGAAAAGATGTTTAGCTACCTCAACTTTGGTCAAGCGGGCGCAATCACCATACTCGTACTAGGATTGACGGGGCTACTGATCTACGCATACTTCAGGGCGCTGAGGCTTGGACGCGTGAGATTAAGGGTGTGATAATCCATGGCGCAGAACGCAAAGAAAACTAACATCGGATTATACATCGCTGCACTAGTCCTCGCATTGTGGATCCTTTTCCCGATCTACTGGATGACAAACCTAAGCCTGCAGACAGAGAAAGAGATATACAACGTGCCCCCCTACTATTTTCCACCCAATGCAAACATAAATAACTACTGGTTCATCTTTGATATCGAGGCAGCCGTCAAATATTTCTTAGAGCAGGGAATGTCTTTATTCCTATTTATTCCCGGCTCGATCAAGGAATTCCCAAGAGCCATCGTTAACAGCGTGATCATTGCAACAGTAGTCATGGGTTATAACTTAATTGCCGGCATGCTGGGTTCTTTCGCGCTCACTAGGATCAGGTTTAAGGGAGCGATGCCGCTATTCTATCTCTCAATAGTGGGCAGGCTACTTCCACCAGTAGTTATAGCTGTTCCATACTACGTAATAATTAGAAGCATCGGACTGCTGGATACTTTACTTTCAGTAATTATGGTCCACATCATGTTCACGATGCCGTTCACGATATGGATACTGAATACATATCTCCTAGGCATACCGACAGACATAGAGGACGCCGCAAGGGTCGATGGATACTCATACTTTGAAATATTAAGAAAGGTTACATTCCCAATCATTAAGCCGGCAATCGTTGCAATTGCAATAACTTCATTCATGATATCTTACGGCGAATTCTTCTTTGCACTGTTATTGACTAAGACGGCCGCATCAAGAACGATTCCAGTAATTATCGGGTCAGCAATGTCTGAGCCAAGGGTCGTCAAAGGACTGATATGTGCGATGGGTGTACTCGCCATGCTGCCTGCCATGGTTATCATAATAATCTTCAGGAGATACCTAATAAGAGGACTAGTCGCAGGTGCAGTTAAGTAAATTCAATAAGAATAAATTATTTTTATATTTCTTCTCGACATAGAGCTAGTCTCTAGCGATGAATCGGTTCTTGAAGGGTTACGCAGTGTATTCCGCCTAACCCGTAGAACAGTTCGCTAGAATTTATGGGCACTACCTCTTTATTACTGGCTGCTTCTTGGATAATGTTTATTGCTACTTCGTCTTCCTTGATGCCAAAGATTGGGACCAGTATATTTTTATTACCGATGTAAAAGTTAGCGTACGTCGCCGGTACCTTCTCGTTGAGGACCTCTATGCCGATTGGAAGCGGAAGGAATAATAACTCGAGTCCCAGCCCGCTCCTCTCGATCCACCTCTCTAGTTCTCTTTTGCTTTCATTCATTATGTCCCTGTTAGGGCCGCTGTGTCTCTCATCCCACACAAGCAGTAATTTGTCTTTGTTTATGAATCTGCAGAAAACGTCGATGTGTCCATCGGTGTCGTCACCGATGAGGCCTCGGCTTAGCCATATGGCTTCCTTAATTCCTAGATACTCATTCAGCACGGCTTCGATTTTCTCTTTTGTGAGTCCGGGGTTTCTATTGCTGTTTAGTATTGATTCTTCAGTCATTATTGCTAGGCCTTCTCCGTTAGTGTCTATTGCCCCGCCCTCAAGCACGATGTTCGATATTAATACTTCGGCGCCGGTATCTAGTAGTAGCTTCATCCCAGCGTCGTTGTCTTCTGCTAGGTCTGGATACTTTCCTCCCCAGGCATTGAATTTCCACTTGACGCCTCCAAGTCTATTTTCACGATTTATTATGAATGTCGGGCCGTAGTCTCTGACCCAGACGTCTACCGTTTTTATTTGGCGGAAATCAACACCCTTGGTCCCTACGCCGTGCATTTCGAGCTTCTCTTCAACTATACTGATCCAGTCTTCATCATCAATCATTATCTTGACTTTTTCGTACCTTCTCAGCGCCTCAACGATGTCGCAGTAAGTCTCCTCGACTTTCGGCATTATCTTTTCAGGAAACGTGTCTTTATTCTTAGGCCAAGATATCCAGGTAGCTGCATGTGGCTCCCACTCTGCGGGTAGGCGGTAACCAAGAATTCTTGGATTGCGATGACTCATTTCTTTACTATTCTCCTGTAAGTGTTTGGTCTTCGATTTTCTAAGAATCCCCACCCACTTCTGATTCTTCGATTAATCTCTAGGTCGACTTCTGCGATGAGTATTTCTTCTCCTTCCCCGCCCATCACGAGTATTTTTCCGAATGCGTCGCAGACGAATGAGCTTCCCCAGAAATTTATGCGTCCTTCTTTTCCAGCTCTGTTGACTGTTACTATAGTGGTTGCGTTTGATATGGCGTGTCCTCTCTGCACCGTGATCCATGCGTCTCTCCAACTCCCCTCTTCCTGCGCGATTCCCTCCACGGTCCCTATCGCTGATGGATAGAAAATAATTTCTGCACCCATGAGCGTGTTGATCCTAGCGACCTCGGGAAACCACTGGTCATAGCATATCGAGACACCGATATTCCCGATGCCTGTCTGGAAGACTCTATATCCGAGATTTCCCGGAGAAAAATAGCTCTTCTCGTAAAAACACTCGTCGTTAGGTAGGTGCATCTTTCTATACTTTCCGAGGAGTCTACCATCAGAGTCAAAGACTAGTGAGGTGTTATAGAACCGCGTTCCTGCTTTCTCGCAGAATGACCCAGCAACCAAGACTACATTGTTTCTCCTCGCCGCCTCTGATAATGATCTCGTGACTTCTCCCGGAATCTCCTCCCAGTGAGGAGGGTTGCCCCCGAGTTCTTGAGGAAAATAATGGGTCATGAATAGTTCAGGTAGACATACAGCATCAGCCCCTTTATCCGCCGCCTCGCCGATCATTGATAATGCCTTTTTCAGATTCTCGGAAGGAATCTCAGACATAGTCATCTGCACTAATCCAACGGTCACCTTCATTTACTACCACTCAGAATCGAGAGACTCTCTTATTATAATCTTTATTGAATGAGCTAGTTAGTTGTCTTTAAAAAATTTTAAGGAGCATGACTTAAGTATTTTTGCTATGCCTTTAGGAGAATCGGTCGCGGGGCAGTCACGGGCTCGGAGAAGATTACTGATGATTCCCGGCCCAACTGAATGTTTAGACGAGGTGTTAGAAAGCATGGCTAAGCCCCCTCCTGCGCATTATATGGACGAATTCGTCACGATTTATGAAGAAGTAATTAAAATATTGAAGCAACTTTTCGGCACTAGGTCAGACGTATTTTTAATCACTGGGTCGGGCTCGGCTGGACTTGAAGCATCTATAATTAGTCTAATTGAGCCTGGTGATAAAGTAATTGCCGATGATTATTACCTAAGATTTCTAGAGGTTGTCGGTGCCAAGGTAATATTGCTTGAGAGGGGGCGGGGAGAAGCAATTACGCCAAGCATGATAGAAAGAATTCTAAAGAAAGAGCACGATGTCAAGGCTGTTGCCATCGCACATAATGATACAGCACAGGGGATAACTAATCCCATCAATGAGATAGGCGAGATCGTAAAAAATTATGGTGCCCTCTTCATAGTTGATGCCGTATCATCCTTAGGTGGGATACCGATAAAATTTGATGAATGGCACATCGACATATGTTCATCAGGTGCTCAGAAGGCCCTCTCAGCTCCTCCCGGACTGGCTCCAATAGCTGTAAGTGAACGTGCATGGGAAGTTATCACGAATAGAAAGACTCCCATCCCGAGCAGATACTTAAACCTGCTTAGTTATCGAGAGGCAGTTGAAAAACATGGTCGATGGCACCCAACACCTTTTACTACGGCAACATCACTAGTAGTGGCCCTTTATGCTTCTCTTAAATCAATTATGAGTGAGGGATTGGATAAAGTGTATGAGAGGCATGCTAAGGCTGCAATAGCTGTGAGAGAGTCACTAAAAGCGGCTGGACTTAAATTGCTGGTTAAGGACGAGAGATACGCGTCTAATACCGTTACAGCAGTAATTTGGCCTGAAGGATATAGCTATGAAAAGTTCTGGCATCTTCTGTATGATAAGTATAGAGTGATGATTGGGAATCCTCCAGTTCAATGGTTATCTTGGCCGATTTTTAGAGGAAGCTTTAGGATAGGACATATGGGTAGAACAGCGAGGCAAGACCACATAATGTATACAATCTCCGCGATAGAAAATGCCCTCCTCGAGATTTCATACCCAATTAAGACAGGAATCATGACGGAAGTGGCAGAAAAGATATTAACGTAATTGCTGTTGTTTATACATATAAATTGCCCCTCGCTTATCGGGTAGGAGATATGTTCATGGACGTGTTTGAGCAGTACTTTCTCGCTCTGCTTGTGCTGCTCGTCTCGGTCGTGATAGGCCTTGCAATCCGCCAAACCCTGAAGTACCTGCTGAAGAGATGGGCCGAGCGCACTGAGACAAAGATAGACGACGTCATCATAAATGCGATTAAGAACCCAATTATAATTTGGTTCTTACTGGCCGGAATTTACGGCGCGTTAACCTTCATTTCTATTCCGCCAAACATTCTAGAATATGTGGAGAAAGGAGTTTTGGCGTTGATAATTTTCTCGATTACATTAACGCTTGCCAACATTACGAGTGGGCTCATTAAGTACTATGGAGTGAAGCTGGGCGTAACGCTTCAGGTAACAGGTCTCGGGCAGTTTCTCGCAAAGGCCGCTATAATATCGATAGGCATAGTCATCCTGCTTGCGGAGCTTGGAATCGAGATCACTCCCCTGATAGCCTCGCTTGGCATCGGAGCATTGGCAGTAGCGCTTGCCCTTCAGGATACTCTATCCAATATCTTTGCCGGCTTCTACATCTTGGCCGACAGGCCGATAAGAATTGGTGACTACGTCATGGTCGAGGGCGCAGGTGAAGGCTACGTAATAGATATTGGGTGGAGGTCGACAAAGATCAGGACGCTCCAGAACAATGTGGTAATAATTCCCAATAAGAAGCTCGCAGAATCCGTCATAACAAACTACTACCTGCCCGATAAGCCGGTGGCTGTCCTCATAAACATAGGAGTAAGCTACGGAGAGGATCCGGAGAGGGTTGAGAAGATTCTCCTCGAGGAAGCGTTGAAAGCATCTAAAGAGATTCCTGGAATGCTGGACGACCCTGCACCATTCGTGAGATTCCTTCCAGGCCCGGGAGAATACTCCCTCAACTTCACCATAATTTGCAGGGCACGAGAATTTACGGATCAATACTTGATAAGGCACGAGATGTACAAGAGGATATTCAAGCGGTTCAGGGAGGAGGGAATAGAGATTCCATTTCCAGTTCGCACGGTATATCTCAGAGAAGAAGGGAAGAAAAGGAGACGCTAACTTGTCTTTTAATAATTTTTAAACTGCTTGCTGAATAATTATTTCTCTCCACTCGTTGAGTCGATGACCCATCTGAGATAGGCTTCACCAACTTTATCTGCTTCTATCTCTATGAATTCTGGGACTTTGTATGGATGTTCCTCCATAACTACTTCTTTAAGCTCCTCTGCCTTATCCCTCGTAGTCTTAAAGATCAATAATACCTCATCCGACTCTTCTATGTTTTCTTCCCACCAGTAAATTGAGTTGACTTTAACTATGTTTACGCAGGCTGCGAGTCTGCGGTTGATTATGCTTCTGCACCATGTCCGATAGTCCGACTCGGCGGGATACGTGACTAGGACTATGGATAAGCTGGGCTCTGATGTATTCGTCCGGGACACTTACCTCGCCTCGCTCCAGACTCTTTCAAACTCTGCTCTAAATAGCCTAGCAACCTCCTCTCCGCTTATCACGACTAGGTTCTCGTCGTTTCTGTCCTCCGCCGCCATTGACCAGTTATAGCTCCCAGTAATCACGAGCTGGTCATCGATGACGACGAATTTGTGATGCATCAAGTCGGGGTTTCCGTCAATTTTTATATCTATCCCAGCATTCTTCAGCCGCATATACTCTGAGCCCCTAACGTTAACTTGCTGTTCCTCGATAACGACCTTTACGTCGACGCCCCGGTTTCTAAGCTCTATCAACGCATCTGCCAAGAGGTCATTTGTAAATGAGTAGACAGCTACGTAGGCGTAATGCTTAGCCGAGCCTAAAAGCTCAGCGATTAATGCGTCACATCTATCAGGCCTAGAGAAGCAGACACCGTTAACTATTCCAGGCGCCTCGCCAATTGGCACCGTGGTCATGTGGGTTTCGTGAATGGTGGTCGTCGCTGTGATCTGTTTAATAGTAGTGATGCTGGTCGTCTTTATGAGCGTCGTGGCTCTGAACTCTGTCAAAGTGGTCGTAGTTCCTGTTGTTGTGGCTGTAAATGCGCCGAAGATATATCCCGCAATAAATACAATAATGATGGCTATAGCGGTTGTCGCTTTCATGAATGTAGTTTTTGGCTGTAGTTTTTATAATTTATGGGAGCGTGACTATAGATTTTACTTGGCAAGTCATTCCTAGTTCTTCTCTCAGCTTCTCGGCCATGCCCTCGATCATCGCTATAGAAAATACACCCACGATGTTTCCTCCCGCCCTCTCGGTGAGTTTTGCGAGAGTAACTGCGGTCTTGCCGCTCCTAATCAGGTCATCCACTATCAATACGTTTTCACCCCTCTTGATTGCTCTTCTAGGAATGTATAGGTACTCGATTATTGGCGGCGTCCTTATTATTTTTTCTTCGAGGCAGTCCCTGACGCTCAGGTCTCTACGCTGCTTTGCTATAATGAGCTCGACGTTGAATTCATTGGCTATTTCTACTGCTACGGGAATTCCGTCCGCAGCAACTGTGAGGAGCTTATTCACGGGAACATAGCTAAACTCGTTGAAGGCGACCTTTCCGATCAGTTTTTGCAGTCTGATATCCTTCACGACTTCGTAGAGGTCATAGAAACCCTCCTCTGTCTTTATGATTTTGCTTCTTATCATGTCCGCGAGCACCTTCTCGCTGAATAGCGATATTATTCGTTCTGACCGGCTTCTGTTAGGCAATACTCTGCCCTTTACATACCTGCTGAGCACTGATGGCGGCAGGTCAAGCATCTCGGAGAGAGTCTTGTAGTCGTATTTTTTCTTGAGCAGTCCTAAAACCTCGATAGCGTTTAGCCTAAGCTTGAGGACATCTATTCGTGATTTACTGTCCAACCTTATACACCGCTTTGATAACTATCTCTTGTCAGTCATTGAGGAATTTATACATTTATGGAACGAAGCCTACAACTCGGGCGGGTTTATATCATAGCTGAATCGCTCAATACGTGAAGCCTAAATTAGTAATCTCGAATGAAGAGCGGTGTTGAGAATTGGACTGGCTTCTACTCGCTGTCGAGCTGGTGGGGCTAGGAGTAGCCGTTGGAGCCGCAGGCACGCTAGTTGGCATCGGCGGCGGATTTATCGTAGTGCCAGTCCTCCTAACAGTATTTCACTTCGAGCCAGGAATGGCCGCTGGCACGAGTATGGTGCTCATCTTCTTCAACTCGCTTTCCGGATCTATTGCTTACCTCAGGCAGAGAAGAGTCGACCTGCTAGTCGGTATATGTCTCGCACTCTCGACAATTCCCGGAACAGTCATCGGTGGACTCGCCGTCAGTTATTTCGACACTTCGAGTTTTAGACTTGCGTTTGCCCTCCTGCTTCTCTCGGCGGCGCTTTACATGATGTTTAGGCCATCGCGTCTAGATGGCAATGCAAGGCTAAAAAACTGGGGCACATTGAGGAGGCTAATAGATAATACTGGCCGAGAGTACTTATACAGGTTTAACATTCCGGTTGGATCCGTGATCAGCTTTTTTGTCGGAATCTTGGCGAATATGTTCGGCATAGGAGGAGGAATAATCCACGTTCCAACGATGATTCTTCTCTTCGGTGTTCCCACGCATATAGCGACGGCTACTTCCCACTTCATACTGATGGTGACGTCGTTATCAGGCCTAAGCGTACACCTTCAGCTCGGCAACATTGACTTGTTGACTGCCATTCCGCTTGGGCTCGGTGCGGTCGTGGGTGCCCAGATAGGTGCCAAAGTCTCGCAGCGGGTGAGGAGCAGGACTCTTGAGCGTATTTTCTCGGTCTTCCTTATGGCCTTAGTTGTCAGACTAATTCTCCAAAATGTTATATAGGTCTGGTCCACGGTGATGCAGGGGCCCGCCCGCTACTCGGGGTGTATATTGGCTTGGTAGAAATTGTATGCATAGGAGAACCATTAGTACAGTTCAACGCAGTGACGCCTGGACCTCTGAGGAATGTAAGTCTATTCGAGAAGCATGTTGGAGGTCCGGAGACGAACGTTGCAGTATGTGTCAGAAAGCTTGACCACTCCTCAGGGCTAATTGGAAGAGTTGGCGACGATGAGCTAGGCCACTTTATTGCAGGCTGGCTTAGAGGAATCGACGTCGACACGTCTTATCTAAAGATCGACCCTTCGGGCCCCACCGCTATCTGTCTTGTACAGCGGGGATATCCAATACCAGGCAGGAGCAGGGTCTATTACTACAGAAAGGAATCGGCGGGGAGCAAGCTTGCGCCTGAAGATGTTGACAGAGAATTCATAGCAGGAGCTAGGATTCTACACCTCTCTGGAGTAACGCCAGCAATCAGTCAATCCGCAATGGATGCATGCCTAAAGGCAGTGGTGATTGCTAGGGATAACGATGTCTTGGTATCGCTTGACACTCAAATTAGGCCCCAGCTCTGGGCGTCGCTCGACGATGCAGCATCAGCAATTATGAAATTCATAGAATTTACCAACATACTCTTCACAGATTTAGGAGACGCCGAGGTACTGATAGGCGAGAACAGCCCTGAAAAAGTCACTCAAGTATTCAAGAGTCTGGGCGTAGAGGTCGTCGTGCTGAGGCTTGGAGAGCGTGGAGCCATCGCTGCCAGGGGATCTGAGCTGGCAGAGGCCGAGCCCCTGCCAATAACTGTGGAGGACCCCCTTGGCGCTAGTGACGCGTTAGCAGGTACCTTCTTATCATGCCTAGTAGAGGGACGAAGCCTCTTCGAGTCTCTGCGAAAATCAATGATTTCTTGGTCATTGGTAGCGTCAACCCGGGGCGAGCAGGAAAACCTCCCCACTAGCAGGGACCTCGATGGCGCATTCCGAGCACTCTACCCCTAATCACCATTAAGTATATGGCTAGTGATATGGCTGTCCATGAGGCGTAGGCTATGGGGCCTAGTCCGGCAACTTCTCTCGGCAGGTCGGTGGTCAAGATGGTTAATCCCCAGACCGCGTTGATGGAGCCGTGTAGAGAGGCTGCAGGCAACACGCTGGAAGATACGTTCCTAACAAATACGTGAGGCAATGTAGCAGAGATTGTAAAGACGACGAATAGAAAGGCACCGGCCAATCTATTATCAGGATAATTGTGTCCTAGCAGTATTATTGCCGATGCGTGCCAGACTCCCCAGATCGCGCCCACGAATATCGATGACTTGACGAGGCCCATGCCGATTGACTGGAACTTATCCAGTAGATAGCCCCTCCAGCCAATCTCCTCGCCTAGGGCGAAGATCGCGTTAAGCGTTAGAGAAGCAATGTACGCGTTGAATAGCGTGAGAGCAATGAAGGCTGGGAAATCAATCGAGGGGATAGACAAGAGGCTCATTATCTGCCTCGTTGTAAACGCTCCAGCACCAAGGAGGATCGCTAGGTATATCGATAATGCTGCAAAAGTAATGAAGGGGGCCGCCAGATAGACAATCGCGACTCTTCCATTTATTCGTAAATACTTCTTCAGCAGTGATGGACCTCCCACGATGAGGGCGGCAGCCGTGGGCGTATACATCCTGATGAACCCCCAGACCAGCGCACCCATGGTGTCCTTAAGACCATCAACGGCGTAGAACGCGTAGTCAATGATGAGGGCGAGCACGATGGCGATCAGTGAAAAAATAACTATGTTTCTAAGGTCCTTGCTGACAAAAATAGGCATAACTTACGTATGTTTATCGGTTATAAAAGCATAGCTTAAGCAGCGTTCAGGATAAAAATAGGCAGGAGGGGATTTTAGCTGGATGCCCACCGTAGAAGACGTGTTGGAGAGAGCTATTGAGCTAGTCGAGCCGAGCGAAGAGGAGAAGAAAGAGCTCAGCGAGACAGCATCAGCCCTTCTTGAAGTGTGTAGAAGAAAGTTCGGCAACATTGAGGGATTTGTAGAAGCGTCAGTCGAGGGTTCGGCAGCTAAGGACACCTGGCTTAGGAGCAAGCCCGAGATAGACGTATTCATCCATTTCTCTCCCACGACTAGTCGTGAGGCCATAGAGAAGGTGATCATCGAGCTTGGAGCAGAGGCGGTTCAGGAGATGGGCGGACGCAGTAGGCTGAGGTATGCGGAGCATCCATACGTCGAGGGATTCATAGACAACATCACGGTAAACATAGTTGGCTGCTACGAGGTGCCGGCTGGGAAATGGATAAGCGCGGTAGATAGGACTCCGCATCATACTCGCTATGTAGTCTCCAAGCTTACGCCGAGGCTTAAGCGTGAGGTCAGATTGTTAAAGGGCTTCTTGACTGGGACGGAGACCTATGGAGCCGAGATTAGGGTCGGCGGATTTAGCGGATACCTATCCGAGCTCTTAATAATTCATTCTGGAGGATTTTTAGAACTATTAAAAGCAGCTTCGGGCTGGAGGCCGCCGGTAGTACTTGACATCGAGGGAAGATTGGCGCGGAGAGAAGCCCTAGCTCTCTTCACAAACTCGCCTCTAATTGTGGTCGACCCGGTTGATAAAAACAGGAATGTGGCCTCGGCGGTCACGCTTACAAAGCTTTCAGAATTCATACTCGCATCCAAGATTTTTCTCGAGAATCCCTCAATCAGCTTCTTCACTGGTGGTTTTATGCATAAGCCTCATAGCCTCGAATCGTTGGCGGAGGATAGGGAGCTACTCGCAGTAATGTTTCGAATAGATGAATATGTCCCCCCAGACGTTATCTGGGGCGAGCTTCGACGCTCAGCGGCAGGAATAAAAAAGAGGCTCGAGCTAGCTGGATTCAATGTCTATAACTATGGCATAGATGAGCGTGATGGCTCAATAGTGCTGGTGTTTGAGCTTGATAAGATTAATCTCCCGTCTAGATTCGTGCATAGGGGTCCACCTGTCTGGATGAGAGATGCTATAAGATTCGTAGAGAAGCACCTCTCGAGCCCAGATACTGTGGCGGGGCCATGGGTTGAGGGTGAGAGGCTGTGCGTCTTGAAGAAGCGGGAGGTAACCTCGGTAGACGTGCTTCTAAAGAAGTGGATATCTCAGGGCGAGGTATCAATATCTAGGCAGCTAAACGAGGCTTTCATTTCCTCAAAGATGGTTGCTGGATGGCGTGAAGTCATAAACATGCTGGGGTCAGGGATACATGCTTCTTTCCTGGCCCGCTTCCTCTCGTCTAGGCCAGCATTCATGGAGGAGTTTGGTAGGAAGGAACAGGCTTGATCGCGATTAAGAAAAACCTAGGAGCCTCCACGCCTATTTCTCTGAGTGAATTGGAGCGCGACGAGCCTAGGCTTATTCAACTTTCCTATCCCAGACCCGACCCTAGTTATGCATTGACCATACTAGGCTCTCTTAAACAACTCGAAGTTGATGGCGTGTGTTTTGACCCGACGGATAAAATAGTCATGGTTGGTAAAGGATTTAGAAACATAGTAGTAGCATGCACACGTCGTGGAGAGATAGTTGCCGCCAAGATAAGAAGAATAGACTACGTGGATAAGGACGCCACGAGGGAGGCAGCTATGCTTAGAATGGCGAACGAGGTTGGCGCGGGGCCCAGACTATTGGGAAGCCACGGCCCAGCTCTACTGATGGAGCTAATCGATGGTGAGGACTTGACGTCCTGGCTCTTAAGATTGTCTGAGAACGAACGAGAAGAGGCGCTCAGAGTGTTATCTGACTTGCTTAAGCAGTGCTTTATGCTTGACCGGGCCGGCATAAATCATGATGAGCTGAGTGATGCGAGTAAGCATGTATTGAGGACTGATAGNGGNGCCGTAATATTGGACTTCGGGTCGGCCAAGATAACTAACAGGCCTTCAAACTTGACATCGATAATTAACTATCTCTTTCACGGCCCAATCCGTCGGGTCTCGCTGGAGATATTAGGCATGAGAAAACCACCGAATGAATCGTTAAGAAGGTATAAATCACTTCTTTCTTGGGATGCGTTCGTTGAGATACACAGCGCTGTTATGGCTCTGAGATGTCGGAGCGAGGTGTGAAACTCATATCCTTAAATAATGATGGAAGTATTTTTAACATATCGGTGTTATATCGGCGTGTTCGAGAAAAGGACCAGAGAAGGTCGGGCTCGTAGAATGCCTGTGCAAAGGGTAAGAATAGGGCTTAGCGTCTTATCAGCAATTGGAAACACGCCACTAATAGACCTCACGGAGATTCTAGGTGTTCCAAGAGGCGTGAGAGTGTTTGGGAAGGCTGAATACATGAATCCAGGAGGCTCTGTAAAGGATAGGCCCGCGCTCTACATAGTCACTGACGCGCTTAGAAGGGGGCTGCTGGGACCTGAAAGGAAGATCCTAGATGCTACGTCGGGCAACATGGGAATAGGGCTGGCGCTCGTTGCGGCGGCCTACGGTATACCGTGCAGATTAGTGGTGCCCGGCAACATAAGCGTCGAGAAGCAGAAGATCCTAAGGCTCCTAGGAGCGGAGCTAGTTATCAGCGATCCACTAAACGGCATCGATGGCGCGATCAGAAAAGCACGTGAGATCTATCAAGAGAATCCTGAGCAATACTTCTACGCGAACCAGTACGACAATCCGGCCAACTTTAGAGCTCACTACGAGACAACCGGCCCAGAGATACTGGCCCAGACAAGTGGCAAGATAACACACTTCGTAGCAGGAGTAGGCACGTCGGGAACATTGATGGGCGCCGGTAGAAGGCTCAGAAAATCCAAACCCAATGTAAAGCTAATAGAGGTCCAGCCGGACGGGCCTCTCCACGGAATAGAGGGCCTAAAATATATGGAAAAAGCCATTAAGCCCGCAATTTATGAGCCCGGGTTCGCAGACGAGCTGTACAGAATAAAGACCGAGGATGCTATGAAATACGCTAGACATCTATGTAGGGCGGGCATATTGGCTGGCCTCTCCTCCGGAGCTAATGTCGCCGCTGCTGCTAGAGTTGCAAACGAGTTAAAGAGAGGCGTCGTCGTTACAATGCTTCCAGACGGTGCGAGCAGATACATAGATCTACTCATGTCTGAGTAGAGTAGTATGATTATGGGGAGCTGAGATATGGTCGTTAGGATTCCACGCAAGATAATAGAAGAGATGTCCCTACACTCCGTCAATGCTTATCCTGAAGAAGGATGTGGATTGCTGATTGGTGTCACTAATTCTGGAGTGAGAGAGATAATAAAATGCATACCTATGCCAAACGTCTACGCTGGTCCTAGACACAATCGATACTTGATTGATCCCCTAGAATACATGAAGATAGAGGACCAACAATATAGAGACGGACTCATAGTGCTGGGAATATTTCACAGCCATCCAGACGCTCCCGCAGTGCCAAGCACGTACGACCAAGAACACGCAGTCCCGACCTTCAGCTACGTCATCCTCTCAGTAAGAAAGGGAAGGGTGGAAGAGATAGCCGCGTGGAGAATAGAAGAGTCTACCTGGAGATTTGAGGAAGAGCAGCTCGAGATAGTTTAGCTAACAGTCCTCGAGAATCATTATCTTTGGCGATAGACATGTAGCTCCTCGCCAGTCGACGAGAGTATGACTCCGCCTACCGCTAGTTTCTTTATTGTATCGCTAAAAGGCGTATAGATTCTCGCGGCCTGTCTTTTCGAGTCAATGCCCATGAATAGTGCGAGGCTTAGTACGGAATCGTCGCTGCCTAACACGTATGAGACTATTCCTACACCGATATCTGATAAGTCAAGTCCTTTATGTCCGACGAGTTTTTTGGAAGCCTGACAACTACACTTCTCAGAATCCATAATAATTTCGGTCAAGTATTCAGCGATGCTTGGATAATTCTGCCCCTCCTGTTCGAGTATCTTAAAGCTGATCCAGCTGAGGGGTATAGTCCTCAGCGACGCGCCCCTCAGAAACCTTGCATAATTCATCTCCCTTATCAGTCGTCTTGCTTCTTGGCTTCGAGGAGCGACAACTTTAGGAGGCTCTAGCCTCACTGCCTCTGCGCCTGAATTATTCACTGCCTCTTCAAGTAATGGTCCCGGCTCAGCTCCTAGGAATACGACGTGACTAGGCGCTGCGTATTTCACGAGGTTTGCCTTGTACCAGTCAGCAGCTCCCTCACCCACCCATCCGTCGGTATTTATCAATACGCAGCTGTCCCTCCTCTCGCTTAGGAGAGTCTTAGCCTTATCCAGCGCCTCCTTAGCGTTGTATGACGGTGAGGTATAGCCAAAGGGATAGATCTTCTCCGGCCTAATTAGGTGGAGAGAGGGCGTGGTCTTAGAATACTGGCCGGAATTGGCCATCGTCGTGGGTGGACATATATCAGACTGACCGACATCTAGGTCAATGATCACCGTCTGTAAGCCTCTCCTCACGGCACGATTATGAAGTAAAGTCACGATTGATGTCTTGCCAGAATCTACGCCTCCGATAACTATTACTCGGCTATTCATTCCTATAGTCTCTGATAAGTCATGCCACGAGTTGGGGATAGTATCGCCCTCCACTACGCCGAGGGAATGGCCGGTGCCGAGCGAGAGCTCGAGCTCAGTGTCGGTCAACGCGTGGATTGGCAAGACTCTCCAAGGCCTAGAAATCAGTGTCTCTCCTCTCCTAGGCCTGTGCCCAAAAACTTCCACTTCTCCATCTATGACCCTAGCAGAAGCCGGGCCGCCCAGTAGCAGTGTCCTTCCACGATTTAGTGAATATCTATTGTCAGGCATCCTTCTCCACCTCGACTCTGGAATTACTCCTTATTTGTTTTCCTTCTTTCGTAGCTTAAAGAGCCAGCCAGTTTCTTCCTCACCGTTTCTTATGTTCATGACCTTAATGCTGACTGTGCCATCCTTTGATATGTCTATCACGTTGAAGCTGTTACCCAGCCTCCCCCTAGTCCTCACTGATGCTACTGTCCCAGCATTAACAAAGACGGTGCTATTAACCTGTATTGCATTCCTAACGTGTCTATGCCCCATTAACACGAGGTCAACGTCTGCGTCGAGAATCACCTTTAAGACATCTCCGGCATCCTCGAGAATATCCTTCTCCCGGCCAGCGAAGGGTACAGGAATGATGTGGTGATGTAGCACGAGAATTTTTAGCACGCCGTCGGGCAGCGCTCTAAACTTGCTAGTGATTAGTCCCTGCCGGTGCCTACCAAGCCTGCCATTATCAGAGTCTGGGACTGCGCTGTCTAGCAGTAGGAAGACCGCCTTGCCTATGCTTGCCTCGAAGTCTACTGGGCCTATTATCTCCTTGAAAAGCGAGTCGCCATTATTTCTCTCGTCATGATTTCCCGGCGCTATTAAGAGTTCGTAAGGAACGGCTCCGAGCTTCTCCGATGCTAATTCATAGTCGTCCAGCACGCCGTTGTCAGTGATGTCTCCGGAGTGGACGATCACGTCGGGCTTTGGCTCCAGCTTGGATATGAGTGAGATGCATCTATCGAGCATGTCTGGAAGATGCATTCCGAATCTAGTGATATGAGTATCAGAGATGTGTGCTATCCTTAGCTGCAAGTCGCTCATTGCAAATCCTACTATCAGCAAAATTATATATGTATTTACCCTACTAGGAGGCGTAGCGGAATCTTGAACATGCTGGCTACCCTCCTTATCCTAATATTCCTTAAAGTCTCCTCGATCATTCTCAGTTCTTCGTCCGTTAATCTGAAGTCTGCAGCTCCCGCGTTCTCCTCTGCCTGGGCTGGCCGTTTGACTCCCGGGATAGCTATTACTTCTGGCCTCTTTATCAGCCAGTTGAGTGCGATTTGAGAGGGCTTCTTTCCCCTCTTGTTTGCGATCTCTCTAAGCAGTTGGATTAGGGGCTGTAGTCTTCTAAGATTTTCCTCATCAAAAAGTATGTTTATCCTCCTGACGTAGTCGCGTGGCCTGTTGGTCGGGCTGTATTTTCCAGTCAGCAGTCCCTGTGCGAGAGGGCTGTAGGCAATTATCGTGATCTTGTTTCTCTCGGCGTAGGGAAGCAGTTTCCTTCTCTGCCTGCCTCTCAATCATGTTGTATTTCACTTGGTTAGAAACTATCTCTTCGCGTTTGAGCGCTTCTTGCGCCTTGACGAGTCTCTTTAACGAGAAGTTGCTGACGCCGTGGATAGCAGTTCTAAAATAGAAAGACTTAAATAGACATAAGTAGTCTTTCCTCTCGATGGAGAGGCTCTACACGCTCAAAGAAGCTAAAAAGCTATTAGGGGTCACCACGAGAACCATTCAGCGCTGGGATAGAGAGGGGAAGATAAGAATCGTCAGAACAGTTAGTGGCAGGGAGGAGGATACCTGAAAGCGAAATTAGGCGAATTCTCGGATTGAGGGAAGAGAGGGTAGTAGTGGGTTATGCTAGGGTCTCCTCTACAGCTCGAAAAGACGACTTGGAAAGACAGAAGCAACTTTTACACAGCTACGCTAGAGACAAGGGTTACGACAAAATTCAAATACTAGGCGACGTGGGTTCAGGCCTTAACGAGAAAAGGAAAGGTTTTCTCAAGCTCCTAGAGATGGTTGCTGAGAGAAGAGTTTCAAAGGTGCTCGTCGCTTATAAAGATCGGCTGACTAGGTTCGGCTTCGAGACACTAAGAAAATTATTCCAAGCCTTCGGAACCGAAATAGAAGTAATAAACAGCGAGGAGAAAACCCCTCAAGAGGAGCTTGTCGAGGACTTGATAACCATCGTGTCTCATTTTGCTGGTAAGCTCTATGGGATGAGGTCTCACAAATATAAGGAGGTCGTAGAAGGTGTCAAGAAGCTCGTACCAATTTAGAGCGTACAACATAAGGCACAAATATGATGTAAGCGAGTTTCTCGAAGCCTATAGACGGTTACTTCAAAAAGCTCTGGACGAGATATGGACTAAGATCAGGTGGATTGAAAAGTGCGACAAGAAGGGGAAGAGAAGGCTCATACCAATAATTCCAAAGGACAACAACTTCAAAAATCACTTGAGAAACTTGTTGTTGGAAAACTGGAGCTACTCGAAGCATTACGTTGACTCGGCGATCAAACAGGCATATTCTATGCTGAAATCCTGGAGGAGGAGCTACCTCAAAGGAGAAAGGCACCGAGAGAAGCCAGTAGTTAGGAAGAGGTTCGTTAGGATCAAGGAGACACTCTACACCTATAAGGACGGGAAGATAAAGGTCAGCGTGAAGCCACACGAAGAATACCTAGTGTTTGATATTTCTAAGGCTTGGTTTCTCAAGAAGGCGAAGGGCGAGCTGGGAGAGCTGATCTTAGGCGAAAAATACTTGACAGTAACTTTTAGGTTCAAAAGGGGCGAGGAGGAAGTTAAAGGCAAGATAGCTTGGGATTGCAACGAGAGGAGCCTAGATGGATTCAGCCCGTGCTCGGACTGGATTAAAATAGACCTAACGAAGCTCCTCCATATACATAGGGTCTATGAAGTGAAGCGGAAAAGGTTGCAACAGAGGGTGTCAAAGAAGCCCTCGCTTAGAAGGGTTCTGGCGAAATACTCCGAGCGAGAGAAGAATAGAGCTAGAGACTTTGTCCACAAGCTGACGACCTTTATGTCGAGGAAGTTCAAAGGCTACATTCATGGCTTCGAAGACTTGAGGAAGGAGAGGATGCTCAACAGCTCAAAAGAGCACAACAGGAACATCTCAAAGATCAACTGGAAGATGATCATAACCCTCATGAGTTATAAGTCTAGGGTCGTTTTCCTCAATCCGAAAAACTCTTCTAGAAGGTGCTCCAGATGTGGGATGGTTAATGCCCCGAAAGGAGCACTATATGAGTGCAAGAGGTGTGGGTTGAGGATAGACAGGCAGCTGAATGCTGCCGTTAATCTGTACCTTCAGATGGAGGGTCTTACTCCATCTCCAAAGCTCTTTAAAGAGCTTATGAGGGGATGGAGAGGGTTCACCCTGACAGGGGGAGAAGCTGAAAGCCAACGAACCCGAGAGGGGCTTAAGGCTGATGAACCTCAAGGGCTATGTATGTCTGCTGAAGACTACATAGTCCAGAACCCAATGCGATCTTGAGATACACT
>JGI20130J15133_1001378_pt1 | contig 20311 bp, 17 predicted proteins | sample WasSprMetagenome_FD_15133 | JGI IMG/M metagenome (IMG submission 15133) | reverse complement strand
CGCCATAGAAGTCTAGTTCTGCGGCTTCTATGGCGATTTTATCATTTTGTTGATATAGATTAGCACCTGTTCCACGCATTGCGCGGGAGAAAATTTATCGGTTTCGAGCACAAGGTCGGGGGTTCGGATTATTCCTAGCCAAAATTCGCGCTTAAAAGTCGAGGCTATTATCAGTATTTTGATGTTTCGATTGATTTTATTTATGGTTGTTTACACGTGAGGGAAAAATGAACCATAAGCTAACATTCTCAACCTTTTCTTTCCTTGTTTACCGCTTTACGCTTAGCCCATTTTCCAAGATGCATATGCCAATCTTAAATAAAGGCTCAGTATTAAGAGGAGCACTGGGGTATGCATTGAAAAAATTGGTTTGCACAAATCAGAATATCACAGCATGTCCACAATGTGTTATGTCCACTCAATGCTCTTACAATATGATATTTTCTCCTTCAAATGTTACCCATTTCAAGCGTATTAAAGATATCCCAAGGGGATTTGTGATAAAACCTCCCCTTGATGTAGAAAGTTCTTACGACAAGGAAAGACCGTTTGTCTTTGAGCTGGTCATATTTGGCAAGCACTGTGTATCATTTCCTTGGTTTATAGTTGCACTGAATCTGCTTTCAGACATAGGGATTGGGCTAAATAGAGCAAGATTTAGCATCTCTGATATAAGCATTTGGGATGGGGATTCTTTTGTTACAATATACAATCCTGAGACTAGGATGATTCAAAACGAACAATACTTCATCACAGCAAAAACATTGATGAAAAATATGAAAACGTTCCCAGATATTATCACATTGAAGTTTCTTACACCCACAAGGATCAAATATAACCCAACGGGAGAAAAGGGCAAAAGCACAATTGTAAAACGCCCGGAATTCCATCACATAATTAGAAGACTTGTTCAGAGACTCAACATACTTTCGACTATATATTGTGACTGCAAGTTTATGGATGATGTGGATTCTTTAATAAAAACCTCAACACAAATAAAAACTGTCTCATCAGATCTCATCTGGCATCACATGACAAGAAAGAGCAAATCTATGAAGGACAAAGAAGGCATGCCGGCCACTCACGATCAAAGTGGTTTTACAGGAAGCATAACCTTTGAAGGTAATCTGGAAGGTTTCATGCCTCTCTTATTATTAGGCCAGTATGTGCATGTAGGTGAAGATACGGTGTTTGGAAATGGTTGGTACGAGGTTGTCACAGAAAAGGAGACAACATGAAGACATACAGGAAAGAACTGTGGTTCAATGTGCCATCCAGGAGAGGATTCATAAACATAACGCCTCAGGTGGAAGAATGTGTGAGGGAAAGCGGCATAAAAGAGGGTCTTGTGCTTGTAAATGCCATGCACATAACCGCATCGGTCTTCATAAACGACGACGAACCGGGACTGCACCAGGACTTTGAAAGATGGTTGGAGCAACTGGCACCCCACGAGCCTATATCCCAATACCATCACAACAGAACAGGTGAAGACAACGGGGATGCGCATCTAAAAAGACAGATCATGGGCAGGGAAGTGGTGGTGGCCATAACAGAAGGCAGGCTGGACCTTGGCCCCTGGGAGCAGATCTTCTACGGCGAATTTGACGGCAGGAGAAAGAAGAGGGTGCTTGTGAAGATTATAGGGGAGTGATGTGGTATGCATTTAAGGGTCCCACGAAAGCAAGCCGTGTAATGAGCCAATGTATTCTCTGTGGAGGGATGGATGGAAATAACAATTAGAACCTTGACGCCTGTCTGGACCGGCGGCGTGGATGGGAGCTGCGACCGCCTGCACGAAACCGGCCTCATCGGCTCGCTGCGCTGGTGGTATGAGGCAATTGTGCGCGGGCTGGGAGGCTATGCCTGCGACCCGACGAGTGAGGATCGCTGTCCTGATAAGGATGGCAGGCACTGTGTGGCATGTGAGTTGTTCGGCTGCACGGGCTGGGCGCGCAAGTTTCGGCTAAGAGTATTGAATGCGCCAAAAGTCAAAAACAGAGCGATTGCAAAAGGTCAATTCCTTCAAGTTGAAATTATCCCTCTCCGAAAAATTGAGAACGAAGAATGGTGTTTGCTGAGCGCCACTTTTCGCCTAATTTCCAAATATGGTGCTATTGGCGGTAAAACAATCTTCAAGCCATCCGATGAACAAGCCCGGCAGCATAAATTTCACCATTTAGATTTTGGATTGGTCACAATCGAATGGCCCGAGGAAAGTCGGTATTGTACTCCAGATTTAGAGAAAATCAGGGAATATGTAATTTCCAGACAATGGCGCTCAGGTACCCATAAGTACCAAAAAGATGGCAAAGAGCATGATTATTCTTGGGCTTCCCTGCAAAATTTTTGGTTTGTAGGAGGACGGTATCTGGCAAGAAAGGATATTCAACATAGCACATATAACCGAGTGTTGGGCAGAAAAGAAGATAAATCCGTAAAAGAGAAACGTGGTAGTCGTCTAATACGGTGGAGCGATCTTTTAGCAAACCCAAGCGATGATATATCCCGTTGGCTTGCAGGAAGTCAGCAAGAAAGCAAAAAAGTTTTTAGTTTCAAAGAACCCGCGAGAACATTTGGCTTTGTCAAGCCAGGTTTGGTAGAGTTCGAAGAAGTAAAAAAGCGTCTTAAACAAGCCTGGCCAGATTTTGATCCCCAAAAAGAATTTCTCACGGGTGAGGAAATTTTGAAAGATATTTTCACAGCAGGAGGAGGTGCTGCATGAGTTATGACTTGTATGTAGAAAAACCGCAGGGCAATATTGTGACGCAAATACAGTTGTTGGTCTGCGAAGACAGCGTAACGGCTGCCAGAAAGTTTGTTCAAATGGTACATAGCCGCCGCGACCGAAATGGTAATCGGTCACCAAGCGAATATGAGCGTTTCATAGCACAAGAAAAAAGCCTCTACATAGACCGATTGGGATTTATTCCATCCTCACCCGATCTTTCTGCCCTCCCTCCCGGCTCCTGGTTCCTGCAATTCACCTTCACCCTCGCCAAGCCCTGGATCAGCAAAGACGATGACCCCTTCTACGTCGCCGAGAGCGTCAACCCGGTGCGCAAGGACAAGGTCTTCAAAGTCCCGATGATGTCGGCAGCGAGTTGGAAAGGGCTGTTGCGCTGGACCGCCATGCACACTCGCCTGGCGTTGCAAAAGGATACACTTTCTCCCGAAAAATTTGCCCAAGAACGCTTTGTTCAGACTTTACTCTTTGGCGATGAGAAGGGCGAAGAGCCGGGGGAGACGAAAGATTTTGCGGCTCATCTCGATGCGCTCAAGCCCGAAGCCCGCCAGGAATACGAGCGTCTCTTACGCGCCTATTACGAACTGGAACCCGATGAGCCTCTGCCCCATCACAGCGGGCGGCTGATGTTCTATCCCACATTCTTCGACCTGATTGACGTGGAAGTCATCAACCCGCACTCGCGCGAGACCAGGGCCGGCACACATCCGATTTACCTGGAATGCGTGCCGCAGGGGGCAAAAGGCACCTTCACCCTCCTCTACGTCCCCTTTGACCTGATCGGCGCGGACGAAGCCGAAATCCGCAGGCAGGCGCTGGAAGACCTGCAACTGGTCGCCGAGGGCCTGCAGGCGATGTTCCTCACCTACGGCTTCTCCGCCAAGCGCACCAGCGGGTATGGGGTGGCAGAAGAGACGGTCCGCGATGGCTTTGTTCAAATCCGCATTGAGGAAACGCAGACACCGCCCACTTCCACGCCGACCGCGCCCGAGCCGTCGCTGCCCAAATACTTGAAAGCGCCGGGCATGCTCAAAGATGAATATCTCAATCCCGATGGCACCTTCCGCGAGCGCAGCGAAGCGGAACTGAAAGCGATGAAAAAATCCGACCATCAGGAATACGAGAAAGCCAAAAAGTGGTGGGAGCGCGAAGGCAAGGCGATAGCAAGTCAGCCATCTGCCGAACCCGAACCCAAGCCAGCCGAAAATCCCACACCGACCTGGCTGAAGCGTGAGTTCGATTCGTTTGACAGATTGTGTGAGGTTGTAGAGAAACTGAAAGAAAAAAAACAAGGAGGCGCGGGATGAGCAATATCCCCTCTCTCAAAGTGTTACACGATAACCGCGACGCCCTGCTCCTGGCGGAGGTGGCGGCATGGTTGCATGATATGGGCAAGTGCGCCGACGAGCACATTATCAACCAGGCATCTGATAAGCCTCAAGGCTATTCGTACTCATACAAGACGGCACAATCTCATCGTTTGCCGTCGGGTCTGCCAGATGTTTGTTTGATGAACGAAACGATTTCGGTAAAAGACCTGATAGAACAGGGGATGCCGAGAGTTATTAGCGACGCATCCAAACCGTGGCTTTTACGAACGCTGGGACGCTGCCATTCAGCCGCTCATGTGGAAAAAGAACTCTCCAATACAGAGACTTCTACAAAGCAACCCCAAAACAATACTCGTTTGAGTACGGCCTTTGGTCTTGAAGGCAACCCCGTAACAGGCCTAACGAACACCCTGTCTAGCTTATCGTTTAATTCGATGCAAAGCAGGGCAACGTTTGTCCCGCAGGTGGAAAGGGCATTTGACGCCGCGCTCGGAGATACGCGCCGTCCGATCAACGAGGTCACCTTAGCAGACTGGTCAGGCGCAGTGGCGGCGTTGTACAAATCGGCGTTAGCGGGCGCGTTGTTGGGTATCAAGCCAACCAACCCCGATCATCTCCGGTGGCGCCTCCTGCGCATCAACTTCGACGTGCTCGGCCTCTACGCCAAAGCCATCAAGATTGGCGACCTGCTCGGCTATAAACGCGCCGTGGAACGGGCTTGCGAAGCGGTCAAGAAGCTCATCGAAGAGGAATACCCCTTCGGCAACGAAATCTACCGCGATAGCACCGGCATCTACTTCACCTTCCCCGACCTGGATCTGCCCGCCGACCTGGCACAGGAAATCCGCCGCCGAGTGGAAGAGGTAGAAATGGAACTCGCCCCGCGCATCGCCGTGACGGTGGGCGATGGCAACACCGCCACCGAACAACTCAAAGGTATTCTGGGCAAGGCGCGCAAGGAAGCACGGGAAGCGTTGGCGCAGCCTTTCGATAGCCAAAACCTGAGCGACTGCTGGCAACAACAGTGGGCAACGGTAGAGCAGGGCAAATGGGAAGTCTGCCCGGTCTGCCGCCTGCGCCCCAAACGCGAAAAGCGCGAGGTCTGCGGAACCTGCGAGCAGCGCCGCGGTTCGCGCATCGAGACGTGGGAACAGAATCCCGCCCAGACCATCTGGATAGACGAGATCGCCGACCATAACGACCGCGTGGCGCTCCTCGTGGGCAAATTTGACCTGGAAGACTGGCTTAGCGGCGACCTGGTACAAACCATGCTGGTCAAGGCGGTGCCGAATAAACCCGACGATTGCACACCGAAGAACCCCTCCCCCGCCCGCCTGCGCCGCGTCTGGGAGACCTGCCAGCGCTTTTGGACTGAGACGGTGGAGCAGGAGATTCTGGCTAAGCACAAGTATAGCCAGGGCGATGCTTTGCGCTATGTCCGTTATCTGATCATCCCCGACCAAAAGACCGGCTGGAGGGAAAATGTCCCCTACGACGGCACAGTAGATGGCAAAGCCATCAGCCTGCTCTGGCGCGCAGAAGCCCAACATTTCGTCACCATCAGCAACCTGCAACTGAGCGGGGAGATCAAACCGGGCCAGGTCATCCGCCTTGATGATCCGGACAATCCACGGCGCCAGTTCAATTTTACCGTTCAGCAAGTGGAGGAGGCATCGGACGCCATGGGCGCCTACGCGCCCTATCTCCCGCTTCTGGCTTCCCCCGACCAATTCCTGGCGCTCGTCCCTGCTACCGACGCGCTGGAGATCGCCGAAAAGATTCGCGCTGCTTACGTCGAGCAGTTCGGCAAAGTCCAAAACCGCCTGCCGCTCTTCCTGGGGCTGGTCTTCTTCCAGCGCAAAACCCCGCTGCTGGCAGTGATGGATACCGCGCGACGGATGTTGGCAAGCGAATTTGCGAATGGCGAATGGCGGATAATGAATGGGCCGCGAAATGACGAGAAAAAGGTTACCTTGAGTTTGGAGCAAAACGGACAATGCATCACCCTCCAGGTTCCGCTTGTGATGGGGGATGGAACTACCGAAGATGTGTGGTATCCCTACTTCGAGTTGGTCGGGCAGCCGGCGGCGCATCATACTTACCGCTTTGAGCGCGACGGCGCGTGGTGGGTTCACGTCAAAACATTGCAGGCGGGTGAGACGGTGCGCGTCACCCCCTCCCGCTTCAGCTATCTTTTCCTGGAAAGCACCGCCCAACGCTTCCGCTTCGACCCGGAAAAAGACGTGTTGCTGCTGGACGAGCTCCCCCGGCTGATGAAAATGTGGGACGCCTTGAAACAAAGCGGCATCACCGATACCGGCTTGCGCAATGTGCAGGCGCTGCTGGAAAGCAAAAGCGCCGCCTGGAAAAATCCAGGAGATGAATTGGCGCATCTGGCCGAAACGACGCTCAAGCGGGCCAATTTGCTCAATGCCGTGACCGTTGACGACGTGCTCAACGGACGCTTTGCCCGCTGTCTGGAACTCTATCTGCACATTCTTAAACTAAGACTGAAGGAGGCTTGAGATGGCTTATCAACCCGACAAACTAAGATATTTTACCCTCGCCCTCGACCCGATCCACATCGGCACGGGCGGATACCGCCTGGGGCGGGTGGATTTGAGCATCGTCCGCGAGCCGGGAACGAACCTCCCCAAAATTCCTGGCACCAGTCTCTCCGGCGCTGCGCGCACCTACGCCGCGATGCAGGAGGAGGGCAAGTTCCCCAGATGCGCCGGACAAAGCGGTCACTGTGGCGATCCCCATTGCCCTATCTGCGTTACCTTTGGCTTTGCGGGAACGCAGAACGGCAGTTTCCAGGGCCTGGCGCAGTTTTTTGACGCGCGGCTGCTCTTCTTCCCCGTCCACTCCCTGGCTGGACCGGTGTGGGTGACCTGCCCGGCGGCGCTCAGAGACCTGGAAAAAGATCTGGAAATCACCGTAGACGAGCCGGCGGATGAGCAGGTGCGCGTGGCGAAAGATGTGAAGCAGAGCGGAAGACTCAACCTGGGCTGGCTGATGCTGGAGGTGGCAAGTAATAATTTTGCACCGCAAGTCACCCATGTGCCTCAGGAGATCTTAAATCGTTCTGTCCTCGTCTCCAACAAGATGTTCGGCCACATCGTTAACGACAACCTTGAGGTGCGGACCTCGGTGAGCATTGATCCGCAGACCGGCGCCGCCGCCAATCAAGCACTCTTCACCTACGAAGCCCTGCCCCGCGCCAGCGTGCTCTATTTTGAGGTGGTTGTCAGTGATCCCAAGTTTTACAAGATAGGCAATCAGACGCCGCTCCAAAATAACGGCGGCAAGCAAAAGGTGGTTGAGACCGTTGAAAAAGGCCTCACCCTCTTCGCGTCCCTCGGCGTGGGCGGGATGAACACCCGCGGGATGGGCCGGCTGCGCGTGCTGAATCTCAGCGCGGGAGGTGCGCAATGAGCACTCAGAATCTGGATCAACTGTGCGCGCAGTTTGGGTGGAAGATGGCCGACGAGGTCCACCAGGCCATCGGCAAGAACGCCGAAAACCACATTACCAAATCCCTGGGCGTGTTGCAAGAAGACGGTGTCTATGCCTTCTTCCTCTACCTGGCTTCGCGCGGCCAGCGCGAAAAGCCAGGCGCCGACAGGTTGCGCGATCAGGCCAGAGACCTGTTGAAAGAGGCCGGGATCAAGGGCTTTGAACACGCCAACGACCCGCTGGCAGCTGTGCGCGACCACCTGGCCGGCGACCTGGATCAACTTCTCCTCGCCAAGCGGCTGCTGGAGCAGACCCTCATCTATGCGCGTTATCACGCCAAGGCGCTGGAATAGGAGGCCGCAATGGGTTGGACGATGTATACGGCCATCTACGAATTGCGTAGCCCCCTGCATATCGGTTATCACAAAATTGGCAATGTTCAGCGCACGCGCTACTATATCCCGGCCCGCAACCTCTGGGGCGCGGTGACCGAGGCGCTGACGAGACGAGGCTTTTCCACCGCGGGCGCTCCCCAGGGCGACTATCAGCAGATCGGCGAATGGGTCAAAACACACTGCGCCTTCGGCTACTGGTTCATTCAGGAAAATGGCCAGTTGCTTTACCCCAACTACGACGAAGGGAAACTGAAGTACGGTTACCTAACTGTGGCCGATTTCGAGCGCCGCTATCTGGATGCTCACGTTACAACAGCCCTCGATCCGTCCACCACCTCCGCCGAGGAGGGAAGCCTCCATGAGGTCGAATTCATCGCGGCGTACAACCAGGATGGGATGCAGACGCGGGTCGGCGGTTGGGTCTTTCTGGATGAGACGGCGCAGGCTGCACTGGACTGGCGCGGATGGCTGAGTGATCTCCAGGTCGGCGGCGAGCGACGCTATGGCTTTGGGATGCTCCGGCTGATCGAAATGGAGCCAGCTACTGAGTCACAAATCGATCTAACAGGTACACGTCCGCGCCGGTCTGTCCCAAAAGGGGCCCCATTGCTCGCACACACTGTGGTTGCATCCTCCATCCGAGTGCGCGGGCAAATCGAGCCCATGGTTGGACGGATGACATCCCAAAGTCACGCTTTTGGCTCTAATCTGACCGCCGGAATAGTTTGCTGGACCCCAGGATCTGTGCCGATGGATGACATACGGGTTCAGTTTGAACCCGAAGGCCACTGGTGTGTGGTCTGAGGGCTAAGAAAGGAGGCTTCCTATGGCTGATTTCGTTTTCGTGATTCATGCTGCTGGTTGGCGTAGGCGCATCGAAAGGGGGGCCATTGTAGAAGATTTGAGTGGTCCTAATATTCTCAGGAGGTCGTATAATGGATCCGTTAGTGGTGTACTCCAAGGCAGATATCGAGCAAGTTTATCAACATCAAAAGCAAGCTTGGGAAAGTCTGACCAAAGGCATGAACATCATCGTATCAGCCGGGACTGGCTCCGGTAAGACAGAGGCTGTCTTGCTTCCTGCTCTGGCGAAGAATCTGCGGGTGATCCTCGTATACCCCACGAAAGCACTCTTACAAGATCAAATGACAAGAGTCCATAAACTGTGGGAAAAGGTTCGCGGGAATTTTGCAACTGGCCATATCTCTATAGACACAGGCGATGACAATGACGAGACCCGTTTTCGGGCTGACGTGATTCTAACGACCATAGATAAGTTGCTTTATCGAGTGTTTGGCTATGGCAGTGCACGATGGGGTTATATCTACCCCTGGCGCATCGCCCAAAACCCCCAAAAGAAGACACTGCTGGTCTTTGACGAAGCTCATGCTTACGACGAGATCCCGCTCACCCATTTTCTTTTCCTGATCGACCGGCTGACTTATGAGAAGCGGGTGCAGACCGCCGTGCTTTCTGCCACGCTGCCTGAGGCTTTGGTAGAGCATCTTCAGGATAATCAGTGCAAGATCTTTCCCAGACCTCAAAGTGAGGGAGACTTCTTCCAAGTCATCAGTGAGAAACCCGGTGATGTCAGACGAGGGACGGTCTACTACTACGGACACCTGGAAAACCACAACAGGGTTACGGAAGAAGCTATAAAAGCCTACAAACAGAAAAAGCAAGTAATCATCGTTGTAAATAGGGTTTATCCCGGCGAAAATGGTAAAAACGGGTTTTCAGTCCGGGAGCTGTGGAAGGCCATTAAGGCCAAATTGTTAGAAAAAGAACAGGGAGATCTGCTTCTGTATCATGGCCATCAGAGTCCGGGCCAACGCCGGAAGTTTCTCCAGCAACTCCAAGAGCGAGATGCGTCTCGGAACACGAATGCACCCAAACCCTATATCCTGATCACCACATCCGCTTTCGAAGTCGGAGTGAACGTTTCATGTGACCTGATGTTCACTGAGGTTTGCAATCCTGACGCATTTATTCAGCGTATCGGTCGTTGTGCCCGGCGAGATGGTGAGAAAGGAGAAGTTTACATGTTCGGGGAGATCTTTCCCAAGGCGTTACCAGAGGAGAGGAAGGCGCAAGAGCAAATGCTGAAATTGCTTCGCCAGCATGAATGTGAAATCATAGATGCAAATTTGAAAGCCCAAATTAATGCTCTCAACATCTTTGACAACGCTTTGCTCGCCCGGCGTCGTAATACCATTATCTACACCGTAGATGCCAGCCTCTATGATTATGTGTATAACTTTGTAGCGACGGGTGCAGAGATATGGCGAAAAGGCGTCTTGGTTACCAGAGATTGGGTGCCAACGATAGAGCTTCAGCCGGATGGGGATGAGATGGATGCAGGTGAGCGATTGCGACTAGCCGCCAATTATTCTGTCCCGAAGGACTTGGTGAAAGGCTGGTGGTTTGAGACCAGGGACGAAGATGGGCGTCCTATACGCATACATGGCAAGAAGGTAATCGAGCAACTCCGAGAACACGGTATCGGCGTGCAGCAAGGAGCTGTGAATGCCTGTCAAGCCACTTTGGTCATCTGGTTGAAACCTGAAGCGTGGAATAATGTTTTTGGGTTGTGGGAACGTAAAGTTTTGCCTGTAAAGAAAGAATTCGCCGGCCTGCAAGGAATAAGAAGGTGCCTGGCCAAGCCATTGCCCGATGCCCCCCAACTTTTCTGGTTTGAACCAGAGGATGAGGTGTGATATGAACGAGTTTTATGCTGCTAAGATTATGGCTATCGGAAACGCCTTTTACCTGGTGGAAGTGCACGAGCACAATCAGCACGTAGGCACAATCGCCAATGCCCTGGGGGCATCAGATGCTGGCTACGCAGCGGCTTTATGTCATGACCTGGGTAAGATCGGCAACCTGGAGAGAGAAATAGCGAATCGTAAACCGTCAAATGCGCAGGCATACATAAATGCCTATGTGGATTGGCTTATCGAGAAGGCACGGCTGGACAAATCTTTGAAGAATGCCGCCCAAAAACAACATTTTGCTCTGGCCATGCTCCGAAAGGGCACATGGCAGGAACGCTATAATGCCATCAAAGCCATTCTTAATAATCTAGGGAACGATCGGTTGCAGGAACTGGTCGGCCTGTCGGTCTCTCCATTTCCCTGCCATGCCGATGGCATAGATCGCCGGGTGGAAAATGATTTACGGCAGGCCGGGTGTCCATCCGAGATGGTGGACTATGCCTTTGAACTGATCCGCCTGCACCATTCCTTCCGGGTAGATCGCATCGTAGAAGTTGCCAGCCAGTTGGAAGCCCGATTGGCCGGGGTTTCAGGTCAGCAATTTATCCGGGACTTGCACACGCTGATCTCGGCAGACAACCTGGCCTCCGGCCTGTATGAAAGAGCGCTGGTGGCTACGGATGCAAGTTTCTCATTTGGAGATCCGGCTCAAGAAATTTTCCTATTGCATGACCTCGAAGGCGAATGCACTGTCAAGAATAGGAACAGGTCAGAGAATAATCAACTTAAAGTCCAGGTGCAACTCGAATGGAAAGCCGCCAGCAGTTCACAAAAGATCGACCTCGAACTGGTGTACCATGTAGTGGAGGTGAAATGATGGACTCATACGTAAAAGCGGTCCTTGCCCTGCTGAAATTTGCCGACCAACCGCGTGAGGCCATAGCCATGGCGCGCTGTTTTTTGGAAAACACATTGTCAGAGTCGCAATACCGGGCCCTTCTGGCAGCCGTAGGGGCTTTTGCAAAGGATAATGAGTCGTACTTTGTACGATGCGATGACAGCCAGGCATCGGTGGATCCAGAATTAAAAAACCAGTTTAATAATTGGATAGAGGTAGTTGAGGCTGGCATTGACCTCCATTGGCTGGTCTTCCGCAAGCCCAACGAACCCCGCATACGGGCGGCCTATGAAGTGATGGCAGGATGGGTGCTGAAATTCCTGTACCAGACCCGAGGGTTTATTCCCGTAGACTATGCGGATGGTCAGGCTAGGGTATGGGGTAGTCAACACTTGCCCACAGAAAAGGAACTTTGGGAAGAGTTCATCCGCTGGTTTCCAGATGATTTGTTGGAGTCCAATGTGAGTACTCTTCTCGATGTGATAAGTAGCCGGATTGGAACTTTAAAAGTGCCCACGGCACTGATTCCGAAGGTAGGCCGTGTTTTAGCGGAAATGGCCATCCGGCATCCCCGTCGTTTCCAAAACCATATTTCCTTCAACAACGGTTTGGGCTTGAAAGATTTGGTAGAGATCATAAGGCTGGATGACCTTAAGCAAAATAACGAAACATTGTCGAAGCAGCTTGAGACCAGTGGGCGAGTGAGGATGGATGTAGTTACGGACTCTCAAGGGAGGCAGAAATCCAAAGGCGGAGACCTTAAAAAGGCCATCGATGATGCGCGAAGAGTCTTACTCGCTCAACAAGTAGTAGAATGGCCGGAGAGAGAAAATAATGTGTATAGCCGCCTGCTCCAATATGGACTTTCTAAAAAACAAGCCCAGCAATTGGTGTATGACTTGGTAGCCTTCGGAGTATTGGAGAGGCAACAAGACGGCACAGTGACGAGAACACAAAAGGATATGAATTGGCTGGGATTGGCCTATGTGGAAAGTGTGGCAGTGGATAGTACTCCACCGTTCACCTTTGCACCAAGACCACAACCCTCACAAGCAGAGAGTCGTTGTCTGGCCTGCGGCTCGCCAAACATTATGCCCGAGGCTGGTACCAAGATGGTTCTCCCCGAATCAAAGAAGGTTTGGTACGAACGCCCAGAGAGAGAAGCTCCCGGTAATCTGTGCCCTGAGTGCTACTTTGCCGCGCTCATCAGCGGCTTTTATCCTTCGGGAGCCTACTCCGTCTGTGAACTCCCAACCACTTCAGCCTATCAGACCTTTCTGCTGGCACAGCGCCTGTCCAATGTTACCGCCTCATTGGGTGCAATGACCATCGCTCGTTCGTCATTGCTCACCGTTCTGCCTTCCAGATATTTCCTTGTTCGGCTGGCTACGGGCCGGGGAGTTTTGCCCAAGAAGACACAACTTTATCTACTTCTGGCGGATTATGCCCTTTCGTTCCCCGCCGATGGAGGCAGTATACGAGCCTATGTCGAGACTGCTGGGGCGATCAATTATCTTGAGATTGACCTGAATGTTTTGCGAATTCTGAATCTGTTTCGGCGAGGAGATGTGTTACCCCATCACTTTGAAACGGATGGCAACGCCAAAGCCCGGGCTAACGATGCCGTGCGCTTGCTGGAAGCGGGCAAGCCCTATGCTACTCTGTATCGGCTGCTCTATGATCCTTACAAAGATGCAGAAAAAGAAAGGAGGTGCTTCGGTGAACGAACTATTTTCAAGTCACCGTATACCCTGGCAGCATTTGATGCAACCGTGCAGCAAGGAGCCAGGACATTGCTGGAATTTCTTCTGAAAGGAGGTGAAAGCAAGATGTTTATCCAGAACCCCGAGGCATTTTATCAGGACATAAAGACACTTTCCGATGCCCTCTATGATCTGCTACAGCCCATTGCGCAGGACGACGTCAACCAGAGCAGGTCTAACGTTTCCGTGATAGTCCGGAAATATGTGGATGCTGTGGAAAAACGCTTCCCGCAACTCAACCTGGTCGAACTCCAGTACATGGTTGCCAAGGCTGCCGATGATGCTGAAAAGCGGCGGGCCAGTGGCGAAACCGTTTACGTGAAGAAGGGCAAGGGGGAACTCTCGAGAGATTTTGATCGCGTCGAGATCCAGGTGACCCAGATGTATGATAAATATTTCCGAAGTGGAAATGCCTACATCTGGCGAGAGTTTGTCAAAGAAGTCTCCCAACGCCTGCTGGCCCGGTTACTCCTGGGTGTAAGAGCAGCGCAATGTAAGAAGGACAAACTCAATTTCTGTCACGGGAGGAAAACCCATGTCCGATAACAAGAAACTGGAGTGCGGGATAATTTCGCCCAACGCCGCGACCGTGATTGTCTCCGCCGTCCTGGAGACGGTCGGACAGGTCCGCTTCGGCGATGGCACCGAGGTCAATCTGACAGTCACGGAAAAAGACCTGGTTCCTACACCGGGTGGAGGATTTGTGGAGAAAGTCGTTTTCTCTGGGTCGAAACGCCGTGGGGTGGACCGCCGTACCATCCATGCGCTGAGAAACCAGATGGTGCGTAAAGTGGAGAACAACCAAGATCAAGGTCCGCTTTTTGACTGCTATATCCCCGCCCTTTGCTCCGAATGCCCGACATGCTGGCTGTATGGTTCGGTCGGCGCACTCGTCGGTAAAGCGGCCGAGAAGAAGAACTATAACATCAAATCCCGTGTTCTCTATGCCTCAGCGCTGTCGGTGGAACCGAGCGACATTGCTGTGGCCGTTCACAACCGCAACGCTCCTAATGAACTGGATCATACCACCGGTGAGGCTGGTATCCACAGCGAGGAACTGATCAAGGCCAACGTTCACTTCCCAACGATTACTGTCCTCGATCGGGTGGTGAATTGGGAAATCGGTGCTTTCGCCCATGCCCTGCTGGAGAATGTCAACGGAAACCGCTACACTGCTGCCTCGGCACGTCAGGGAGGTATACGTTTCAGCGAACTCGATGGCGGCGAGAAGATGATCGTCGTAGATGTCTCGAAGCGGGGCATCTTTCCGCTGGAAACGGTCAAGGTGCCCGGCGAAGAGACCGACTTCAATAAAGTAAAGGAAATGTTCGCCAATGCCGGCAATCTGGAGCACATCAAAAAGAGCTTTGAGAGTCAGGGCTTTGCCTGCGAAGACAGCGAAGGCGGCGGTTTCAAGGTCAAGAACGGAGAAACCACTTTGTGGACGGTCAAGAAGGAAAACGGCGTCATCACCGTCAGCCAGGGCGAAGGCGACCAGGCGAAAGTCCTGATGACCCGGTACATCGGAAACCGCGCCTATGGCTTCTTGCGAGAACGGCAGGAGGACTGCAAACGCTTTTTCGAGGACTGCACCGATAAAGCCTGGAAACAAACACTAACCGAGATCCGCAAAAGGTTGGGGCTGAAAGAAACCTCATCAGCCACTTAATTGCCTGAAGATGTAGCCAAGCTGGTAGAATCCGGCGCTCGGGAAGATCAAGTCATCGAGGCTCTGAAGAGCGCCAACCTGAAGTACAAAGAGGAGAACGGAATATTGATTGTCACCAAGGGGAAGAAAGAAATCGCACGTTTAACCGTGAATTCAGACGGTACGGTTCAACTGGCGAAAGAACAGCCGGCCGAAGCTCCGCCGGAGGAGGATAGCAAGGAATGAAAATGTGGTGTTTGGAACTACGCCTGCAGATGCTATCCGAGTTGCTGATCAGGCAGGTGGGCAAGTCCAACGTCCAGTGGTTTTCCTATCCATTTCTGCCTCCCACCACCTTCAGCGGTTTGGTAGCCAGCCTGTTGGTGGAAAATCGGAAGAACTACATTGAGTTGAACGATGGTCAAGCACGGGAGGTGAGTGCCTTACTCCCGGAAGTTTTTTCCGTGGGCGCCTATCCGGATCCGAAATTGGTCCGACGCAACCGCCATTACCGCCAACATCTCGGAGAAGGTGTTTACAATTATGAGGAATATGCTTGGGCTGGTAATAAAAAGCTATCTGTGGCCGAATATTTTTGGACTCCAGAGTTGAGGGGATTTTTGTTAGCCCAAACCCAAGAACAATTTAGGCAAATAGCCGACACTTTGGCCTATAAAGTAACGCGGGTTGGTAAAAAAGGCATAATTAAAGTTAGAGTATCAAATAAACCTTACGAAGTTTGCTTGCGATCAGTTCAAAATGTGGTTCCATCTACTATCGCTCCTATTGAAATGCTACGGCAGTTCGCAGTTGACATGGAAATTCTGACGGTCCCCCTCAAAGTAGAACACAATGCTCCAAATAATCTTACCCGTAAAACTTATCCATGTGTATTTGGACAGCCAATATTTGGGGAAGTCTATGTAAAGGATGAATATGGAACATTTATTCCTAAGCTTTTAGTCGACTTAATAAGGTAGTTGCTTCTGTTCTTTGACAACTGAATATGTTTTCCCTTGCGGGACTGAAGAATTAGTAGGGGTGGTCTGATCGTGGCGGGTTATTCCGATTCTCATGATGGTTGATTTTTGCTATGGTTATAGTATGTTACGTCAATCATGTATGTGCCGGAGGTGGCAGATGAACTGCATCGTCATATACGACATTGTGGAGGACAAGATCAGGAACAAGATTGCAGACATCTGCCTCGACTTCGGCCTTACCCGCATACAGTATTCTGCATTCTTTGGGGAACTTACCCATAACCAAAGAGAAACCCTATTTAAAAAGGCCAAAAGAATCTTGGGGGACAAGCCTGGGAATATCCAGATATTTCCCATCTGTGAAAGGGACTTGGCATTAAAACTGGAATACATCGTGAAAAAGAAGGATAAATAATGGCCCTATCTCAGTCCATCCCACTCACTCCAATGCTCACTGTAAGCGACATAAAACAGTACTTTTACTGCCCTCGCATTGTGTATTTCAATTATCTTATGCCATCCTTCAGGCCTATCACCTACAAGATGAAGGAAGGTAAAGTAAGACAGGCAGAAGAGATACGCCTTGAAATAAGACGCACACTTTCAAGGTTCGGCATCGAAAGCCCCAATTCTCACGGAAGAAAAAACAAAAAAGAATCGGATGCTCAAAAAGTCTTCGGTCTAACGCTCTTCTCTCAACGCTTCAACATATCAGGGAAAGTGGATATGGCAATAATTACCTCTCACGAAGTAATTCCCGTGGATTTTAAAGACGGTGCATTCTCTATTGGAGAAGTGGTGGCAATCCATCACAAGTATCAACTTCTAACCTATGGTATATTGCTGGAAGAACTGTATAGGAAAAAGTCAGAGATGGGTTTTATCCACAGTTTGGAGGATGGCAGTACAAAATGTGTCTATTTTACTCCGGGTGCGAGGGAATTTCTGTTGCGAAAGATTAAGGCCATCAGAGAAATGATTCAAAGTGAAGCCTTGCCACAAGAGACACCACACAAAGGAAGGTGCAGAGAATGTGAGTTCAAACCCATTTGCAAGGGTTAATGTATTCCTAGAAACTGCCGAAAATAATCATGAGAGCATAAGGGGTGAAGATGTACTTTTTGAGCCCAGAAGAACATAAGTATGTAACCCGCAAGCTCCTTATGGATGCCAGGAAGGATGAGGTGTATCCTGATCTAAGGGGCTGGAACTGGTCTCAACCACCCATTGTTACGAATTCCAATGTGAGGTTGGGTGTTTCCGATATAGCAAGCCTTTATTGTTCATCCAGCAGGGATCTGTACCTGAAGAAAGTGGCACGAGTTGGTTTTAGAACTAATGCATTGATGACCGAGGGTCTATTCCTACACAGGGTAGTGTGCGAGATATTTACCCTTGCCAAGGTCATCCTCTACAAAAACTTCAAACTAACTGGCAAAGAATTCCTCTTGAAGGTTTCTGAGTTCGATCTTTTCAAAGCTGTTGAAACATGGGGATTTTCCTTAACTGATGAAAAACCCAACAAACCGAGGCTTACTCCGGCAATGCTGGAAAAGGCGAAGTTATTGTTGGAGTTCGAAAGCACCAGAATAGCCTATAGGATTGACGACATAAGATCCAGATACCCTTATTGCGAAACCGATGCCTTTGTCTTTCTGGTTCTGCCTGTGGTTGTGGAGCAGAGACTTAACGGGTCTTTTTTAGGCCTTTCTAAGAACCTCGCGGTGGATGGCTTTATGGTATCCCAGGGGATGGTGGCGGATCTAAAGTTCGACCCCCAAAAGAGAGATTTTCATAAACTTACAACCACAGGCTATGCAATGGTGATGGAATCTCTCTACGAGATCCCCATTGATCTGGGATGCATCGTTTATATCAACTTCAATAACAGCGAAATTCGGGTATCCAGAGAATTTCACCACATAAGCGATGAATTGAGGCAGTGGTTTCTGGAGGAGCGTGACAAGAACATAAGGATGATAGAAAACGAAACTGATCCTGGCTTGGCCGAGAATTGTTACCCCGAATGTCCATACAGTGATATATGTGCTACACATGTAGCTTAAAAATAGGCATCACTCAACAGGTGAACTAAATGGCCGAGAAGAACTATCTAATTGTTGACAAATACGGAGCGTTTCTCAGCAAACATAGTGAGCGAATAAGGGTAAAGATTGAAGGTAAGATTGTTGAAGAAGTTCCACTTATTCACCTGGCAGCAATCCTAATAACCTCAAGGGGTGTGTCATTATCAAGTGATGTAATAGAAATTTGCAGCAAAAATGGGATTGATGTGTTTTTTATATCAGGGAATGGCGATATTTATTGCAGATTGGGTGGTGCAGCCCCCGTTGGCACGGTCAGAACGCGAAGAGAACAGCTCATGAGCTTTGTTGATAAAAGGGGGCTAATTCTCGGGAAGTCATTTGCTTCTGGCAAGATCATGAACCAGATCAATATCATAAAGTACTACGGCAAATACAGGAAAGCAGCCGACCCTGGTTTATATGATTTCATGAACCACGAGATTCAAAAATTGGAAGCTCTTTTGAAAGAATTAGACCAACTGGATGGAGAAAATGTAGACGAAAGAAGAGAAAACATACTCAACATAGAGGGCCGTGCTGCATCAATCTACTGGAACACAATGGAAAGGTTGGTTCCTGAAGAAATGGGGTGGCCGGGGAGAGTCGGCAGAGGTGCAAAAGACCCTCTTAACTCAGGCCTTAATTATGGATACGGCATACTTTATGGCCAGATTGAAAAGTCAATTCTCCTTGCAGGCTTGGATCCATACGCAGGCTTTGTGCATACAGATAGAGCAGGCAAGCCCAGCCTGGTTTTTGATCTTATCGAAGAGTTCAGGCAACAGGTGGTTGACAGAGTAATATTTGGAATGGTGGGAAAGGGGAGTGAACTCAAGGTGGATGCAGAAGGGTTGCTGGAGGACAAGACCAGGAGACTAATCGCCCAAAAAGTTTTTGAAAGGCTTGAAGGAGAGGAAAGGTATGAAGGTGTAAAACACAGGTTAAAGACAATCCTTCTGAAGCAAGCACAGGCAATTGCAAGTTTTGTTAGAGGTGATAGGCCTGCTTACAAACCCTTTGTTGGTGGTTGGTAGTAGGAGGCTTTTGGCAGCAGCCCCTTGGGCACGGTTTGGGCACGGTCATCACAAGGTAGGGGCAGGCCTATGTGCCTGCCCTGAATCAGGCCCCTGTGCCTGCCCTATTGAAGAATGAAAAAATGCCATTTCGAAAATGCAGGCATACTCAAAGCAAAACGCTCCTTTTCGGAAAAATTCCCTTCCCCTGGCGCCAAAAACCTGCTATTTTTCTGGCCTGTAGGCCGGGTTGCAGTCTTCATCCCAAAGTATAGGGAACTGAAAGATTGTCACTGTCAATGTCTCTTCCGGAATTACAACAGGTTGCAGTCTTCATCCCAAAGTATAGGGAACTGAAAGCTTAAAGTGAAAGATGTAAAGGCATTAGTTGAGGAGTTGCAGTCTTCATCCCAAAGTATAGGGAACTGAAAGTTCAACGTCTCTATAAAACGCTCACAAAGATCAGGATAGTTGCAGTCTTCATCCCAAAGTATAGGGAACTGAAAGTAACTGAGCAATCTTATCAAACACTCCAGCACTCGCTAGTTGCAGTCTTCATCCCAAAGTATAGGGAACTGAAAGGAGTCAATATCATTATACACCTCTACAAGAGAAGGCGTTGCAGTCTTCATCCCAAAGTATAGGGAACTGAAAGGACGCAATTGCGAGGGTAATGGAAGATGCTGTGATGGTTGCAGTCTTCATCCCAAAGTATAGGGAACTGAAAGGGCGTGCCACCGCTATACCTTTATCCTTCAACACCTGTTGCAGTCTTCATCCCAAAGTATAGGGAACTGAAAGAAACCTGCCAAACATCGACCTTACATATTTATACTTAGTTGCAGTCTTCATCCCAAAGTATAGGCCCAAAGTATAGGGAACTGAAAGAGAGAAATAACTACATCTCTACTAACACCACTCTCCAGTTGCAGTCTTCATCCCAAAGTATAGGGAACTGAAAGCTCGGCATCACTTTGTCTAAATAATAATACGACTCTTGTTGCAGTCTTCATCCCAAAGTATAGGGAACTGAAAGATAGGATCCTCAACTAATGCCTTTACATCTTTCACTTTGTTGCAGTCTTCATCCCAAAGTATAGGGAACTGAAAGTGAAAAGTTAGTAGTAAGGGGCATGAAGCCCCTTAGTTGCAGTCTTCATCCCAAAGTATAGGGAACTGAAAGATACATCTGCACTAATAACGCTCCCCGCCTCCTCCCGGTTGCAGTCTTCATCCCAAAGTATAGGGAACTGAAAGGGTGGCATGTCGCTTGG
>JGI20130J15133_1001356_pt1 | contig 20545 bp, 22 predicted proteins | sample WasSprMetagenome_FD_15133 | JGI IMG/M metagenome (IMG submission 15133) | reverse complement strand
GAAAGCAACGAAATGCCATTTATTATCAGCAACGGAAAAAGAAGTGTAAATAGCACCAACACTTCCTGTCCAATACTCCGCTCTTAATCTTCCGTCGGTAAGCACCCAAAGGGTAGGTACATAAGAGCTTGGAGTGCTTCCTACTTCGGCATTTTGCTGACCAAACAAACATCCTTGATTTTGCGCTTGAGGACCTCCTTTAAACCACATTATGATGGTTAGGGTATTAGGTTGGCCAAAATTATATGGAACTCTAATATAAGCGTTAACTCCGTTGAAGCTTGCTGCTGAAACTGGAGTTGCTGAAAGCCAACCAATGTTGTAAGCGTTTCCATTGTTGTTATTTTTTACATCAAACGCTATGTTTTGTTCGTTTTCATTTAATGGAAACCAAGCTGCAAGGTTGCTCATGGTGCTGTAGTTTCCGTTGAAAGCTGTTGCAGTTACTTTTGCAATTCCTTTTTGGTTGTTTGATTTTAATATTACTTTTGCAATTCCCATTCCATCTCCTTGAACGAATTGGGTTTGCTTGTTGTTTGAAAATACTCCAAGAGTCGTTGAAAAACCAACCCAAGGATAAGGAATTGGGTTTCCAAACTGATCTGTAACCTTTGCAATTATCGTTACATTATTTGTTGCTGAAGCTGTTGAGTTTGTAGCATAAATTGAAATATATTTTGGAATTTTGTAAGCTGGACATGTTTGAGAGTTTATGCAGATTAAACCATTTGAATTTACAATGTTTATTACTCCTGCTGCTATTGGAATAGAATAACCATTTGGAATTGCATAATAAGGATCAAGATAATAGCTTTGAACACCAGAAAAAGCATAAGCACTTAAAACCTTGTTTCCATATTTTGTGCTTGCTGTTATTATTCCTGGACCAGTTATGGTTAGATTGAAAGGAAGAAAGCCAACTTCTGCTGGAAAATAAAAGCTTTCTTTATAACCATTTCCATAGCTATAGGCTCTTTGGATTCTTGAAGCAAAATCTTGAGCGTTTGCAAGAAGCTGAAAATAAATCTGTTGAGAAATTGCGATAGAAGCTTGTGTGCTGATTGAAGCAAGAAGTATAGTAAACATTAGCAAAATAAGAGAATAAACGGAAAGCATTTCAACGGCAATTTGAAGTTTTTTATTTTTCATATTTCTTCAAACTGTTGAATTTATAAAAACACAACTTACGCTTGGCTTTAGAGGACAGTAGTTGTAAGCTCTGAAAGTTAAGAGATAGATTCCAGGACCAAGATAGTTTATAGTGCCACTAACGTTTACTGGGGAATAAGCTGTTATATCGCTTAAGCCACCAGTTGTTTCGAGTTGAATTGTTATAGAGTTTCCGACCTGAGAAGTTTTACTTCCGATATAAATTGCATGAACTCTTGGTGGAATAAAAACCTGAACTGTTTGAGTAGCTGGCTCTCCTTGAGATCCTACTATCGCTGCTATGCTTGCAATTTTTTGTGCTGTTGCATAGGCTTGTGCTGAATTTAGGCTAAGGGAAGTTGCTGATGCTTGCGAATAAGCTACAAGGATTATTGGAAGAAGAATTCCAAGTGCTACACCGACAGTAATTAAAAGCTCAACACTCGATTGAAGCTTTCTTTTTTCTTTTACTTCAAAATCTTTTGTTTGAGAAAGTTTCCTTTTAGCAAGCTCAAAACATTCATTTAATGCATCGTAAAGTTTATAGTTTTTGCACTCAATGAAAATTTTATTATCCTTAAAGAATAGGTTAAGCTTAAGCTCATAAAGTCTTCCTTTCTTTATTCTTAACACTGCTCCTTCAGCATTAAATCTTTTTACTATTTCCGAAAGTCTTTTTTTAATCTCCTCTCTTTGTTGATAGCTTCTTTCATCCTCAGCTATTACCTCAACTTTTGCTTCTTCTGTTTTTGTTACAAAAACTTTTTCAAGAATATCTCTGATAGTTAACACACCAACTGGTTTAGAATCTTGAACTACAACAAGGGAAGAAATGTTATTGCTTAGCATCAATTTTATTGCTTCATCAACATTTTGATTTAAGCTTACTGTTTTTACATCTCTTTCCATAAACTCTTTAACTTTTGTTTGGAGCGTGCTCTTTCTTTCTTCTATAANGTTTACATTCATCCTNCTTTTGTTTACGATNAATCTNCTTGCAATATCAAAAGAAGTAATAATACCAAATCCTTTTTCATCTTCAACAATCAATCTGTTTATTCCAAGTTCCCTCATTCTTTTCAATGCCTCTGCTATACTTGCTTCACTTTTTATTGTTTTTGCAGGAATTGTTGCAACCTCAAATACCTTTATGTTTTGTAGATTTTCTCTTTCTTTTTCTTCAAGAAAAGCGAGGAATTTTTCTCTCCTTAAAACTTTTTCAATTTTTCCCTCTTCTTCAACTGGTAAAGCTCTTAAGCCAGTTGTTACAAAAAGTGAAGCAATTTTCCAAATTGGCTCATTTCCAGAAATTATTGGTGCTTTTTTTGCTACTCCTTTAAGCTTTGTCCTTTCAGAAAAAGCAAAAGCTCTCAGGTTTCTTCTTAGAATTCTATCATCAACTATTCCAACATATTTTTCTTTTTCTTTAACTATTGCACATTTTTCTTTTATGTTGGAAATGACTTTTGAGAGTGGTTGATCTGCTTCAAAGATTAAAGCTTCTTCAAAAAAATCTTTTAACATAATTTAATTTAGAAATAGGCTTATTTATTTTTACCTTTGTTTAACATAATTGCGCAAATAATTTGAAAAGAAAACAAAAGTTTTGTGAAAAACCTCTCTAATTAATTTTAATTATTGAACAACACCAAGCTTTAGAAAGTTTTTTATTTTTCAAGCTTCTTATAAAATATATGCCGAGGTGGCAGATCGGCTATGCGACCGGCTGCAGACCGGTTTAGGGGGGTTCGACTCCCTCCCTCGGCTAAATTATCAAGAATTGTTTTGCTAGTTCATAAGCACCATTTATCTCCGGAATTATAACAGAATTTGCTGAAGCTCTATAAAGTCTTTGCATTTCTTCTATGCTACTTGCTCTCGCTATTGCATAAATTCTTGGATTAATTGCTTTTGCTGTAACAATTACTAAAGCATTTTCAAAGCTAGATTTAGTTAATACAACAATCATACTTGCTCTTTTTATTCCCGCTTCTTCTAAGGTTTCTTTCTCAAGTGGCGAACCATTTATTACTAGGTATTTAGATTCTAAAGCTTCAGCAACTTTTTTCCTTTTTTCTATTATAACGAAAGGTACTTTTCTTTCTTTCAGCTCTTCAGCAAGAAACATTCCAAAATTATCTTCAAGTACTAAAATAATATGGTTACTAAGCCTTTTTATCGCCATTTTCTTAAATAATCTAGAAATTTTAATAGAAGAAAAATAAGAATAGAAGATAGAAGAAGCATAAGCTAAAAGAAGCATGTAACCAAAAAAGTTAATCGATGAAAGGAAAATTACATCTTCTCTAAGATAAAAATCTTTAATTGGAAGCTCTATATACTGACCAACTATTTGCGCTAAAACCCAATAAGCTGCAAAGTGAAGAGGTACTCCATCTAAGAATAAAACTGTTGTTGAGAATAAAAAGATAGAAAAAACAATTACTGGTATAAGTTGGGTAAGTTTCATGATATCGCCAAAATTACTTTTTTAGCAAGCTCTCTTCCGCCGTTTGTTTCTGGTTTTGTAACAAAGTTTGCACCAGCATTGATTAATACTTCTTTAAACTTTTCATCTTTTATCTTCGCTGTTATGTAAATGTTCTTGTTAAGTGCTCTTGCCATTACAACTGTAAAAAGTGTAGAGGAATCGTTGTTTAAACAGCTTATCAAGAACTTTGCTCTTTTTATTCCTGCTTCTTCTAAGATTTCTTTTTTTGTTGCATCTCCTTCGATAACCTTTTCATTCGCATCAACAAGACTTCTCACTTTTAATGGATCTTTTTCTATTACAACATACTTTATTCCTATCTTTTTTAGAAAATTTACAACATATTTTCCAGTTGTTCCATAACCACAAACAATAGCATGGTCTTTTAAGTTTTGGGAAAAAGAAATTCTAACTTCTTGAAGAGCTTCTATAGTTGCACCAATTATAAAACCAAAAACAAATATCGAAGAAATTCCTCCAAAAATTATCGCAACAGCAACAAGAGGATTGAGATAAAAACTTTGTTCTGGGATAACTGATGGAAGAGAAAAAAGACTTATCAATGTTTCGTAGATTCCAACCTGAATTGGATAACCAGCAAAAACTATTAAAACAACTTCCAAAACAAAAAGCAAAATCGCAATAAAGATTGCAAAGCTCGCTTTCATCCTACCAAGGCTTTAAATATCTCCTTGCTATTTCTCTTGAAAGCTCTTTTGCTGCGGAATACTCTGGCATTACTGTAATATCCGCTCCTGCAGACCTTATCTTCTCTAAAGCTTCTTCAGAATTTACTCTTGATCCAACAATAATCTTTGGGTTGAGCTCTTTTGCAAGAATTATTATAAACAAATTTTTTGCATCATCGTCTATGGCTGTTATTATTGCTTTTGCTTTCTCTATTCCTGCCTGTTTTAATACTTTTTGAGAAGTTGCATCCCCGATAATAAAGTTTATCTTTTTTTCTTTTAGCTTTTGTGCTTTTTTCTCATCGATCTCAATAACAATAAATTCTTTACCATTTTCTTTTAACACTTCGCAAACTTTTTCACCAACAATCCCATAACCGCAAACAATTATATGGTCTTTCATTTTATCACTTTAGCTCCAGGCGGATTCGAACCGCCGTTTCCGGGTCCAGAGCCCGGCGTCCTTGACCACTAGACGATGGAGCTTTAACTATAATTTTATATTTGGATTTTTGTTTATAAATTTAATTAGGAAAATAAAAAGGATAAAAATGGGGAAAAGAATAAAGCTTCATTCTTTTGAGGCTTTTGGAAATATTGCTCTGCTTAAGCTAAAGCCAGAAGAAAAAGCTAGAGCGAAAGAGATAGCTAACGAAATAATGAAAGTTAACAAAAGAATAGAAGCGGTATTCGAAAAATTGAAAGTAAAAGGTCGCTACAGAACAAGAAACTTTCGCTTTATTGCCGGAAAAAGAAAATACTTAGCAACATACAAGGAAAATGGCTGTGTTTTTGTTTTTGATATTAGAAGAGTTTATTTTTCATCAAGGTTAAGCTATGAAAGAAAAAGAATCGCTGAGCAAGTAAAAGATGGTGAAAACGTTCTTGTTCTTTTTGCTGGTGTTGGTCCTTATGCTATTCAAATAGCAAAGAAGAATAAAAAAGGAAAGGTTGTAGCGATTGAGCTAAATAAATGGGCATGCTACTATATGCAAAAAAACATTAAGCTTAACAAAGTAAATGTTGAAGTTGTTCAAGGAGATGTAAAGAAAAAAATCTTTGCATATAAAGATTTTGCTGATAGGATAGTTGCTCCTTTACCAAAAAGTAGCTACAAATTCTTAAAAGAAATATTTTTTGCAGCAAAAAACAATTGCATCGTTCATTATTATTCTTTTAGCAAAAAAGGAAAAATTGAAGAAATAAAAAAGGTTATTGAAGAAGAGGCAAAGAAGAATAAAGTAGAAGTTGGTTTCATTTTTGAAAGGGTTGTTAGAGGCTATTCTCCGAAAGAGGATATTGTTGTTATAGATTTTGTTGTAAGAAAGTAAAAGAAAAGTTACTCCAAATTTTATTGAAGAATTTATGGAGTATTATCCAAGAAAAATTGAAGAAAAATTGGACTAAGTTGATAAAGAAATAATACCAATAGAAGTAAAAAACTCAACAAAATCGGATACCGCACTACTACATTTGATTTAAGCTAAGTTACTAGTTCTTCAAGCTTCTTCTTTTTTATCGCATTTCTTATCTCAAGGGCTGTTCTATCTCCTAATGACATTATTCTTTTGTATTTTGCATTTGAATACTGTGCACCTACACCCATATGAACGTTTGCTCCACCACCATGTCTTACCGCTACGTCCTGGGTTACAAAAATGTGCATTTCTATATCCTTGGCTTTTTCACTTACATCATAAAGTCCATAATCTGCTGCTGTTTTTGGTACATCCCCAAGAGTTGCATCAAACTTTAGTACTGGCTTGTAGTTGTATTTCGAAACTTTATCCCAGGTTATTATTGTTTGTAAGCACCATGGTCCAATTATTCCTGGGGGTTCATACTTTAAACATGCAAGTAGAAATGCATTTGCACAATTTAAGGCATCTTTAATTAAAGATTCTCGTATACTTAGCATGCTATGCAGTGTAACTTCAAAAGTTGATTTAAACTTTCCTTCTCTTTCCTTTTCCTTAAGCTTTTGCTGAATGTCAATCGGCATTCTTCTTATACCATCCCATACTGTTTCCCTTCTTTCATCTATTGAAATAAATTCGTTTGCTAAGAAAATCCTTGCTGTTTTTTTATCCACGCCGTAGATTTTTTGAAAGGCTTCTTCAGATTCACCCCAATCTTCTTGGGCATAAAGCGGTGAGAAGAAGAAGTTTATGTTTGCGTGGGGCCCAAGAACTATTTGCTCAAGTCTTGCATGTTTTAATGATTCTATTGAAAGCTCACCAGAGCTCAGCTTCTTTTCAACTTGCTCTTCCATATCATGAGAATCTACAGCCCATATAAATTCTCTTTCCAATTGGCGTTGTGCGTGCTCAGCCTTAAGCAACATTGGTTCATCTATAAACTCTTTAAATTTAATTCCTGAATTTGTAATCTCATACTTTCCTTTGTAAGATTTTGGAGTTGGAATACCCGCTTGCTCTGCAAACCAGTAATAATCTCTTTCTACTTCACCACGATTTTCTATTTTTAGAAGTTTTCTTGAACCAACAATTGGCACTGCAAACTCTTTTTCTATCTTGCTGCATTTTTCATCTCCGCCAACATATGTTGAGAATGCTCTATCTGTTGGGTGTATGCATTCTAAATTTATCAAATCATCTACGTACTTAACAATATCGGAGTAGTTATCTAGAACGAGTATTGCTTCTTTCCAATCTCCATTTTTAGGAATATCTTTTGGGTCAAACCTTACAATTACATCCCTTTTTGTAAGAGTTGGTAAATCTTCTATGTTTTCATTTTCTTTTCCAACTATTGGATTTGAAAGGTAAATTATTGCACGTGCTGGTGTTGTGTAAACAATTCTTCTCAACCCAAAATTTCTTGCTGCTTGTATTTTATCCAGTGCGGAATGAGAACCTAAAATGAGACAGATTGGTTCTTTATACCGTCTAACTACTTCCTGCATCTCTTCTCTCTCTATCATCTCTACCACCCATAAACATTGTTCTTAATTCCTCAAACTTTTTTTGAGTAACAAAAACGGGTAAGATGCTCAAATATACTAAGTCTTCATCTCTATACCATGGACCTTCCAACCAAACAGCAGCTTTACAAACTATTTTTGCTCCTGCAGTTTTAGCAAGTTGCTCTAAGCCATTTAATGTTCCACCGGTAGATACAACGTCATCAAAAATCGCTACTCTTTTATTTTTCATCTTTTCTATTTCTTCAGATTCCAGTACTAATTTTTGAGGCTGGGCTGTTGTTATTGATTTGATAACAACTTCCTTATAAGACTCGCCCATGTAGCTCTTTGTGTTTTTTCTTGCTACTATCATTTCTGAAAGCTCCAAAAGTTCGCTGATTTTATATGCTAAAGGCAATGACTTTGACTCTGCTGTGATCAAATAATCTGGGCTATAATCTTTGAGTATTTTTGAAAGCTCTTCCCCTATCTTTTTTGTAAATTCCACATCTCTCCCAAGAACTAAAAGGTGGTTTGAAGCGATCCATATTTCCTTATCTACTTGGCGAATTGGTAGTTCTCTTTTTATTCCACAAACATTTGTAGTAAAATACTTTTCATCTCTATAAACTTTAACCAAATCCTCAAATTTTGCTTTCATGTAATCACTCCAATTCCATTAATTCTCAAAATTATTGAAATAACTAAAGAAGCAAAACAAATTGCTATAACCAAATAATCGATACTCTCCATTTTTAGCTCTCTATAAAATGTTCTTTTACTGTTTGGATTAAAGCCTTTAAGGCTCATCGACATTCCAAGCTGATCAGAAAGTTCGAGCCCTTTCATGGTTAATGGAACAACAATTGGAATATGAGCTTTTATCCTTCTAACCAAACCTCCTTTTTCAGTCTCGAGCCCTCTTGAAGCTTGTGCTTGCTTTATAGTAGTAAACTCATTACCTATAGTTGATACCAATCTTGTAGACAAACCAAAAGTAAATGCCCATGTATAAGGCAAACCAAGCTTTTTCAAAGCATAAATAAAATCACTTAATTTTGTTGTCATAAGAAAAAGTATCGAAGAAATCAACACAACAACTATCCTAAAAGGCATCGCTAAGCCATACATAAGTGCTTTTGTAGTTGTATTTAAGGGCCCTAAACTAATAACGATATCAGTAGTTTGGGTGGAAGAGATGTAAGAAGGCTTGTAGAAAAAGCTCCAAAGAAAGAAAGATAATAGGATTAAAGGAAAAAGTGCAAAAGTTTTAACAAAAACTTCTTTATGTACTTTTGCTATGTAACACAAACAAATCGAAAACAAAAATAAAATAAAAAGAAACAATGGATGATTGAAGATAAAAGCTAAAAGAATGAATGTGCTAGAAAGAATGAGCTTTGTTCTGGCATCGAGTTTATGGATTATAGAATCTTTATCCTTGTATGCCATTAACTCCATATTTTTCAAACCTTTTTACAAACTCATCAACACTCAAAGGTAAAGGAACCATTCCCAATTCTTTTGCGATAGTTACTATTGGTGGTGGAGAAAGTTGTATTTTTCTTAAAAGCTTTTCATCTGAAAAAATTTTGTGGGGGGAAGCAATTTTTTCAACTTTACCTTTATTCATTACAATAACCCTATCTGAACACTCTGCTACAAACTCCATATCGTGAGTTATTATGATTATTGTTTTTCCCTTTCTTTTCATCTTTTCAACTATTTTAAGAATTCTTTTTGTTGTAGTTGCATCTTGCCCTGTTGTTGGCTCGTCCAAGATTAAAACTTTTGGGTCAAATGAAAGAATAGATGCTATCGATAATCTTTCTTTTTCTCCGTGACTAAGAAAGAATGGTGAAGTTTTTATTTTGTTTACAAGACCGACCTCTTTTAAGCTTAGAATCGCAGCTTTTTCCGCATTTTCTATTCCAAAATTTTTTGGTCCAAAAATTGCTTCTTCAAGAACTGTTGTAGAAAAAATCTGGTGATTTGGATTTTGAAAAACATAACCAATTACCCTTGATAATTCCGCTACGGAAGTTTCAGAAGTATCAACTCCGTTCACAAAAACCTTTCCTTTGAGTGGTTTTAGCAATCCGTTAAAGTGCTTAACAAGGGTAGTTTTTCCACACCCATTTGGACCTATTATTGAAACTACTTCTCCTTGATAAATTTCAATGTTTATCCCTTTTAATATCCAGTTTCCTTCTTCATATGCAAACCAAAGATTCCTAGTTTTTATTATTGAATCCATTCAATCCCTCTAAAACCTCTTTAACAGTTAAAGGAAATCTTTTAAATTTTATTCCTCTTGATTCAAGTTTGTAAGCGAGTCTTACAACTTGAGGTAAGTTGATTTTTGATTTCTCAATAAGTTTGCAATCCGCAAAAAACTCTCTTGGTGGCTTATCCGCAATTATTTCCCCATTTTCAAGTAGAATTATTCTATCAACCAAATGAATGACTTCTTCAATTTTTCTTTCAGCAAGGAGAATTGTTTTTCCCGCTTTCTTCAGTTTTTCAAGAGTAGAGACAACTAGATTAACACCCCAAGGATCTAGGTTTGAGAATGGTTCGTCAAAAACAAGAATCTCCGGTTGTAGCGCTAATACCGAACCAATAACAAGCCTTTGTTTTTGCCCACCAGATAAGCTTTCTGGTGGCTTTTCTCTAAACTTTTCAAGTTCTAAGAAATTTAGTATTTCATTGATTTTTTTGTGAATTTGATATCTTGGCATGCAAGCATTTTCTAAACCAAAGGCTATATCTTCTTCAACCGTCATGCCAAAGATTTGAGATTCTGGATTTTGCAAAACTATTCCTATTTTTTTAGCTAATTCCTCTAGTGAAACTTCTTTTGTATTTTTTCCATCTATCCATACGTTGCCAATCATTTCTCCATGTTTTATGTAGTGTGGGATTACCCCCGTAATGCAATAAAGTAAAGTAGACTTTCCTGAGCCGGATGCTCCTGTCAAAAGAACGAATTCGTTTTCTTTAATTTTGAGATTTATGTTTCGAAGTGCAAAGCCCGAGCTATTATAACTAAACTGGAGATTTTCCACTACTATTTTTTCTACGGAATTGTTGTACTCTTTCACCATCTTTCACCGAGTAGTCCTCTTTGTCTAAGCAATGGGTAAAGTGCAGCAACAAGGATTGGTGTTCCTACTAATATCGGGGGAATGTCGCTTAATACCAAAAGATAAACTGCTTGAGTGAATGGTGCTACGCCAGCCCATTCAAAACCTACAGCAACGATAGGCACCATTATAAAGCCCGCTACTGTTGAAACTATTGCTGCTTTTAACAAACCTTTTCTTTTTTCTAACTCTTCTGGATGTACAAGTGCTCCCGGAATAAAGCCCGTAAGTCCAACTCCAATAAGGTCAAAAATTGGTGTTGCAATGTTAAAGTATCCCCCCAATAGTGCCCAAAGCGTGTTACCTATGGCTCCGGAAATAAATCCAATTTTTGGACCAAAGAGTATACCGAAAACGCAGGGTAGAAATGCAAGTACTCTCCAATGGATTGCACCGGGAATTAATGGTATTGGCGCCGTAAGCAAAAAACCGACACCAGTTATTGCGGATGTGACGGCTGCTAACGCCACAACCTTTGTCAAAGGCATCTTTTCCTTTGCCATATCCAATTAAATCTTTTTGGATTTATAAATTTTTTGCTTTATTTATTTTAATTTTGTCAAAATAATAATGAAAATTTCACACATTTGTGTTAATTTAAAACCTAATATAAGATTTAACCTCGCAAGAGAGTTTGTGCCTTTGTTTTAACTTTCTTAATACATTATCTATTTCATATACCGCAACTATTCCCGAAACTTTCCCTTTTGATTTTTCCACAAGTTTGATTAAAGTATGAAGGGTTAAACCTGTCCTTGTTATATCATCAACAATCAAAACAGACTCGTTTGGCATTATAGAGTTTTTCGGTATGTAAAGATATTTCGTAACTCCTGGGGAATACATTGCTTTTCCTTCCAGTACCTCTGCTACCCCCTCTTTTTTTTCTGTAGCTATTACAAGATCGCATCCAAACTCCTCTGCAACTAAAGTACTTAATGGTACTCCACCCATTGCTGCGGTTGCTACTTTATCTACATCTAGTAAATGAAAATCGCTGAATATCATTTTAGCCATTAGCTTTTGAGTTTTTATATCTAGGATAAAAGGGGTTAAATCATATACCTTCTCATCAACTTCTTTTACCTTGCTTCTTAAAATTTCAAAAAAATATTTTTCTTTAAATACTTTAATTATTTGCTGACTTCTGGAAAGACTTGGTAATACATGACCATTGATATACCTACTTATAACTGGTGCTGGCAATTTAAAGAGTTTCATTACCTCTTCGTATCCATAATTCTCTTTAAGAAGTCTTAATAGCTCTATAGCAAAAAGTTTCTGTTTTATTGAGGCTTCTTTTTTCATAATCTCTTAGGTTTTATATAAAATGAAATTTTAAAATCTTTGCACCATTTGTGCAAAAATTGAATAATCTTAGCAAAGGGGATAGATTTAAAAAATTTACTTTTGAAATAACTTCATGGTTGACCTCATCGCTCCATTCAGGGCTTTTATAAAGCCGTGGGAAGAAGTAAAAAACCTAAAAGGAAGCCTTGTTGATGGGTTAATCTACACAGAAATTGGTGCGGCGGTGTTAGCAGTAATAGCCATTCTTGTCGGAAGTGTAGCAACGAGTCTTTTGCAAGTTGGCGGTCTAGTAAGAGGGGGTAGCATTCTACTAATGGCTGTTGGTTTGTTGATTGGTGCACCAATCGGTGTTCTAGTGGGCTCTTTGATTTATTATGTTATAGCAAAGCTGCTTGGCGGAAAAGGAACATTCGAAAGACAAACATTCCTTTTTGGGGTCGTTTCATTCCCTACTATGATATTCTCATGGATACCAATAGTAAATCTCTTAGTCTCTCTTTGGTCGCTAGTTGTAACTTTCTTTGTACTAAAAGAAGCTCATGGACTTAGCGACCTAAAAACACTACTCGTTGAGTTTCTGCCAGCAGTGATAGCAATTGTCCTAGGAATACTCTTACTAGGAGTGCTTGTCTCTCTTTAGTTTTTTCTTTTTTATAGTTTCGCTAATTTTATATCTTCTTCCTTCACTGTTTTTCTTCCAGCATGTTTTGCTAGCTTAACTGCTTTAATTGAAATTTTGAAAGCTATCTCTTCAAGATAATCAGCAAGAGCTTTTGAAGCTTCTGGACTAACTCTTTCAGCACCAGCTTTTTTTAGTATTTTTTCAATAGAAGCTTTTGAAAGCATTAAAGTAAATCTCAACCTTTCTTTAAAATTTTTGCTTTTGTGAATTGTATTGAAGTTAAAAATAAAAAAGCTAAAAAAGAATATTCAACATGCCAACTCTTGAATTTGAAAAGCAAACATTACTTAAAATAACAAAGCTTAGCGAAGAAGAGCTTTCTGAAGCAATCGCAAATCTGAAAGGAGAAGTAAAACAAAATGGAGAAAGAATGCTTGTTGAGCTAACTCCTGAAAGAGATGACCTTTTTACTCTTTATGGCTTGGGAAGAGCTATAAGGAATTTAACTTCTTCTCCTAAACATTTAAAGCTAGAAATTAATAAATCAAACTTTGTTATAAAGGCTCAAGGAAAGCTAAGACCTTTTATAAAAAGCTTTATAGCAAAAAACATCAGCATAGATGAGCAAGAGCTAAAAGCTTTAATGAACGATCAAGAAAATATTCACAAAACAATTGGAAAAGATAGAAAAGCTGTTGCTGTTGGAATTCATGACCTTTCAAAAATTAATGGAAATGTAATCACTTATAAAGATGTAAAAGAGGGAAGTTTTGTTCCTCTTGGTTATTCTGAAGAAATGAAGCTAAGTGAAGTTTTAGAAAAAACAGAAAAAGGAAAAGCTTACAAATCTTTGGTTAAAGATTTCCCTGTTTTTATAGACTCTTCTGGAATATTCTCTTTCCCACCAATCTTAAACTCTGAAAGAACAAGAGTAACAACCTCAACAAAAGACCTTTTTATTGAAATGACTGGTGAAGAAAAAGAAAGTGTTGAAAGAGCTTATAGAATTCTGCTTGCGGATATGCTTGAAAGAGGTTGCAAAATATATAGCGTAGCCATAGAAAGAGAAAACAAAATAGAGGAAGAGAAAATAGAAGAAGAAAAGTTTGAAATAAATCAAAAAAGGTTAAAAGAAATAAACAAAACTCTTGGTTTAAAGCTAAATAGCGAAGAAGTTTTTTCGCTTCTTGAGAGAATGGGTTATAGAAGAGAAAAGAGCTTTGTTGTTGTTCCTTTCTATCGTGGTGATATCCTTCATTTCCTTGATCTAATAGAAGATGTTGCAATCGCTTATGGCTACAAGAACCTTAAACCAGAAATTCCTGAGATTCCAACTTTTGGAAAACTAAATGAAATAACACTTTTAGAAAAGAAGCTTTTAAATGTGATGCTTGGGAACTCTTTCCAAGAAGTAAAAACTTTTGGGCTAAGTAGCAAAGAAGAACAGAAGTTAATAAAAGAGGAAGGAATCGTTGAGCTTGAAAACCCAATAAGTAACGAGTTTAGTTGCTACAGAATTTCTCTTATTCCAAGCCTTCTCAAGTTTCTTTCAAAAAACAAGCATAGGAGGTATCCTCAAAAAATATTTGAGCTTGGTTATGTTGCAGAATTCAAAAACAATAGCTACATTTCAAAAAGAAACCTTTGTGCTTTAATTAGTGCTGAAAAAGCAAGCATAGAAGAAGCGATTTCTGTTTTAAAAAGCTTGGAAAAGGCTCTTGGAATAAAGATGAAGCTCGAAGAAGCTGAATTGAAGATTTTCATAAAAGGGAGAAGTGCGAAAATTGTCGATGAAAGCGGAAAAGAAATTGGAATTGAGAAAGCAAGCATAGAAGAAGCAATTTCTGTTTTAAAAAGCTTGGAAAGGGCTCTTGGAATAAAGATGAAGCTCAAAGAAGCTGAATTGAAGATTTTCATAAAAGGGAGAAGCGCAAAAATTGTCGATGAAAGCGGAAAAGAAATTGGAATTGTAGGAGAAATAGCACCAGAAGTTCTAAACTTCTTTGAGCTTGAACTTCCAGTTGTTGGGTTTGAAATTACTTATAAAGAATTTGAACCTTTGTAGTTACTTTTTTCTAAGTAGCAAAAACAAATGGTGCTTGTGATATTTTTCAATGTTTATTTCTTGTAAAATTTCAAAGGTGCTTGAAATTTTTTGTTTTACTTCTTTGAAAACCTGTTTTGGGTTTTTTGAAACATCTATACTTTGTGACTTTATCGCAAAAAGAGCATAACCCTTTTGCTTAAGCAAAGAAGAATTCGCCAGCAATATCTCTGCTTGCTCTTTACAAGAAACATCTTCATAGATTACATCAACTTCTTTAACGTATTGAGCATATTCTTCTGGTTTTCTTGCATCATTTAGTAAAGGAATCATATTTTCTCTTTTTTCAGCAACTTTTAGCAAATGCTTCATCGCAACAGCAGAAATTTCAACACAATAAACAATTCCGTTCTCAGCAATATCGCTCACGTGGCTGGGGGTTGTTCCTGTAGCCGCACCTAAATAAAGAACCCTACTTTCTTTTTTAATTGGAAGAGTTTTTAGCCCTAGCTTTATTGCTGCTGCGAGCTTACTTCGATAAGGGTCCCAAATTCTATACTCGACTCCTTTTTCATCCTTTACCAGCTTTTCTCCATAAACTCTAAAGCCTGGAGAAAGGTTTTTTGTGGCTAGATCAGAATTAATTAGAAAAACATTTTCAAATATCTCTTTGAACATTATCAACTATCTTAATTTTAACAATTTATTCTTTTTGTTTTTCTCTTTCAATTCTCCTTGTATTTAAATAGGAAACTAACTTAAAATAATCTTGAGGGGTGTTGACATTTGCGAAAAAATCAATATTAATTATTTTACCGTAAGCTTTTTGTAGTTCAACAAGCTCGCTGAGAATTTGCGGGAAAGTAACATCTAATACTTTACTACTTGATTTTTTTGATTTTAAAATATTGAAAAAGTCCGAGGAACTTAAACAAATAGAAGTTATTACAAAATCTCCATCGTTAGATGTTATAATTCTTCCATTTTCCCCCATGGTCATTCCTCCCCATATGCTTCCTATAGCGATTTTTTTATCAACAAGCGCAAATACCTTTATTGCTTCTTTTTCTCTTATTTTTTGTAGAGAGGAATCAATAAAAAACTTTATTTCTTTTTTTATCTTTTCTTTTTCTCCACCAAGATATTCATCAGCAAATACTTCTAAAAATGGCCTTTTACCGATTGCCTCCTTTATTTCAATTAATGCATTTCCGGTTCCTTTCTCTTTTTGTTTGAAAATATAAATATTCAACCCTTCAAGTTTTACCTTTTCTGAGATGTTNTCNTTGTTTAAAAGTTGTATATTTACATTCGTTNCTTTAAACTTTTTTTCAAAATATTTTTTTACTTTTNTCTCATTTTCATTAATCAAAATATAAAACTCTCTAAAGCCGAGCTCTTGCAAAATCTCAAAAATCGGCCAAAACAGAGGAATCGGTTCGTTATTTTCATCGAAGCCAATTGGAAGCCATTGTTTTGAAAGAACAACATGCTTATAAGCTAGATCCTCCATTCTACTTCCTTCCCCTCCTAGAAAGAATACAACAGGGATATCTGAAAAGTCTTCTCTTATACCTCTTTTAAAAAAGTCCATAAAAAGGATAGAAATCCTTTGTTTATAAAGATTTTTTATAACCTATAAAAGTAAAATTCTATTTTATTGTTTCTGCTTTTTTCCAAAGTTCATTGAAAATTTCTTTCATTAATTTTGCTGTTTCTTCATCCTCTATCTTTATTAGAAGACCTTCCTCTTTCCCGGAAGGAGTATAAAATCTTAAGTGTACCACTTTTTTATCGTACACACTAAAAGTTATCAAAGGAAATGTAAACCCTTTTAATGCTTTTACTTCACAACCAATGTTTTTATAAAAGAACATCGTGGTCTCTTTTTCTTTTCTGTAAGGACCAAGAACTTTTATTTTTACACCCCTTTTAATACTCTTCTCAATCACTTGGATGATCTCCGGGTCTATTTTGGTAAATCTAATAAATAGTAGTATTTCTACTTTGGAATTAGATGTTTCGTCTCTATAAATTTTTCTTATTATATTCCAACCTTGGAAAAGAAGAATTTCCTTTTTTGGAATTTCTTTTGCAAGAAGATTTTCTTCTGCTTTTTTGATTTCTTCTTTAAGTTTGTTTTCTTTTTGGATTCTCTCTTCAATTATTGGGATTACTGCTGAAGAAGGAGGAATTGCTTTAAAGCGTGTTGGTCTACCTGGAATCATCATTGCAAAACCCTCTTTTGCAAGCTCGTTTAAGATTCCGTGAGCTTTTGTTTGAGGAACACCGGATTCCTTTGCAACAGTTGCAGAGCTTGCAATTCCAAGAAAAAGAAGAGTTTTGTATACCTTTGCTTTGTATTCAGTAAAACCAATTTCTTTTAAAATTTCTTCGAGTTCCATGAGATAATTTTTATTTTGATTTTTAAAAAACTTCTCAAAATAAAAATAAATTTAAAAGAATTTGTTTAAAAATTATTATGGTAATGCTTTTTCAGCAGTTTATTCTTCTTTCTTTTATCAAATTCATCCTTTTTATTACTCATGGTAGCATATGGGCTTACCCGGCAGTTTACGGTGCTGGAATTTACATGGTTACTTTTTATAACAACCCGCCTTATGGAGTAATAAGTGTAAATGGAATAATTCTTGAAAATGGTCAAAGTATTCCTTTAAGAACTGGCAACTATACAATTCAAGCAATTCCAAAAGCAAATTATAGTTTTGTCCGATGGAGGCTAACGATCGTAGATGGAAATGCCAAAATTCAAAGCTTAACTCAAAATCCGACAACTTTGTTTGTAAATGGAACAATCATAGTCAATGCAACCCATGCTTATACTCCTATAGCAACTTCTACAATTAGCACCTCAACAAGTAGTACATCTACTTCAACATCGACTTCCACATCAACTTCATCTACTTCCACATCTACATCAACTTCTTCAACTTCTACTTCAACATCTTACTCTACTTCTTATACTATAACTATATCTAGAACTACTTCGGTTTCTTCTTCAACCACCTCTACTTCAACACCCTCAACATCAACCTCTACTTCTACCTCAACATCTACTTCCACATCTACATCAACTTCTTCAACTTCTACTTCAACTTCAACCTCTACTACATCAACTATTACAATTGGAAAAGCATGTGCAAATGCTTGCTATCCTTGCTTTATAAAAAATGAAATGTGTATATGTTGCGATTATTGCACAAACAGAATATGGTGCAGAATAATTAATGGAAAATGCTACGGTGATTGTGGGATTGCTTTTCTTAATTGCTGTTGTCGCATTATATATTGCTGATATCAAGATTAGTAAAATTTAAGTATTTGAATTTGAAAATAAAATCAATGTATGAAATACTACTTCTAGGAAGAGGAGGACAAGGAGCTGTAATGGCAAGCGAAGTTCTTGTTTGGGCCGCATCAAAAGAAAATAAATTCGCAACTTCTTTTCCATTCTTTGGTGGTGAACGAAGGGGTGCTCCGACAAAAGCTTTTGTAAGAATAAGCAATGAAGAAATAAAAGAAAGAAGTCAAATAACTAAACCAAATATTCTTATTCTTTTTTATATTCCAAGTACCCTTCCAAAGGGAAAATTCAGCTATATAATCGCTAATTCTACGCTCGAAGAAGCTAAGAAGCTAAAAGAAAAAACGAAAGCTAATATAATAAGCTTAAACGCTGAGGAAATTTCGAAAAAGCTTGGCTTAAGGGTTGCTGGATGGTATGTTGTTAATACTCCATTGCTTGGTGCTTTTGCAAAAACGAATATTCTTAAGCTAAAAAGTATAGAAGAAGCTGTAGATGATTATTGGCAGGATGAAAAGAATGTTTTAGCTGTAAAAGAGGGTTATGAAAATGCAAAGCTCATCTAAGAAAAATAAAGGAATAAAAGAGTTTGGAGTTGAAGGTCTTTATTCTAATCCAAAAAGCCCTGCAAATACTGGAGAGTGGAGAGTTGAAGCTCCTGTAATTGATTATCAAAAATGCACAAATTGCTTAACTTGCTTTATGTATTGTCCAGAAGGAGCAATTGAAATAAGTGAAGAAGGAAAAGTAAAAATAAACTATAATTTTTGCAAAGGTTGTGGGGTTTGTGCAAACGAGTGTCCTGTTAAAGCAATTAAGTTTGTTAGTGAAAAAGAATTAGTGAAAAAATGATCCCTGAAAAGTTTTTGGATTTTTCAAAAAGAAGAAAAGTTCCTTTAACTGGTAGTAGAGCAATTGCTTTTGGAGTATTTCTTTCAAGAGCAAACTTTATTGCAGCTTATCCAATAACTCCTCAAACAGAAATTGTTGAAGACCTTTCTCAGCTTGCAACCCTTAGAGAAAAGGAAATGGTGTTCATGAAGGTTGAAAGCGAGCATTCTGCAATGAGTAGTTGCATTGGAGCAGCAATTGGCGGAGCGAGAGCTTTTACAGCAACAGCTTCTCAAGGTCTTGAATACATGCATGAAGTAGTTTATTGGGCTGGTGGAGCAAGATTACCAATTGTCATGGCAGTTGCAACAAGAGTTATTGCTCCTCCTTGGAGTATTCAAAATGAGCATACTGATTTTATGCTTCAACTCGATAACTCTTGGATACAATTCTTTGCAAAGGATCCTCAAGAAGCTTTAGATACAATTCCAATCGCTTATAGAGTTGCTGAAGAAACAAACTTTCCAGTAATGGTTGGAATCGATGGCTACCTTACAACACACTTTACAACAAATGTTGATGTTCCATCTCAAGAAGAAGTAGATGCTTTCCTTCCAAAAAAGCAAATAAAAGATTTTTGGCCAAAAAGCTTGTATGCTGTTGTTGATGAAAGATACTTCAACGAGCATCGCTACAAGCAGTATAAAGCATTTTTAGCCTCTTCAAAAATTATTGAAAAAGCAGAGAAAGAGTATTCAAAAAAGATTGGAAGAAGCTATTCTGCGATTGAAAAATTTAATGAAGATTCAAAAAACCTAATCTTTGTTATTGGTGCAAGCTTTGGAGAAGCGCAGCTTGCTGCAGAAGAGCTAACAAAAAAAGGAATTAGAACTGGTGCAATAAGACTAAGAAGATTAAGGCCTTTCCCAGAAGATGAAATAAAAAAAGTTGCAAAGAATGCAGAAAGAATAATAGTTGTTGAAAGGTCTTTTGCAACAAGTAGCTTTGGATTTATTGCAAGAGAGCTTAGAGCAATACTTGGAGAAAAAGTAAAAAGTTTTACAACTGGCTTAGGTGGAAAGGATATTACAAAAGAAATATTCAAAAAAGCTGTAAAGCTTGCAACAAAGAATGAAAGAGGTTGGATATTATGATAACGATAAAAGATGTTTTAAAAGAAGGAAAGGATGAAGTTTGGTTACCAGGAAACTTATCCTGCCCAGGATGCGGAGCTTCTCTTGGTTTAAGGTACTTGGCAAGAGCATTAAGAAATGAAGAGTTTTATGTTGTAATTCCAGCAAGTTGCTCAAGCGTAATTCAAGGTTTTTGGCCAAATAGCGCAGCAAAGTTTTCAGTAATAAATTGTGCTTTTGCTTCTTCGGCTGCTGTAGCAACCGGATTAGTTAGAGCTTTTAAGTTAAGGAACAAAAAAGCAAAAGTTGTTGTTTGGGCCGGAGATGGAGGAACAGCAGACATTGGTTTTGCTACTCTTAGTGGAGCTGCTGAAAGAAATGAAGATTTTCTTTATATAATGTATGATAATGAAGCTTACATGAATACTGGAATACAAAGAAGCTCTCAAACTCCTTATAAAGCAGTAACAACAACAACTCCTTTTGGAAAAGAAGAAGAAAAGAAGGATCTTGACCTTATAATGATGGCTCATGGTGTTTATGTTGCAACAGCTTCTCCAGCTTTTCCATTAGACTTCTTTGAAAAAGTTAGAAAAGCAATTTCACTTCCCGGTTTTAAGTTCATTCACTTCTTTAGCCCTTGCCCACCGGGATGGCGTTATCCTAGCGAAAAAACAATTGAAATAGCAAGATTAGCGATTCAAACTTCTTTCTTCATTCTTTTTGAATTTGAAAATGGAAAAGTAAAAATTTCACAACCAAGCTTAGCTTATAGAGAAGAAAAAAATAGAAAACCTTTGGAAGAATACCTTAAGCTTCAAGGAAGGTTCAAGGGTATAAGCGAAGAAGATGTAAAAAGAATTAAAGAATGGATAAAT
>JGI20130J15133_1001354_pt1 | contig 20558 bp, 19 predicted proteins | sample WasSprMetagenome_FD_15133 | JGI IMG/M metagenome (IMG submission 15133) | reverse complement strand
GCTTAAAGATAAAGAGGTTTTGCTTAAAGAGGTTTATGCTGCAAGGGCTGAGCGTAGGTTATGATTGTTTTAGACACGGACGTGCTGATTGAGATTTTTGATAAACGGTCTGTTAAAGGTGATGAAGCCTTAAGGAAGCTTGTTGAAAGGGGTGAAGATATCGCTACAACCGTCATTAATCTTCACGAGATTCTATATGGTCTTGAAAAGTATGCAAAGCCAGTTAGGGATGTTTTGCTTCTACCGGTAATCGAGTATACTAAAAGGGATGCTCAACTATCCGCCGAGTTAGAGTTAAAAGCTGAAAGTTTAGGAACGCCCGCAAGAAGGACAGATGCTATGATTGCAGCCATAGTAATGAATAGGGGAGCGTCCCTATACACATTTGATTTGCGGCACTTTAAGATTTTCAGGAATTTTGGTCTTAAACTTCTTCAATTATAGAATAAGAAGCTGTGCGGCAACTTTGTTATAGTTTTTTACAAGCAATTTGAATTGTTAATTTCAAAATGACCTGTGCTTAGGGCCTACACGAATTAAATGTAAGATATTAGATAATTTAGTTTAGGCTTATTTGGTTTTTGTATGCTTTTTCTATGGCTTCTAGGTCTTTTAGGCCGTCTTCGCCTGTGGGTGTTGGCTGTTTATCTTTTATTAGGCAGTTCACGAAGTATTGGAGTTCTGCCTTGTGGGCGTGGTAGAATTGGGATGTTCCTGTTGCTAGCATTTGGATTACTGTGGATATGGGGTTTGATGGTTTGTGTTGGACTGTTGTGTGGTTTACTGTTCCTATGAGTTCGATTTTTAACTGATATCCTTGTAGGAACCATCCTACGTTTATTATGGCTGTTGTATCGTTTTCAAATTTTGCTACACATACGGCCTTGTCTTCGAAGGGCATGTTGAACCTGTAGCCTAGGTGGCTTTTTACGTCTGTGATTTCGCCGAAGTACCAGCGGAGTAGGTTTATTATGTGGCTTCCTAGGTCTATGAGGGCTCCTCCGCCTGTTAGTTCCTTGTTAAACCACCATTCGGGGACTGGCATGGGTGCGTGGGCTTCTGCCCTATGGAAGAATGGTCCTGAGCTTATGTAGTTTGCGATGGCGATTTCTATGTCGCCTAATGTTCCATCGTAGATTTTCTTTTTTAATGTTTGGAATTGCTGGTTGAATCTTAATGGATAGCCCATCATTAGTTTGATATTGTTTTTCTGCACTATTGACAAGATTTCCTTTGCCTCTTGGGTGTTTCTTGCCATGGGTTTTTCGAGGAATATGTGTTTTTTGGCTTCTGCTGCATCGCGTGCGCATTTTAGGTGTAAGTGTGTTGGTAGGGCGATTATTACTGCGTCCAATTCTGGGAGTTTTAACATTTCTTCGTAGCTGGTGAAGGTGTTTTTTATGCCGCTGTTTTTGGCTTTTTTCAAAGCTTTCTTGGAAAGATCGGCTACCGCTATGACGCGGGTGTTAGCGAGCCTTTGTGCGTGTCTTAAATGTATTTGTCCCACATAGCCTAAGCCTATTATTCCAAGGCTAATCTTCTTCATTTTCATGCTCCGTTATCTGATTTTATTGTAGCCCAAGTTTTCCGCCTAATCCAGTTAAGATTAGGGCAGCATAGGCTTTGCCCATCAATTTTTTCTTGAAATCTTTTCGCGGGTATCTCGACTTAAAATAGTTTCTTGGAACACCTCTCGGTATGTAGGAGATTCTACCTATTCCTTCTTTTTCCGCTAGTTGCAAATATTTTATCTTTTTTGGGTTTAATCCTGCTATTTCAGCTGCAGCCGCGTCTATTGCAACTGGATCCTGGCCAGCCATTACAAGACCCAATTTTCTTGGATGAATCCCTGAAACGATGTAACCGTCGATAATGCATAAATCAAATCTCATAATTTTGTTTAAGGCCACTATTGTTTCCGCGAGTATTCCATGATATTTAAATTTTTTAGGGTATGGGTTACATCCGTAAATGTTCTTTAAGGCACATGTTAGTTCTATTCCCCTCATAGTATACTTTATTTTTGGAACATTAATTTTCAAGTCGGCTTCCAGTATTATTTTGGGAACCATAAAACGGAAAACTTTCTCTCTTACCGTTACTTGCACTGGATTGCAAGATTCTTCGGAAAGATTAACCAGCTTAACATTGTATTTTTCAGCAAGTTTTTCGTAACCAAGCATTCTGAAAGCGTATTTGCAGATCATAGCAGATGCATCAGATTCTACTATCGAAATGTTCACATTTGGCGAAACTTTTTCTCTAATAAGTTCAATTAATTTTGCAATGAATCTAGGATCGGTTGTCTGACCAGTCGTGTAATCCCAGTAATAGCATAAGTTTGGCTTGATGACAACATTTTCTATGCTTGTAGACCACGAATATTGGATTAGATCTAGTGCTTCTTGTATCCCTTTCTTTATTTCGGTTTCGCTTTTTATTTTCACTAGGCTAACAAGGCTCATCCTGATTATTCCCTGATCTTCAATTATAGGGAAACAATATTCTGTTCACTAAACTTGTGGCTTTGATGAAGGCTTGTGGCTTTTTAAAAACGGAAAGTCCATCCTTTATGAAAAGCTGTTGTAATTTCTGTTTGGAAAAGTCGCGTATAATTCTGCTTTTATAAGCGTAAAGTTCATTAGCGCTTAAATTTTTTGTTCGCATGACAACCGTATGCGAAGTATATTGAGTCCAATCTGCTGTAAGTAGAAGATTATTTCTTTGGGCTATCTCGTATAGTGGGGTTCCTGGATATGGTGTTAGGAAGTTTAAGTTTATTTCATCTGGGTCTAGCTTTAATATTAATTTTCTTGTTCTTTCTAATGTTTGACGGTTTTCATTTGGCCACCCAAGGATAATGTGGGCTTGCGTCATTATCCCAACCTCCTTTGTCATTTTAAATGCCTTCTCGGTTGCTTGCAATCTAACGCCTGGCTTCGCAATTTTGAGGAGTTCTGGATCGCCTGTTTCAACTCCATAGTGTATTCGTATACAACCAGCTCGTTTCATGTTTGTTAAAAGCTCTTTTGAAACTTCATCCACTCTTGACTCACAAAACCATATAACATCAAGTTTATTTCGAATTATTTCATTACATATCTCCATGGCGCGCTTTTTATTATATGCAAATGTTTGACCACGTAAAAGAAATGCCCTAATATTAAATTTATCGCGCAAATATTTTATTTCCTCAACTATTACCTTGAGAGATCTGAACATTATCTCCCTGCCGAACCCTAGTGGGTAGGGGCAATATATACAATTATAGGGGCATCCTCTACTTTCTAAAATTGGAACGTATACAAAACTCTTTCCAGTAATATCTGATGTTGTTTCATAGCGATCAAGTTTAATGAAATCATATTCGGGAAAAGGTAAATCGTCAAGAGGAGGTTCAGGTTTTTTTGGCGTGTGGATAATTTTTCCGTTTTTCTTAAATGATAGATTTCCAATATTCTTTAAATTTCTGGATTGTTGCAAGGATTGAATCAAATCAAGCATGTAAGAGATGTATGGGTAGTTATTTCGCAAGACCATATCTATTGCACTTCTATACAAAATTTCATTCGGCATCACGCTGCATATTGTTCCAACACCAATTACGATTACGTTTTGCAAAAGATATTTTATCTCGCTTAAAATGCAAAGATCTTGATAAAATGATGGAAGAGAAATAACGGAAAATACTAAGTCAGCATTTTCTTTTTTGACTTCGGCTAGAACTTGAGATCTATCCAGTTTTAACGCTTGAGCATCTATAACCTTAAATTCGTATGCTGATTTTGAAAGAAGCGCAGATGCATAAGGTAAGAATGGATGAAGTGATTCTCGGTTTACCTTATGTTTATGTTGGCTGATGATTGCGGTGCCGAATCCGCCAGCTGTGTCTCTCCAAAGTCTTTGATTTGGGGGACTTGGTAAGTTAAGAATAATAATCTTTAGGTTTTTCGTTTGCATATAAACTCCTCTTTAGCAAGCGCAATTTGTTAGAGTTTAATGCGAACAGAACCATTCAATAACTTTAAAATATGCTTCTTTTTCCGCTCTGACCACATTTTTCCAGTCAAAATCTTTAGCGAATTCTCTCGCCTCTTTTGAAAGCCGCATTCGTAGGTCTTCATTTCCTAAAAGAAGCATTATCTCATCCGCCATAGTTTTTATATTTCCAACTGGACAACGTAAAACTGCCTTACATTTAAAGAAATTGTATTTGGTTGCCAAAATATTATAAGTGACAACTGGTCTGCCACAAGCAAGCGATTCGAGTATCGCTAAAGAGAATGAGTCTAATCGAGTAGGATAGATCATTAGCTTAGAAGACATTATAAGATCGATTAAGGAGGCTCTACTTTGTGCACCTAAATATGCCACATTATTTGCTATCCCGTAGCTATGAATAATTTTGCAAACACGGTTTAAAATCATTGGATCTTCAGAAGGGCCAACGATTGCAAGCTTCGCTCTAGGAAATTTTTTCACAACATACTTCCATATTTTTAAAAGGTCGAATATTCCTTTTTCAGAAATTATTCTCGAAAAAAATATACCGTCGTATTTTGCATCGTAGACTTCGTTTTTAGGGATCTTTTCTAAGTCAACGCCATTTCCAGGTGTAATTACATGAAACTCAATTTTAGGATTTAGTTGAGTTATTTCAACTTTCACAGATGGGCTAACCGTAAGAATTAATGAACCTTCAGCAACCTTTAATAAACTCATCAGATCCAATGCGTATCCAATTTTGAATTTAAATGGGATATCTTTTATCGATTTCTTTTTGATATGCTTAAAAATGTTTAATAATGTTACGGGAACAAGTCCTATTTCTGGTTGAAGAAGTTCGTTTGTACCTGTGAAGTTGATAGTCCATGGTTTACGACATAATTTTCCAGACAAATAGGTGGTTTTAGCTAAGTTCTCGCTGGGCCCAATAATGATATCTGGATTTTCTTTGCGGGCAATTTCGTAGATTGATGAAGCTCTTGATAAAAGATTTTGGAACAATTTTATTGATCTTAAAAGGGAGGACTTACAATTATTAGTTTTTGCAAAATTGTCAATAAAATATACTTTATATTTCTTTACTATTTCTTCGAAATCTTGGAACATTTTAGCATAATTTTGATAACTTAGTGCGTCTGTTGCAACTAAATAATTTATGCCTTCCGCCTTCCCATTTCTCAGAATTTCATATGTTCTATAATATCCTCCGGAGATAATTGAGTGTCGTGCTTTCACTATGATTAAAGGTTTAATTTCACGCATAAAGCAAACCCAAACATCTTTATGTCAAAAGATTTGCTTTTATAAGATATATTTCACTTGGTTTATATCAATGTTGAAAATACATTATGCTTATGCTTACATTCCAAGAGATTTGTCCATTTATCCTTCAAAGCAAGAAAATGATAATTGTTAATTTCTTTTAAATGATTTATTTGCGTTCTGAGGAGGTTACATTAAAAAAATGGTAAAAATGGTTTCTCAAATATCTTGGTTTGTAATTGAAGACCTTTTTAGCCCATCTCATGCTGTGTGCATAACATTTCTCCACTGTCTTTTTGGTTAAAATTAGCTCATTTTTGGTGTTTTCAAGCTTTGTTGTTACCTCTACTAAGCCTAGCCTTTCGAAAATTTTGATATTTTTAAGGAAGAGGTCAAAACTCTTGATTAAGCTTTTAACTTCTTGCGGGTCCCTTGTTTTTGGGGGGGCAATGGCTCTTGGGTTTCCGTTGAAGTAAATTGTGTCCCATCCGTCATATGTGGCGAATAGGCTGGGGTGCAGTCCGATTACTATATAAGGATTTTTGGCGGTCGTTATCCAGAAAAGTCTGAAATCGGATGGTTTGCCGTTCCATTGAGCGAGAATTGGATAAGGATAGAATGTTATGCCTTTATAGTGAACTGGAGTTTTGGATAGTTTGGCTGAAAAGTCGAATTTTATGCCTAAATCTCGAAGGGCTTCTAGATGAGGGGGACTCCAACAATATCCCGGTGCTCTAAAAGCTGTTATTTTTTTGGATGGAAAAAGTTTTTGCAAAGCTATAATTCCACCTTCGCCTTCCATCTCGCCGGTTAACGGGTTTATATGGGATGTCTCCCTTTTCAAGGATATTTCATAAGCCTCTTTGTAGTTCTCAACGTCGGTGAATTCAAAAATTGTTGGGTGCACTGAATGCCCAGACGAGTGGTAGCCAACCTCATGTGCTTCCAGCAACTCAACAATTTTTGGGTAGTCGTAAAGCTTCTCAGCCACATGCCCTGTTATGAGAAATATGCCATTAAAACGGTATCTGTCTAGGAGCTCTATGGTGGCTTGTAGGGCCAAGAATGCCCTTTTATTAGTAAAGTCTTCAACATCGAATGTGAAGGTTATTTTGCGCATGTTTTAACCGCCAAATTTCGAGATGGTTTCATCATAAATTTTGCAAAGTTTCTCCACAACCGCATCCATGGAAAAACATTTTTCAACCATTTCTCTGCCTTTCCATCCAAACTTTGTTCGTGTCTCTTTGTTGTCTAGTAGGAATTGGATGGCTTCTGCGAGTTTTTGCGGATTATTCGGTGGGATTATGATGCCGCATTCATTGTTTTGAAGAATTTCGGGGATTCCGTTAACGTTGGTTGTGATAACTGGGGTTTCGCAGGCTAAGGCTTCTAAGATAACCATGGGGAAGCCTTCCCTCTGTGATGGCAAAACAAGCATAGAAGCCTTCTGATAATATTTGATTATTTCTTCGCGGGTTTTTGCGCCAAGATATACAATTTTATGTATTCCTTTCTCGTTTTCCTTTTTAATTAGTTCGAGGATTTCGCTGAAGTGCCTTGGGTTCCAGTCTTTTGGCCCTATTATAGTTAGGTTTGTGGGTGTTTTTAGATAAGTTAGCGCCTTTATTAGGGTGTCTATTCCTTTTTCGCGGCATACTCTGCCTACAAAGAGGATTTGGTTTTCCTCTTTTTCTCCTTGCGGATGGAAAATGTTGGTGTCTATTCCGTTGGGAAGAACTCTAACTTTGTTTTCGGGTATTCCTATGTCCATGAGTTCTTTTTTCATGATGTTTGTTAAGCATATGTAAATGTGGGCAGCGTTTTTTAGAATTAGTCGGCTTATGAAATACCTTTTGTAAAATTCTGGAGAAAAACCGTGAAAGTGGAATATTTTTGGTTTTTTAACTCCAAAGGAAAACAGCGGAAAAGTTAGGTCTCCACCGTGAAAATGTAGCACATCATATTCTCTCAGTATTTTTCGGAATCTTCCTGGGATTAGGTTTACGCCCATAGTTATTCTGTCTGAGTGGGTCAGCGGAAACCAATTTAAGGCAGGAATTTTGTAGACAGCCAAGCCGTTATTTTGCTCTACATTGCCATGCCATAGGGGTCTCCATTTCTGGTTCATGTTGAAGGTCAAAATGTGAACATTTACCCCTATACCTTTTAGCTTTATCGAAAGATCGTGAATTATGGCTTCAGCTCCGCCTTTAATGGGATAATATGATGGTGTAGCCATTAACACTTTCATAAAAATTCTCATTAATCAGTTTAAAGTTTAGTACAAACTAGGAATTTGGAAATTTTAATTCCACATTTTTCAAGCGTTAGCGAAATTTCATCTAACAATTTTTCATTTATGTTTATGGAGAACATTTCAAATTTTGTATAACCTTTACGATGCAAAAATCTTACGAATCCGCTTAATACTGCTGTTGCGTTATCTGAAGATAGGTTTGGTGATAAGAATAAGTATAGGCTAGCGGGATATACGATGATTGGTGTTATGTTATATTTAGTTACAGCGTATCCCACGATTTGCCCGTTAAGATTTTCCGCAATTAATACCCTTTTAGGTGAAATTAACCTCAACATGCCTTCAGGGAATGGAGGACCAGGATTCTTTGGAAGCCTGAAATTTGATTCATTAATTTCTAGGAACTCTTTCCATTTTTTAGAAACGCATTGACAATATATCTGGAATAAGGATTTTTTGTCTTTTGGATTAGCATCTCTAACAGTTATTTGGCTTTGCGGTACTTTTCTAATGAGTAAAGGGACAGACGCATTGAATCTGTAGTATTTTTGTGGCAGGTAACTGTCCCAAATTCTTTCTATGGTCTTTCTTGACGGTATATTGTTTATATCTACGCTGCCAAACGTCTTTTTTACACATCTCTGTTTTAAGTATGAGAATGCAGCTCTGTAAAGGTGAATGCTAAGTCCGTGGCCTCTAAATGATGGTGCTACATAAATGTCCCAGATCCCCCACAAATTTTTATTAACTTTTCGTAGTGTGACTATCCCTATGCACTTTTTGTGCTTTTTATGGTATAAAACCAATCTTCTGGTCTCCGACATTTTAAGAGCGTCAAAAATTTTCGATTTTAACGTTTTGTATGGATTAGTTAATTCTGGAACGTTTTCAATGGGGTAATTCGCGTTTACAAGGTCATTTAAATCGCTGGCCCTCTCTAATTGATATCCAATTGTAAAACATTCTTGCATAGCATACTTTTCCTTTACTGTTTTATGAGATTGAATTCTTATTCCAAATTTAATAGTGAGGAAAGGTCTACTTTTAGCAGATTAAAATTTTCCGGAATTGTCATTATGTATATTTCTGCTTTCTTGAAAGCGTCATAAAAGATATTTGTATCGTGTTGTATTTTGTTTTCGATTTTCCGATTATTGACACCAAAAAGATAAACATATCTATAATATTCTCGTAAGCAGTCGCCCCATTCATACATATTTACAAAAATAATTCTCCTTATAAATTCTTTAATGTCCTGTGAGAATTCCTTCACTCTAATATTTTCTATTTTTTCCCTTCTGAGGAAGAAAATTTTGGAAATCGGTGTTGGCGAAGCTATCTTGCAACCCGGAAATAATTTATACAATTCAATGCGCAACATTGTTTGCTCTCTAAGTTTTTCAAAGGCGTATTTTACATATTTATTTGGTGAAAGCTTAGCACCGACGTTAATCAGTTTGCATATAGGTATATAATATGATCTTCTAAGTCCTAAGGCGCGTTTTGCGATTTCCTCATCTTCTAAATTATAATCAAAAATGTGAACTCGTCTAGGAAAAGGAAAAGCAACACCTACATTGTTTATGAGTAGAAAGTCATCACTAAGATAGTTATATCCGGCTCTTACTAGATTCAATACCGATGATGTTTTTCCAACACCTCCTTCGCCTGTAAAAACATAAGCTTTCCCATTTCTTTCAACAGCTCCAGCATGCAACCAAGTTTTATCAGGCCACCACATTAGAAATTCGCAGAAATGAATCAAATATTCTTTGATAAGCTCTACTCCCTCATCATACCAAAGTGTATTTTCGTTTTCGTCAAATGGAATAAACATCCCTTTATTGCAGCCCCAGACCATAGTAGGAAGAGAATCATGCCTTTCATTCACCTTAACAAAAAGGTCAACCTTCCGGGGACATCTAAAGCTTTTAAAGTATCCATATTCACGAGTAAAGACTCCATCCGCCGGCCCCTCAACGGATATCACAAAGCCATGCACATCGTATATGCTCAATTATTCACATTCCTTTTAAACTATTGCATCGTCAAAATTGGATGATTAAGGAACCTTTTTTGTAAATTTCGCTTCCTCCATTTGAGTATGCAAGGTTCATTTCGCTTAAAAAGTAAAGTTCGCTAGAGTTGCAGAGATATGCTCCTGCAACAACCGTCCCTTGAATAGTGTTCAGCGAATTCAAGTAAACTATTCCATGATCAGGTATAATCGTAACATTAGAGAGTGGATAAATGTATCCTCCATATACAAGACCGTAAATGCGTAGAGGATTCTCAAATGATGCCCAATCTGCATAAACATGCACCTGACTGACCTTCACGTTTTCAGATAGCCACTTTGCAGAAAAAACGCTCCAACCATCCGTATACCCGCTACTATAATATAGCTTGTAACCATTCATTCTATATGCACTTAACGGAATAGACCAACTTTCAGCCTTAACCACCTCATAGACAAACCCGGATTGAAATAGAAAATAAGGTACCAAAACAGCCAACAGTAAAACAGAAACAAGATAATTCCTCTCCTTCTTGGATATTAACTTGACTAAAAATTCTCCACCCGAAACACATAAAGGCGCTAACAAAAAAAGCAGTACATGATAAAACCGCGTCATATTCATGGTACTTGCAAGACCAGGAACCGCTATAATTGCAATCAGAAACCCCATAGCTTCTGAAATCAAAACAAACCTGCCCCAATCACCATCAGCTTTTCTTCGTTTTAACAGCAAACCAATAAAACCGACAACAATCAAAAACTCTGTTATGTAAGCAAAAACCCTACTTATGGCGTTCCAAATGGTTGGAGGATTCTCTAAACCCAAACCACGCAAAACTGTCTCCCCCCTGGATTCGAGGTTAAAGAAATCCCCTAACTGACGGTAAACATTATCCGCAAACTCTATGAAACTCTCAAAAACAGAAGCATTTGACGTATAAATATACCAAGCAAACATTATTGCAAAAAAAAGTGCAACCATACTGGCGGTTAAGTTGCTCCGTCGCTTAAATATAATCAAGCATAACCAAGCAAAAACAATAAAGAAGAGAAAAATCTCTGCAAGCGCATAGTGTGAAACAACCAAGCCAAAGCTAAAAATTATGAAAGAAAATATTCTTTGAAAATGTCCCAAATTTTTATTCAACAAAACAAAAAAAAGCAAAACAAAGAATAGTTCACCAATCATCTGCCTGTTTAACCCAAGCAGTTCGGTATAAAAAGTAAAAGTTGCCATAAAAAAGAAAGCAGAAAAGAAAGCATGTTTATCACCAAAACCATCCCGCCACAAACAATACAAGCATAATGGAACAAATGCAAAAATTAATGGAAAAACCAGTTTAAAAACCCAAGTTGAATCTAAATTTAACAGATTGCAATATATTGTTGGAAGAACAGTAATACTTAACATATTATTTAACCTTCCAAGGCCTGAACCCCAATAACTTGGAGGAATCGAACTATAATGGCCATTCATTTGTGTATATTTGAACGTATAATATTCTGGCGCAATATCCGAACCAAAAGAACACAAATATCTTGAAATCAGCGACGAATGATAGAGAAGCGAGATGCCTATTACGAAGGTTGCAAGTGCGTAAATCTTCGATGGAAACTTGTTCTTTAAAGTTAGAACTGTAGCTATTAAGGAAACCGCCAATATCATAATCAAGAGCACGCGGTTATCGTTGTATACGTTTACAAGCATGGCACCGACAACGCTTAAAACAAGCGGCAGCGTTAAGGGAAACGCCCACTTAAATGAACCTAAAGAAAACTCATTAAATAGTAGAGGCGGCTCACTTCTAAAGTAAGCTAGAATAGCCAGTATAAGAACAAACATGTTTAAAGTAACAAGCAGAGGAACAGTAGAAAGCGGCTGCAATATCCTAGCCATAAAACCTAACTCATTAAGGAAAAGCCCAACAAGCATCAAAAAGGCGACACTAAACCCAACCGAAAAAGTTAGTGTTTCCAAAGCTCCAAAACGAAACTTCAACAGTTTAACAACGAGATATCCCGGAACAAACGACAAGTAGAGAACGCCAATAACCTGCCTTAAAACATTGACATTAAAGATGACCGATATGTATATCGTGACTTGAAGGAATATTATTGCCAAAAGGAAGTCTAACCGCTTTGAGTTTTCAATATTATGGAGCATTTAATCCCTCGATACTCTATTATCGTAATACACAAGATTTATTATTAACATCCACACACTATACTATAATAAAGAAGCAGCTAAAGTTATTAAAGAAGTAGATGAGGCAAAAATGACCAGCAAACATCAAACTATTCTCCCAACAATTTTAGCAACAATATTAATCATAGCCGTTTATGCGGCAAACGCCCAACTAACAAACATAGCAAAAATCCACAACACAGGTCAAATATCAGTAAACAAAATATGGGCAAAAAGCGGCTCTGCTGAAGACATACAAGCAGCCGTAGACGCAGTTACAGCTGCCGGAGGAGGTATCGTGTATGTCCCCGCAGGCAACTTCTCTTTCAACTCTGAAAGGGCGAGTACATCTGTTTCGGGCATTGGAACTGTGTACTATGGTGTTTGGATTCCTGGAGGTGTTAGTGTTATCGGTGCTGGCAAAGATATGACAGTTTTAATAAGCTCTCAACCCAGTCATAAAACCGTCATGTTCTTTTGCGATGGCTCCAACGACAAGCCGATTAGGATCTCAGGAATAACATTTGTTGGATATGTAGTAGGCGACAAAGATGATGGCACATATCCTTACGTAGGCTATGGAGTTCGAATGTGGAACTGCAAAAAATATCGTGTTGACCACTGCAAATTCCTAAACTTTCCAGAGTCAGGTGTCGGAACTGGTTGTTTTCAGTCCGCTGCTAAGCTAGAAAATGGTGAATACCAATATTATTGGAACTGGGGAGTGGTTGACCACTGTGACTTTGACAATCCATATAAAGCAAATTCTGGGACATGGGGTTTTGGTTATGGTGTTTCGGTTATTGGTGGAGGAGCAGGCACCGCCCCAATAGCGTGGCTTTTCAATTTAAGCGATATCCTTGGAAAATGGGATATAGAAACCAACCCCATTAGATGTGCTTTATATCAGTGGAATGCAACAAAAAACGCTTATGATTTAGTCGACCCATATGGTGGCAAATACTTTAGATGGCTAGTATATATTGAGGGTTGCACGTTCAAAAGGTGCCGACACGGAATAGCATCCAACGGCGGAGCGTTTTATGTTGCAAGGCACAACTACTTTGAATACAACTATCCAATAGGATGGCCGAACGTAGATGTTCACGGTGCCCAAGGCAACCAAGGTTTTTTCGGCGGAAGAGGAGCAGAAGTCTACGGTAACATAATTAACGAAACAACTGTTACAGGCGGATGGGGTATAGACTTCCGAGGCGGAGGCGGTGTGGTTTTCAACAACACAATTATAAGTTGCAGTTATGGTATTTCAATGCGATATGACGGAGAGAACACGAACGTGGTCTGCTGGGTAAAAGACCTCTGGATATGGAACAACACATTTATAGACGTTAGCACACAGATTTATGACCCATACGACCTATATGAAGAGGGAGTACATTACTTTCTGCAACCTCGGCCAAACTACACACCATACCAATATCCACATCCGCTAGCTACAGAATAACTAAAAATACCTGAAATGATATGAGTCTTTCTATTATGCGTGCGCTATAACTAATGCTTTGTGCAACCTTTTTTCAATTTCTAGTTTGTATCCAAAACTTCTTAATAAACTGTAAAGATCTTCTGGCCACCATCCAAAACCAAAATGCACTTCAACCATTAAAGTCGGCTTGTATTCCGCCAAAGTAAACTTGGCTCCTTTTAAAACATCTAATTCGGCTCCTTCAACATCAATTTTTACTAAATCTACTCTTTTTACATTATTCGCTCTAACAATGTTATCCAGAGTATCCATTGGTATAACCAGTCTAGCAGGAGCAAATCTTTTCTTTATCAGTTTAAAAAAGTTATGAAAATCCTTAATAAAATTTAACCAAATGCGAACTTTATTTATGTTACATTCATAAAACGGAGGAAAGCGAGGCATAATGCTGCTACTGCCAGGACTTGTAGTTTCATAAAGCTCTATTGAACCAGTTTTTCCACCCACTGCTTTTAATATTGGAATAACCACGTTTGACAATCCGTACATTTGGATGTTCATATTTAGAAGCTTATAATTTTCTGGATGCGCTTCAATTGCTAAAACTTTACCGTTGACTCCAACTTTCAATCCTGCTTTTATGGCGTAGTAACCATATTCGGCACCCACATCTATGAAAATCTGATCTTTTTTAATTTGATTAAGGACTCTTTTAAATATCACCTCATCAGTATCCCATTCGGTACATTGAACCTCTCGCCTATCCCAATTCTTAAAATTATAAAGTTTCATGTAAATACACCAAAATTCAGCTCTTTAACAAATCTACATCAATTGGCTTTTTGGTGTCCAGAGATTTTTGGATACATTCAAGGAGTCTGACGGTATTCCTTCCGTCTTCGCCAGTTACAGGCGGTGGTTGTCCCTTTTCTAGGCAGTCAACATAACTGGCGATTAATTCTAGATGTCCAGATGTCGGTCTTTTAAACTGGTCTACGAAGAACTTAGCCCACTTTCTATAAAGTCTTTTCAAATCAGTTAGGAGATTACGCGCGACGCCTATAACATCTGCAGGAGATTCTTGTGTTTTTTCAATTATATAACCATGGGGTAGAAAGGCTTGCACTCTCCTTCCGTCGGAACTAACAATTTCGTAGAACATCTCCGATTCTTTTGCAACCCACGAGATTTCAATGACGCCAAAGAGTTGAGAAGAAGTTCTTAACAGTACTATAAACTCATCCCATACCTGATATTTTGCCTTAGCGCCCAAAGCATAAACCTCCCGAATATCTTCCAAAAAATGTAATTGTAAATAAACGGGGTGTGTACCAACCTCCCACAAAATCCCACCATGTTCGGGACTTACATTCCATGGTTGAGCTAACCCGTGAGCCTTTAACCATTCAAAATTTTCTTTGTGAAATGTTTTAAAAGATAACAAGTCAAAATTTTCAGAATCCGCTATAGACTTTAAACGCTGGACGTACGGATAGAAAAGTTGATTGTGACAAACACATATTTGAGTCCCATGTTTCCTAGCCTCGGCTATCATTTTTTCACATTCTTCACTATTTCTTCCCATAGGCTTTTCCACTAATGCGTTTACTCCGGCTTTTGCGGCTTCACAAACAATTGATTCATGTGTCCCCGTGGGAGTACATACATCTACAAAGTCTAAATCTTTCAAGTTAAAAAGTTCTTTATAATCCGAAAAGACTTTTTCAATATTATAAAAATTGGCAAAAGCTTTTGCCTTGTTAATGTTAACATCGGAAACTGCAACTACTTTAACTTTATTCAATGCTTTATACGCTTTCATATGAATGTGAGAAATCCTTCCGCAGCCTATTAAGCCTACATTCATTTCTATTCCTCAGATTTAATTTTTCCTAATTAAGTGTCCATAGCCGTTAATATGCGCTTTGGTGAATCCATAGCAGAAGGATAGCCTCTTAAATGCATAATGAAAAGGTAGTAAGCACAAGACTTTCCGCCTACTTAATTGAAAAGCATATGGAAAACGCAAAATTCCAGCTATAAATCCACCCATAGGCGACATTTTAAAAGGAAAAGCCAAGTCCTTATTTTTATGGAAAATGTAGTGTCCTCCGTAACCCCACCAAAAGTATTGCTTCCAAATTTCCCGCCATGAGTCTTTACATATCTCATAAAAAATTGCATCCGTAACCCTTGCTTCCCAACCCAAAGCCAAAATTCGCCTTGCCAAATCGATGTCTTCGCCTGCACCTTTAATATTTACATCAAAGCCACCAGCCTCTTTAACAGCCTTAATCCTATAAATCGCCCCTTCAGTTCCACAAATTCCCAAAGGCACTTTCTCATCGACCCGTAAACTTTCTACAACAAATGGAATATTTTCTAAAAAAGCAACATAACCTAGTCCATTCAAAATTCCGTATCTCGCCCGACCAATGCCAACCTTCTCGTTTTCATCCATAAACTTCACCTGTTTTCTAACAAAGTCTTTTGAGAGAACTATATCACCATCAACCCATATCACGAAATCTCCAGCAGCGTTATCTATAACCATTTGCCTGGCATATCCTAAACCGACATTTTCAGAAAAGAATTTAACGGTAATATTGCTTTTAGAAAGGTAATCTTTAATAATCTTCAAAGTATTATCTTCGCTATACCCATCAACAACAACTACTTCTATATTTTCATGTGGATAATTCTGTCTCAATAAACTTCTCATGACATAGCTGATTGTTTTTTCGTTATTTTTAACACAAAGCCCAAGCGTAACTTTAATCATCTTACATTCCACAACCATTCGGCTCGTAACCGTTTAAATGGCTTGATAAAAACCCCAAATTCCATGCAAACATTTTGAACAAAAAAACAATGGGCAATGAAAAAACAACCTTTTGACCTGTCAAATGGTAAAGTTTAACAGCATCTAAAAGCCCGGCTATAAGAGCTATTAGTGGGGTCATTTTGTAAAATTGTATAACCCCCCTATTTTTGTGTAAAAAATAGTGAGCGAAGAATCCACGAAGCCAATACCGTTTCCAAAGAGCCCTATAATTCAATCCCTTCCTTTCATAGTCGCAGAACTCGACATCAACTGTGGCCAGTGTCCATCCTAAAGCCTTTAGCCTCAACTCTACGTCAAAATCTTCATAATAACCTCTCATAAACTCATCGAACCCTCCTGCACTCCTAAGCGCCTCTACTCGATAGATTGCACCCCCCGTACCCAAAGATTTGAATCTGGCTTTTTCAGATTGATAATTCACCATCCGACTTACCGCCCGAGAATATGCCTCAAGCGTCCCTAAAAGAGAAGATCCAGCCTTAAGAGATTGTTTCCCCTTTGCAATTCCAATTTTTGGATGGGTCTCCATAAAATCAACAAGCTTTCTTACATATTCTGGCGAAATTATCATGTCACCATCAATCCAAACGATATACTTGCCATTAGCATTATTTACAACAACATTTCGCGAATAACCTATCCCCATCCATTTATGATGAAAAATCTTTACATGCATGTCAATTTTGGAAGCATAGTCCCTGATTATTGAAAGAGTCCTATCACTGCTTCCATCATCAACAAAAATTACTTCCATAAATTCATGAGGATAATCTTGGGTTATGACACTTTCAATGGCCTCTCTAATAGTAGTAGCACAATTACGAACACAAATACCAATAGTAACTAATGGCAGTAAGACTTTGTTCATAAAAATATCCTCCAAACCTATTCCTTGATGACTAAACAATTCGCATGCGTTTTTCTTAGTTTAGTCACGCCTTCCAAGCGACATATCTTTTCCCAAAAATAAAGGTGATTAAAGCGTAAAAAAGAACTAAATTGTCAAGAACAGCTTCAAAGAAAAACCTTCGAGCGAATAAAGCTAAACCAGTAACAACTAGCAAAAGAAAAAGGGAAAAAGGCGATAGTGGATTAAGAGAAATAATCAAAATACCTTCAATGATTAAGCAAATGAAAACAATCGGATTCACAAGAAATAATACTATTTCTGGCAAAGCTAATTTTTTAGGAATACAAAGCTGTCCCTTCAGCATAAGCCGCAAAATTTTAACGCGTAGACTTATCCACTGGTTAGCCCTACGCACCTTCACCTTCAACTTTTCAACTAAACGTGATGGAAACTCTGTATAAAAAACCGCTTCAGGCACCAAAATTGCACGGTAACCATTCTGAACAACCTCTAAAGCCGTACCAGAATCATCCGAACCAGACTCGCAATCAAACTTCTCAAAAGCCTCCTTCTTAAAGGCACAAAAGCCTCCCTCAAACTTAACAGTTGAAAATATTTTTGATTCACCAAGGCGTAACAATTGCATAAAATTCAGGTAAGTTTCTTCGCCCTTAGTCACCCACGATTCATGCACATTTTTATTTATTCCTCTTCCAGTTACAGCGCCAACTTGCGGGTCAGCTAAGTAAGGTAAGGCATTCTGAAGTATGTCGTTTGGCCAATATGTGTCCGCGTCTGACAATATGATTATTGGATGCGTGCAGCTTGCCATAGCCTCATTTAGGGCCGCAGCCTTTCCCAAATGCAAACTTTGGCTGATAACTTTAATTTTAAGCTGGGGGTTTTCCTTTATAAACTGCTTCACAACCTCTACAGTATTATCTTCGGAAGCATCATCAGCTATCACAACTTCAATTTTTTCTTTCGGGTAAGAAACCTTGCTAACATTTTCAAGCTTAGACCAAATGACGCTTTCTTCATTGCGAACGGGAATAAGAATTGAAATTTCAGGTTGAAAGGCCTTATCAATTTTAAGTCTCCATGGTTTCTTGGCACCGTTTCGTATATAGGCAAAGTATAGCGCATATACCCCTAGAAAAAAGGCTAATAGTGCCAAAAATGCCAACAGCAATACCTGCATCATTCAAAACCCAAGCCAAATGTATACCATATAACCACTAAGTCTTGACCCGCCTATCTACGTAATCCTCGGCTAACTTAAGCTTCTTCTTAAAATACTCTAGCCATCGGTTACTTCTATCAAGATGTAAAGGATAATGATACCCCAAAATGTAAGCGTTTGTTAAAATACCATGAAAACATGAATGCTGGGCCTCATAACTAAGACGTTCATACGGAAACTTCACATTTTTTCTCGGAGTTATCCCAAGATCATATAAAACCCAATCTGTTCTAAAAACATCATATACAGGATTCTCGTATTCAATCCCATACTTTGCATAAAAATTCTTCAATAAACTAATTCCTTTCTGCGACATAACTATGTAGACATGTTCTTTTTCTCTTTTGTATCCGTCGCATGCAAACCTGACACCGTTCTGAACGTCGTAAATGACTGTTTCAACATGCATTGCCAATTGACATATGTTGCATGTAGCGGCAGCCAAGAAAGTGCCGTATCGTCTAAGATCGCTATAATAGTCGTCATAGTAAAGCGTGTGAAATGGTTCTTCGATGTCTAATACTTTAAAAACAAATTTATCCTTACCATACTTCTTGCGGAGGCGCTCAACGTTTACGGCACTTTTACCAACACCATGCATTCCACTATGATGAAAATTCAGCAAATGTACCTTATCAAAACGCTCTGCACACCAAGCAGCCGCAAGAGTTGAGTCTGACCCTCCAGAGAATAAAACGCTTGCCTCTTTAGAACTTCCCAAATCACAAATCCTCCATTAACACAGGTTGACTTCTCACAGTTGCTTCATAGGCTGCTTAAATGCAAAACCAACATCCATAAAAAAGCTCACAAAAAAATCGAAACGCAACACAATATCAAAAATTGCCGCAATCACATTTAAATACGCGTTTCTTATATGCCAAGGTAACAGAACACCAATCAAACACATTACAAAACCCGCTGGACATAATAAGGCAGACAGAAGCTTCTTTCTAAACAAAATTATGCCTCCAGAGCGAATTTAAGCCTCTTACATAAGACAACAAGCCTAATCTCAAGTAAAAACATTTAAAAAGTAGCATGTAGATGCCACCTACCAAACTATAATAGCAAATTTTTCTCTAACAGTAAACCTTTTAATTTCTCTGCGTTTTGGAGCAGCCATTATGTATTCATTTTTGACAAGGATTAAATGGCTTCTCTTTAGTTTGACGGTTTGAAGCCAGCTTTTACTGGAACTTTAAACAAAACTACATCATGAAAGCAGAGGAAGTTTAGAAAACCACTTAACTCTTTATTCCTCGACCATGCCACCTCTTTATGTTTTTAAAGCTTCTACTTTATTTCCCATAAGTGGCGACAGTCAGCTCAAGATACTTAACTATGAAAACTCTCTCTTCAGCAGGCTCAAAAACAGTGAAATTGCGATTAAAAACAAATTCCACACCATTACAAAGTTTTATACATTTACTTGAACTTATTTTTCACACCTTCCAGTCACATACTCTCTTAAATCAGACACCTTAATTGACATAACCTCTTTAATATCCGCGAAATGTTTTTCCTCGTCTAGAATGATTACGGGAACTTTCTCCCCATCTGAAAGGCGTAGCGCCAAGGCAGCGGATGATAAATCTCCCCAAGGCTTATCTTCATACTTCAGTTTTAAGGCTCCCAGCTTCAAGGCAGTTTCCTCGTCATACACCACATTGAGGGTTGCATAGGCTGAACGTATCACAGTGCTAGGTTCAACCTTCCTCGCCAACAGTTTGGGGTTTTCTTTGCTTATTCGAGAAAGCACAGCATAAGATTCAACAAGATTGTTCGGGTGCATGAAAATCCCAATCTCGCCCCTCTCATGGAGAAGAACCGCTTCCCTGGCGATGTCTGAGCCTTCCTCATTCGTGAAAAGGAGAATAAACGGCCCAGCATCAAAAACCAATCTTTTAAGAGGCTTACTTGCTAAGTTCCTTTCGCCTCTCATTTTCAGCGCAAGCCTCGCGTTCCCTAGCCTCCAACAAAACCTTTGAAGCCTTGGCTTCCCCCAAAAAACCAAACAACTCAGAAAGCCTCGGCACCTTTTCAAGCAAAATCCTATTTTCGTCTAAAGGCTTAACAATCAATTCAGTTCCCTTAGCGAATCCATACCTATCCCTAATCTCACTAGGGATAACTATTTGCCCCTTAGAAGAAACCTTAACCTTATACTTATCTTCACTCATAATATCTCACAATCTTACTTTGTTGCAGCTGCTAAAATAAATCTTACTGTCTTACGTTTTACAGTAAGAGTCTCTCTTTTAACAACTTAAAAGTTTCAGTAGCATGCTTCTCTTTTGAAACGCCCCTTTATATGATTTTAAGCGGTAATTTCCAACTGTTTTTCTCCAGCCTTTGCCTTAAGAATAGTTGATAAGAATTCACCCAGAAATTTGCTTGCATTCAGTATTTCTATTTCAACAGGTTTTCCTTTCTCGTT
>JGI20130J15133_1001347_pt1 | contig 20605 bp, 21 predicted proteins | sample WasSprMetagenome_FD_15133 | JGI IMG/M metagenome (IMG submission 15133) | reverse complement strand
GTCAATGATGCCTTAGCTTTAAAAGAGGCAGATATTGGAATTGCAGTAGGGGAAGCAACAGAGGTTGCAAAAGAAGCAGCAGACTTGATTTTATTGGATAGCAATTTTAAAACGATAATTTCAACTTGCAAAGAAGGGAGATTGATTTTATCAAACATTAAAAAGAGTGTAGGTTATGTTTTATCGAATTCTTTTTTGGAAATTGCCGTTTTGTTTTTAGCTGGAATTTTAAAATTTCCTCCACCTTTGACCATTCCCCAAATTTTGTACTTGCATTTAATTTGTGATGGTCCCCCAGATTTAATTTTTGCTTTCGAGCCAAAAGAAAGAGATTTAATGGAAAGAAAGCCAATTGATATTAGAAAAGAACCAATTTTGGATAAGCTTTTAATCACTTTAATTTTTTCAATAACTGTTTTTGTCTCTTTGATTTCAATTCTTTTGTTTTTCAATTTTGGAATAAAAAGTAAAAATTTAAAATTAGCAAGTACTTTAGTTTTTGCAACTTTGGGAGCTATTGATTTAATCTATGTTATTTCTTTTAAAAATTTGAGAAAACCAATTATTAAAACAGAAAACTTTTTCAAAAACAAATTTTTGCCCCTCGCCATTCTTTATGGTTTTTTGCTTTTATTCTTTGCAATTTATTTTCCCCCTCTTCAAAAAATTTTAAACACTGTACATTTGCAAATTTTTCACTGGCTTATTGTTTTTGGCATTGGAATTTTGACCACAATTTTACTCGAAATTTTAAAAGTAATTTTTGCTAGAGAAAAATAATTCAATTTGAGTTAAAAATTAAATTTGTTAAAATTAAAGAATGAAAAAGGTTTGGAGCTTAATTTTTGCCTTATTGCTCTTTGCCCTAATTTTTTACTTTGTTTTTAAAGAAAAAATTCCTCAAAAATTTAATATGAAGTCAAAAAAAGAAAATTTAAAAGAAAACACAATTTTACTTGAAGAACCAAAAACAAAAGGGTCAATTTCTTTGGAAGAAGCAATTTTAAAAAGAAGATCTCATAGATCCTATAAAAAAGAAGCTCTCGGCTTTTTTGAAATTTCACAGATTTTATGGGCAGCTCAGGGAATTACTTCACCAGAAGGATTAAGAACTGTTCCTTCAGCAGGAGCTTTGTATCCTTTAGAAATTTTTTTAGTGGTAGGGGAAGTTGAAAAATTAGATGCCGCTGTTTACAAATACAATCCAGAAAATCACTCTCTTTCAAAAATTAAAGATGGAGATTTGAGATCAGAATTGTCGATTGCAGCCTTGGGACAAAGTTGGGTAAAAGAAGCTCCTACAGTTTTGGTAATTGGGGGAGTTTTTGAAAGAACAACAAAAAAATATGGAGAAAGAGGAATTAAATATGTTTATATGGAAGCAGGGCATTCAGCCCAAAATGTTTATTTGCAAGCAACAGCTTTGAATTTGGGAACTGTTACTGTTGGAGCTTTTGACGATGAAAAAGTAAAAGAAATTTTGGGACTACCAGAAAATGTTTTTCCACTTTATTTAATGCCAATTGGAAAATTAGAATAGTACTCATTGAAAAATTTAAAAATTTTGTTAAACTGAAATTATTCAAAAGGAGGTGAGATGAAGATAGAGGTATTGGCTTTTGGAGGAGTGGTAAGGGGAAACGAGATTTTGTTAATCAAGAAAAAAGGAAAAGAAGGACTTTTTTTGCCAGGTGGCAAAGTTTCAATCTCCGATTTTAGACTTCACGCTCGTTCCATTGAAGATTTCTCATCTCTCTTTTTGCCTTGTTATCAAGCTCTGAAAAGAATTTTCTTTAAAGATTTGGGGATTAACTTGTCAAACTCTCCTCAATATTTATGTTATAGGATTTTTCCAGAAATACACGACTCAGACTTGACCACTCTAAATGTTTTGATAGTTTTTCATTTTGTTTCTCCTCAAAATTTTAACTTACTTTCTCCATCTTCTGAAATTTCTGAGATTTGCTGGACGCCAGAAAGCAAAATAAAAAACTGTGTTGTTTGCTTTGCCTCAAAAAAATTACACGAAATGGCTCTTTGGACATTTCAAGCACTTAATAATCTCTAGGCTCTGCCAAATGGCAGAGCCTTTTGTTAAGATAAAATTGCAAAATATTTTAAAAAATGAGAAAATAAAAAAATGCCAAAACCCAAAGTTGCATTTTTTTCTTTAACGGCTTGCGAGGGATGTCAATTTGTATTACTTGATTTGGGAGAAAAGTTTTTTGATTTTTTGAGAAGCGTTGATTTAATTGATTTTTCTCTAATTGAAGAAATTCCCTTTCCAAAGGAAAAAGTTGAGATTGATGTTTCTTTTGTTGAAGGATTGCCAATAAAAAAAGAAGAAGTAAAGCTATTGAAAAAAATTAGAAAAGAATCAAAAATTTTAGTAGCAATGGGAAATTGTGCTTCTTTGGGAGGAATTCCAGAAATGAAAAATTATCAAGGAAAAGAAAAGACAATAAGGTACATTTACAAAAAATTAAATGTGGAAAACCCAGAAATTAAAGAAATTGATAAATTTGTCAAAGTTGATTTTTACATTCCAGGTTGCCCGATTAATGGCGAGGAATTTTTAAAATATGCAAAAGAATTAATTCAAGGGAAAATTCCAGAAATTCCACAAAAACCAATTTGTACAGAGTGTCCTCATCAAGGAAAAGAAACTTGCTTTTTAAGAAAAAAAGAGCCTTGTTTAGGGCCAATAATTTTGGCAGGATGTGGCGCAATTTGTCCAAAAAATGGTCAGCTTTGTTATGGTTGTCGGGGAATTTTGAAAAATGTGAACCCAAAAGGATTTTTGGAAACATTGAAAAAATTTAAAAAACCAGAAGAAATTGAAGATAATTTAGAAATTTTTGGAATAAAAGATGATATTGAGCAAAGGTTAAAATAAATTTTTTAAATTTATGCATTGGGAAGTTGAACATCATTCTGAAAAATCAAAAAAAATTATTATCCCCCATATTCACAAAATTGAAGGGGAAGCAGGATTTTGGGCAAAGGTAACAAAAACTGGAAAGATTGAGGAATTAAAATTTCAAACTCTTTTAGGGTTAAGACAAATTGAAGGAATTTTAGTTGGAAGAAGATATTTTGAAGTTCCAATTGTTGTTTCAAGAATTTGTGGAATTTGCCCTGTTCCTCATATTTTAGGAGCAATAACCGCTCTAGAGAATGCTTTAAAAATTAAAGTTTCAGAACAAACAACTCTTTTGAGAAAATTGCTTTTGGCAGCGAATATAATTCATTCTCATACTTTGCATTTATTTTTCCTTTCTTTGCCAGATTTTTTCAACATTGAGAACGATTTAGATCTTTTGAAAAAATTTAAGAAAGAATCAAAAGCAGCATTAAGGGTAAGAGATTTGGCACTTGAGATAACAAAAATTGTTGGAGGAAGGACGGTTCATCCAATAACTCCAATTGTTGGAGGTTTTACAAAATTGCCAGAAAAAGAAAAATTGAAAGAGATTTTAGAAAAGATTCCCCAAGCAATCGAAGATGCAAATTTATTAGTTGAAACTTTCAAGAAAATTGAATACCCAGAATTTGAGAGAAAAACTCTTTTTGCCTCAGTTTATAATGGCAAAAATTATCCATTTTATTTTGAAAAATTTGTAAAGATTGGAAGAGAGAAATTCACTTTTTCAAATTTTTACTCAGTGGAAATTGAAGAGGATTTAAAATCGCCACCTGTAAAAAGAGTAAAATTTAGGGGAAAGGCTTACATGTTGGGAGCGATTGCAAGAATAAAAAATAATGGAGAATTTTTAGAAAAAGAGGCAAAAGAGAAATTTAAAGAATTTTTAAAAGGAAAGCAAATTTCAGAAAAAGATTATTTCAAGAATATTTTTCACAATCTTTTCTCTCAGGCAATCGAGGTTTTGCACTTTTTAAAAGTTTCTCAAGATCTATTGAAAGAAATTTTGCGATTTCCCCTAAAAGAAGAAAAACTTGAAATTAAACCTTATCCATCAAGCGGGTTGAGTACTTTGGAAGCTCCAAGAGGAACACTTTTTCACTATTATGAAATTGACAAAGACGGAAGAATTTCAAATTGTAACATTATTACTCCTACCGCTCAATTTTTGCACAATATCGAAGAAGATTTAAAGACATTCTTACCAAAAATTATAAAACTCAAAAAGAAAGAACAAATCAGAAAAATTCGGTCTTTAATCAGAATTTACGATCCCTGCATCTCTTGCGCCACTCATTGATTATACTCTTGCAATTCCAATTTTGCACGCCAAATACCCGTTTTTGGCTCGCAACTAAAAATTCCATTTTGAGTTTCAATTTGAAAAAAATCAATTTCTCTTTCCAGCTTTTATTAAAGTATCACACAAGTACAATTTACAAAACAAACATTCTAACATTCTGCAGAATATTAGAATATTCTTGTATATGGGTTGGCGGAGGGATTTTTCTTTGTGGGTCAAATACAGATTTTCGGTCTGTAATATATTTTGGTAAAATAAATAGATCGAGTTCCGAAAAATGAAAAAGTTTAGTTTTGTTTATATTACGGCGCCAAATAAAAAAGAGGCAAAAAAAATTGCTGAAGTTTTGGTTTCTGAAAAGTTGGCAGCCTGTGGGAATATTTTTAAAATTGATTCNGTTTATTGGTGGAAAGGAAAAATTGAAAAAATGGGTGAGTATGGAATTTTTGCGAAAACGAAAAAGAGCTTAGTTGGAAAAATAATAAAAAGGGTAAAGGAAATTCATTCTTACTCTGTGCCTTGTATTATTTCTTTTGATATTGAGAAGGGAAACAAAGATTTTTTAAATTGGATTGAAAAATCGACAAATTTTTATTGAAAAGAGTTTTTTATCCAGTCTAAGATTTTTTCGCTCTCCTCGCAGACATTTGAAGATCCCAAAATTATAATCACGATTGGTCTTTTTTCTCCTTTAAAATCGATTTCCAGAATTGAAATAGAAGTTCCTCCAGCTTCTGGCGTTTTTCCAATTTTTCCACCAATAAAATTTTCATTTCCAAAAAAGCAGTTTAGATTTTTTAAATCTTTGAAACTTTTTGTTAGTAAATCAGGATAGATTTTCCCTCGAGTTATATCCAAAATAAATCTTCGATTAAAATAAAGATATTTTGCAAGAAAATAAAGATCTTCTATTGAAGCTTTGTTTTCAGGTGAAATTCCAGAAGGATCTTCAAAGTGAGCACTTTCCATTCCTAAACTTTTTGCTTTTTTATTCATTGCCTCGACAAATTTTTCCTCTCCTAAAAATCGAGAAATGGCTTTGGCTGCTTCGTTCGATGATTCATTCAACAAAGGATATAAAAGATCAAACCCAGTCCAAACTTCTCCAGCTTTTAATCTTGGTTTTGAGGTAGGAATTAAATCGCTTTTTGAAATCACAATTTCTTTCCACAAATTAATATATTCAGTCGCAACTAAGGCAGTGATTAATTTTGTAATTGAGGCTATTGGCAATACTTCTTCTTTGTTTTTTTCCAAAAAAATAAAATTACTTTTTAAATCAGCTGCCAAATAAGCCTTACCCGAAATTTCAGGAGGTTTTAATTGATAAGCAAAATTGTCTCCAAAAAAAGAAGAATCAAAAATCAAAATTGGAGTTCCAATTTCAACCTTTTCAAAAATTTCTTTTGCATCATCATTTGACAATCTGATACAACCTCCAGAAAAAGTTGAAGAGACAGGGGTTCCATCAGGAAAATATGGCCAACCATGAATATAAAAATTTCCCTGAAACAAAAGAGAATAAGGCATATAGACCCCACCCATTCTCGAAAAGGCATTTTTAATTTTTCTTTCAACTTGATAAAAACCTGTCGGAGTTTCCCAAAAAGATCCCTTCTTTCCAATACTCAAAACTTGATAAGTTTTTTTCAGTTTTCCCTTTTCAAAAAATTGGAGTTCTTTATTTGAAAGATCAACCAATAAAAAATCAACTTTTTCTTCAATTAAGGCATTTTTTGTTTTAGTAAAAAAGTCATAATTTAAAAAGCTACCAAAAGAAGAAGTTTGAAAATTTGGGGATTCTTTATTTTGAGAAAAAAGAAATTTAATTTTTTCAATGTTTTCTTGAAAATTGGTTTTTTGAAAAGGAAAAAACAAGCCAAGAGAGAAGACAAAAATTATCAAAAATAAAAAAATTAGCCTTTTAGCCTTCGTCATTTTATTAATTTTTCAAAATTTATTCAAAAAGTCAAATTGTGATAAAATAAAATAATGGAAGCTAATTTAATTTTGGTCTCTTTTTTGAGTTATATTTTGGGCTCAATTCCATTTTCTTATTTAGTTGCAAAACTTTATGGGAAAAATCTTTATCAAGTTGGATCTGGAAATATTGGTACTGCAAATGTTTGGCGAGCTACAAAAAGGTTGAGGCTTTAGCTTTGGCGTTTTTTGGAGATTTTGGAAAGGGGGTTTTGGCTTTAATTTTGTCAAAAAAAAATTCTTAGTCAAAATTTAATCTTAGCCAAATCTTTAGCAGCTTTCTTTGCAATTTTGGGTCATGATTTTCCAATTTTTTTGAAATTTAAAGGAGGAAGAGGATTGGCAACATTAATGGGGATTTTGATTTATTTGAATTGGAAGACAATTCCAATTGCTCTTTTGACTATTACCTTTTTTATTTTTTTAACAGAGATCTTAATGAAAAAAGGAATAAACTTTGAGGGAAGAGCAAAAGAAAAGATTAAAAAATTATTTAATATTTTTATTTCTCAGGTTTTGGGAAGGATAATTGGGATAATTTTTTCAGCAATTTTGATTTTTGTTTTGTTTCCTGAAACAGCAAAAATAATTTTTCCAGCTGCTATCTTAACTTTTGCAAAACACATAAAGAGGACAAAGAGTTTTTTAGAAAAAAAGCATGAAATATAAGTTTATAATTAAGCCCCCATTAAAAAAAGATTTAGAGAGGGAAATTTTGAATTTTGGAAAAAAAGAAAAAGTGGAATTTGAATTAACAGAAAAAGGAAGATCATCGCCAAAATCAGCTAAAAATTTAACAAAGAATGCGATTTTAAATGGTTTTGAAAGAATTATTGTTGTTGGAGGAGATGGCTTGGTGAATGAAGTGGTAAATGGAATTTTTGAGGTCAAAGAAAAAACTCCAGAAAATTTTGCAATCGGAATTATTCCCAGAGGAACTGGAAACAATTTTGCCAAATCTCTTTTAATTCCAAAAAATATAAAGAAAGCTTTCGAAATTATAAAGTCTGATAAAAAAATTTCTGTTGATGTCGGAAAAGTAAACGATATATATTTTATCAATTGTTTTTCTCTTGGATTTGATGCCAAAGTAAACTATCTTGCAAATGAAATAAAAGAAAAATATCAATTTTTGCCAAAAAGTTTTAGCTATTTTTTGGCAGCACTAAAAGAGATCTTTTCTCAAATTCCAAATTATGAAATTGAAATTCAGGGAAAAGAAATCAATATAAAATCCAATTTATCTTTAATAGCAATCACCAACTCTCAAGCTTATGGCTCTATTTTTAAAATCAATCCTCAAGCTCTAATTTCAGATGGAAAATTTAATATTTGCTTAATCTCTCCTCCAGCCAAAATCGAGGCAATAAAAATTTTATTTTTAACTATTCAAGGAAAACATATTGGGCACAAAAAAGTAAAAAATTATCTTTTTTCCTATCCAATCAGAATTTCTTTGAAAGAAAAAGTAATTTGGGAAATTGATGGGGAAGTTTTTCCGCCAGAAAATAAATTTGAAATTCAAGTTTTGCCAAAGGCATTGAAATTTATCTCTCAATAAAATGGAAAAAAGCTTTTATCAAAAAGTTATTGAGGTTGTTAAAAAAATTAAAAAGGGAGAGTTTTTGAGTTATAAAGAAGTGGCAAAAAGAGCAGGGAACGAAAAAGCAGCAAGGGTGGTGGGAAACATTTTGGCAAAAAATAAAGATCCAAAAATTCCTTGCCATAGAGTAATAAAAAGCAATAATCTATTAGGTAATTATAAAGGATCAAGCAAAAATATTTGGGAAAAAGCTGCACTTTTGTTAAAAGAGGGAGCAGTTGGAGTAATTCCAACAGATACAATTTATGGAATTTGTGGGTCAGCAAAAATTAAAAAAACAGTTGAAAAAATTTATAAATTAAGAAAAAGGAATCCAAAAAAACCATCAATAATTTTAATTTCTTCTTTGTCAGATTTGAAAATTTTTGGGATAAAACTTAAAAAATGGCAAAAAGAATTTTTAAATTCAATTTTACCTGCAAAAATTTCATTTATTTTGCCCTGTCCTTCAAAAAAATTTGAGTTTTTACATAAAGGAAAAAAGACCTTAGCTTTTAGAATTCCTTCTTCAAAAGAAATTTTAAAAGTTTTGAAAATTTCAGGTCCTTTAATTGCTCCAAGTGCTAATATTGAAGGAAAAGAGCCTGCAACAAAAATTTCAGAGGCAAAAAAATATTTCAAAGACAAAGTTTTTTACTGGGACAAGGGAAAAATAAAAGGTTTGCCTTCGACCTTAATTGATTTAACAAAAAAAGAGATTAAAATTTTAAGAAAGGGTAAAGATTATAAAAAAGTATGCGAATTTCTGAACAAATTTTCCCAAGGCCAGTAGGTTTAATTTGCACAATCAATAAAGAAGGAAAAAGCAATGTGATGACTGCTTCTTTTTTAATGCCAATTTCTTTTGAACCAAAATATTTGGCATTTTCAATTTCACCAAAAAGGACTTCTTTTTTGAACTTAAAAGAGATTCCAGAATTTACTTTAAATTTGTTGCCAAAGGAGATGAAAAAAGAAGCTGAGATTTGTGGAAGTTTTTCTGGAAAAGAAGTCAATAAATTTGAAAAAGCTAATTTAATAATTGAAAAATCCAAAAAAGTTTTGCCACCTGTGATTTCTGGTTCAAAAGAAAAAGGTAAAAAGAAAATTGTTCCAATATCTTTTGAGTGCAAAGTAGTAGAAATGAAAGAATTTGGAGATCACTTTTTGGTTGTTGGGGAAGTTTTAAACGAATGGCAAAGAAAAACAGAATTTGAACCGCTTTTGCATTATAGTAAAGGGATTTTTCTTACTTCAAAAAAATTAAAAAAATGAAAAAAGATTGGCAAATTATTTCATTGGGAGGTTCTTTAGTTTGTCCTGAAGATCCAGATTTCAATTTTCTAAAATCTTTTAGAGACTTTGTTTTAAAATGGGTAAAAAAAGGAAAAAAATTTGTGATTTTTGTCGGAGGGGGAAAAGTTTGTAGAAAATATCAAAAGGTAGCAAAAGAATTTGGTGAAAAAGATTCAAAAATTTTAGATGAAATTGGAATTTCTGCCACAAAGTTAAATGCAACTTTAGTAAAATCAATTTTTGGAAAGATTTCTTTTCCAGAAGTTTTAACCGATCCAACAAAAAAATTTAAAACAAACAAAAAAATTTTGATTTTTGGAGGATATAAACCAGGATGGAGTACAGACTTTGATGCAATCTTGATGGCAAAAACCTTAAATCAAAAATTGGTTCTGAATCTTTCAAACATTGATTTTGTATATGATAAAGATCCGAATAAATTTAAAGATGCAAAGCCAATAAGGAAAATCTCTTTTTCAGAATTGAAAAAAATTATTGGAGGAAAATGGATTCCAGGAGGGAATTTTCCTTTAGATCCTGTGGCTTTAAAATTGGCAGAAAAAGAAAAAATAAAAGTTGTAGTTTTAAATGGGAGAAATTTTGAAAATCTTGAAAAATTCATGAGAAATGAAGATTTTCTCGGAACAGAGATTTTACCTTAAAAGTTAAAGGTCAAAATTAAAAATAAATTTATGGAAGAAAAACAAATTCAAATTAAAGCAAGAGATGAAGATTTAAAAGGGGTTTTTGCTAATTTAGCAATTATTTCTCACACAAAAGATGAATTTTGTTTAGATTTTATCAATAGTTTTTCTCCAGTTCCGATTTTGACAGCCAGAGTTATTGTTACTCCAACTCATGCAAAAAGAATTCTTCTTGCTTTGAAAGAAAATATTGAAAAGTACGAAGAGAAATTTGGCAAAATAGAAATTGAAATTCAAAAAGAACCAAAAATAGGATTCGTTAACTAAAACTTACAAAATGAAAGCAAGAGCTCATGTTTTTGTTTCAGGAAGAGTTCAGGGAGTTTTCTTTAGGCAAAATACTTTAGAAAGGGCTAAAAGCTTAGGTCTTTTTGGTTGGGTTAGAAATACTCAAGATGGAAGAGTTGAGGCTGTATTTGAGGGGGATAAAGAAAAAATTGAAAAGATTATTGAATGGATGAAAGTTGGACCACCTTTAGCAAAAGTTGAAAATATTGAAGTTTTATGGGAAGATTATAAGGGGAGTTCGAGGATTTTGAAATAAAATACAGTTAAAAGGTTAATTAAAATAATAAAAAAAATATGCAAAAAGAAATTAAAACTCATTTTGGTNTCATAATTTTAGTCATTTTTGCTTTGCTCTTTGTTGCATTTTCTTTAATTTTCACAAAGTCCTTTCCTTCTTTCTCTCCCTTAACTTATAAATTTTCCAAAAAAGCTCACTTAGGGCTACCTACCCTAAAGACCTTTTCTTCTGTTGAAGATTTCAAAAGTTATTTAGCAAAAGCAAGTGAAGTAGAGAGAGGAATTGGGGGAGAGGAACTTCTTGGATTAGCCACTCCCAGATTTTTTCTTCCAGCCCCAGAAGTCTCTATTTATCCATTCGGTGCAGCAAAAGCTCCATCAAGATTTTCAGAAACAAATGTTCAGGTTCCAGGAATTGATGAACCAGATATTTTAAAAACCGATGGAAAAGAAATTTATTTTTCCCCAGGAAGAAATTGGCCAATTTGGAGAGAGCCAGTTTTTATACAACCTGAAATTAAAATACTGCCACCTTATTACAAAGAGCCAAAGACAAAATTAATTCGAGCTTTTCCAATCGAAAATTTAGCTTTAGATAGCGAAATTGAAAAATCAGGAGACCTTTTATTGGCAAAAAACATTTTGATTATTTTTTCTCAAGATAAAATTTTAGGCTATGATGTTTCAGATCCAAAAAATCCTCAAAAGAAATGGGAAATGGAATTGGAAAGTAAAAGTTCTATTTTAACAAGCAGGCTTTACAATAATAAGATTTATTTAATTTTGACTAACAATATAAACAAAGAAAACCCCTGCCCGATAAAACCTCTGATTTTAGAAGGTAAGGAAATTGAAATTAAGTGTTCAGAAATTTATTATCCTGATTTGCCTTATCCTCCAGATGTTGATGTTACTTTTTTAGCAATGATTTTAGATCCCTCAACTGGCAAAATTGAAAAAAAGATTTCATTTGTTGGCTCTTCCTCTGATTCAGTAGTCTATATGTCAAAAGACGCTCTTTATATTACCTATTTTTATACCCAAAGCTTAACAGAATTTTTCCTTAAGTTTTTGAAAGAAAAAGGCAAAGATTTATTCTCAGATGAAATCCTCCAAAAAATAGAAAAATTACAACATATGATCTCCATGAAAGAACAAAAACTTTGGAGTTCCAAATAATTCTTGAGAATTATTTAAATTCTTTGGGAGACGATGAGCGGATGAAAATAGAAAATGAATTGGAAAATAGATTTTCAGATTTTTATGCTAAAGAGAAAAGAGAATTTGAGAAAACAGGAATTTTAAAAATTGCTCTAAAAGACTTTGAAATTGCCTCACAGGGAAATGTTCCAGGCTATCCTCTGAACCAATTTGCCTTAGATGAATATCAAGGGAATTTGAGAATTGCAGTTACAGTAGGTGAAAGATTTTTTGGAGGACCTTTTGGAATAGAAGAAAGAAAGCCAGCAAATGATGTTTATGTTTTAGACAAAGATTTAAGAATAATAGGTAAAATTGAGGGTTTAGGTCTTACAGAAAAAATTTATTCTGCAAGATTCATTGAAGATAAAGGTTACTTAGTTACTTTTCGCCAAACTGATCCATTTTATGTTTTAGATTTGTCAGATCCTCAAAATCCAAAATTAAAAGGAGAGTTGAAAATTCCAGGATACTCTTCCTATTTACATGAAATTACAAAAGATAAAATTTTAGGAATTGGAAAAGAAGGATGGAAGGTAAAAATTTCACTTTTCGATGTTTCAGACCCAAATAATCCAAGAGAAATAGACAAATATATTTTAGATGAAGGTTGGTCAGATGTCCTTTCTACTCATCATGCTTTCTTATTGGACAAAGATCATCAAATCTTTTTCTTGCCAGGAAGCAGGGGAGGATACATCTTTTCTTTTAAAGACAATAAATTAAGTTTAGTTAAAGCGGTTAGCCAAGTTTCAGCAAAAAGAGCAATTTATATTGAAGATTATTTGTACATTGTTTCAGATAATAAAATTGTGGTCTTGAATGAAATTAATTGGGAGAAAGTAAAAGAACTTGAAATTTAAACTCTGTGAAATTTGGATTTTTATTTAGAAAAGAAGTTAATGAATACGATTTTGGCAAAGGACATCCCTTTCATGGAAGGAGAGGAGAAGAATTTTTAAAACTTTTAAAAGAGAAAACAAAAAAAGAATTTCCAATTTTTGAAGCAGAACCTGCAAAAGATGAAGATCTTTTTTTAATTTGCTCAAAAGATTATATCGAATTTACAAAAAATTTTTTTGAAGCAAAGCATTTGGGGAAAGATTTTAATGGCAAATTTTATCTTTACCATTCACAAGATAATTTTCCAGGAGAAAATCCAGGAAATATAGAAAAAGCAGCAAGATTTATTGTTGGACAAGCAAAATTAGCAGCAGATTTAGTTTTGGGTTCAAAATTGAAAAAAGTTATTTCTTTGGGAGGAGGATTGCATCATGCAAAATTTAATTTTGGAGAGGGTTTTTGTTTGTACAATGATGTTGCTTTTTGCGCAAAATATCTTTTAGAAAAATACAATTTAGAAAGGATTTTAATTTTAGATACAGATGCTCATGGAGGAAATGGAACAATGGAATATTTTTGGGAAGAAAAAAGAGTATTGTTTATTGACATTCACCAAGATCCAGCAACTCTTTATCCTGGAACAGGTTTTATAGAACAAATTGGGGGGGAGAAGGAAGAGGATTTACAGTGAATATACCTTTGCCCCCATTTAGTGGAGACAGAGTTTATAAATTAGTTTTTGAAGAAATTGTTGAGCCAATAGTAAAAAAATTTAAGCCCCAAATTATTTTAAGAAACGGAGGCTCAGATCCTCATTTTTCAGATCCTTTAACAAATTTGAATTTGACAATTGAGGGTTTCAAAATGATTGGTGAAAAAGTGAGAGAGCTTTCTAAGATTTCAGATGAAAGAGAAATTGATTTTATAGCTTCAGGCTACAATTTAAAAACCTTACCTTATTGTTGGTTAGCTTTAGTTTCTGGACTTTTAGATTTAAAAATTCCTTTAGAAAAAGAGAAAGAAATCAAAGAACCAGAGGAAGTTATTGAGAAAGCAAAAGAAATAGTTTTTAAAATCAAGAAAATTTTAAAACCTTATTGGTTCTAAACAAAATAGATTTTTCTTGCAAGCCTCAATTCCTCTCTTAATTCTTTCCATTTTTTCAAATTTGGGTCCTCTCTTAAAATTTCCTTTGCCTTTTCTCTTGCTAATTCAATTAAGGGAAGATCTGTAAATTTTGCTACTTTCAAATCTAATTTTCCTGTTTGTCTTTCACCTAAAAGTTCTCCAGGTCCTCTAATTTCCAAATCCTTTTCTGCCAATTCTAAAGCATTTTGAGAACTCAAGAGAGCCTCAATCCTTTTTGCAGATTCTTTTGTTGGCAAATGAGAAATTAAAAAACAAAAAGCCTCTTTTCCCGATCTTCCAATTCTTCCAATCAATTGATAAAGCTGAGACAAACCAAATCTTTCTGCATTTTGGATAAACAAAATATTAACTTGGGGCAAATCAATTCCTTCTTCAATTACATTTGTTGCAACCAAAATATCTAAAAATTTTTCTTCAAATTGAGTCATTATAATTTCTTTTTCTTTTGTTTTCATTCTTCCATGCAAAATTCCAATTTTTGCCTCAGGGAAAATTTTTCTCAAGAGAGCTGCTTGTTCTTTTACTGTCTTTACTTCAGAAAAAAGTCTTCCCTTTTGAGAAATCTCAATTCTTGGACAAACAAAAAATGCTTGCTCTCTTTCTTTTAATTTCTCTCTCAAAAATTCAAAAGCTTGATTTTGTTCTTTTGGCAACAAAACATTAATTTTTATTTTTCTTTGTCCTGATGGCAACTCTTTTAAAAAGGAAATATCTAAATCTCCAAAAATAGTTAAAGCTAAAGTTCTTGGAATTGGGGTTGCTGTCATTGATAAAAAGTGGGGTAAAATTTCTTTCTTTTCTAAAAGTTTTCTTCTTTGTTCAACTCCAAATTTATGTTGCTCATCAAAAATTAAAAGCGCCAATTTTGAAAACTGAATTTTTTCTTCAAAAAGAGAATGAGTTCCAATCAAAATTTTCACCTCGCCTTTTTTAATTTTTTCTAGCATCTCTTCTTTTTTGATTTTCATTGCTGAAAACTCACAATGTCCTTTTGTTAAAATTCCAATTCTTTTTTCAAAATTTTCTAAAATTTTATACATTCTTTTGTAATGTTGAGCTGCTAAAATTTCAGTTGGAGCTACCATTGCACATTGATATTCATTTTTTGCGCAATTTAAAGCTAAAATTGTTGCCACCAAAGTTTTTCCAGAACCAACATCACCTTGCAACAACCTATTCATTGGCAAATCTTTTTCCATTTCCTTTAACATCCTCCAGGTTTCTCTTTTTTGAGATTCTGTCAATTCAAATGGTAAAGATTTTATAAAATCTTTTATTGTTTGAATTTGAATTTTTAGAGGATAAGCTTTTTTTCTTTTGACTTTCAATTTTTCTCTCAAAACCTCAATTTCAAGCAAAAATAATTCCTCAAAAGCAAAGCGAAATCTCGAAATTTCAATATCTTCTTTTTTCTCTGGAAAATGAATTTTCAAAATCGCCTCTTTCAAAGGGATTAAGTTTAAACTCTTTAAAATTTTTTCTGGCAAAAACTCTTTTACCTTTTCAATTTCGTTTTTGATAATCAACGAAATTTTTTCTCTTATCCATTTTGTACTAATTCCCTTTGTTTCAGGATAAATTGGGATTATTTTTCCAGTATGCAAAAGTTGGAAATAGGGAATTTTTGGAATTTTTTCATAAATTGGATGTTGCAAATAAAACTTTCCACTTTTTTCAACTACTTTTCCAGAAAAAGAAAAAAACTCTCCTTTTTTGAAAACATTTTTTAAAAATGGCTGATTATAAAAAATCGCCTTGATTTGCGAAGAATCATCCGAAATTTCAACCTCAGTTAAGACCTTTCCATTTCTTAAAAATATATCTTTTACTCTTTCTATCTTTCCCTGTATCGTGAGTGGAGTGTCAATTTCAATTTCAGAAATTTTTTTAATGTTAGAAAAATCTTCGTATCTATTTGGAAAATAATAAAAACAATCCCTCAAGGTTTCTATCCCGAGCTTTTTCAATCTTGTAATGTCTCTTTTTTTCAAATAATTTAAGCTTTCAATTTTCTCTTCCATTATTTACAATCTGACAAAAATTTTAAATTTTATCAACCTTCCTTAAAATCCAACGCATAAAAAAGCCATGGCAAAATAATGTGTGAGAATTGAATGGAAACTTAAGTCATTTTTATTTTTCTTTCCCCAATACAATTTAACTTTCAAGCTAATATATCCATTTTTTTTCAAGCATTCCACTTTTGCGGAAAAGTGGAATAGTTGATAAGATCTTGGAATGACGAATTCAAATTTTAATTTTTTAATTAAGCTAGATTTAATCTTTATAACAACAAGATTTCATAATTTCATGAATTCATGAACTCATGAATTCAGGAAGTGTCAGGACTTTTGAAACCTAAAATGATATCTATTCATTTGGCAAATGTCCAAATAATCAAATAGGCAGGATTTTGTGTGCAATTTTAGGTTCAAGAATTTCACTATCTCACAATTGTGAAGCTGTGAAAACTAAAAATTATTGAGATTTTTTTCAAAGTAAGATTCCTACACATAAAAAAGCCATGGCAAAATAATGTGTAGGATTTTTTGGGAATTTTATTTTGTTATTTTGTGTGGTAGAATAACTAAAATTATGAAAATTTTGGGTTTACAAAAACAAAGTCTGATTGAATATCCAGGCAAAATTTCTGCTGTCATTTTTTTGGGAGGCTGTAACCTTCGTTGTTCCTTCTGCTATGTGCNCCACTTGGTTTTGCCAGAATTGATAGAAAAGCAAAAAGAGATTCCACAAAGCAAAGTTTTTTCTTTTTTGANAGAGAGAAAAAATTTTTTAGATGCAGTNGCAGTGAGTGGAGGNGAGCCGACTTTGAATAAAGATCTCCCAGATTTTATTGAAAAAATAAAGAAGCTTGGATATTTAGTAGAACTTGAGACAAACGGGACAAATCCAAAAATGTTGAAATTTTTGATTGATAAAAAATTGGTGGATTATGTTGCAATGGATATAAAGCACAGATTAAGTGATTTCAAAAAATACAAAGAGATTACTGGAGGAGTTTTGACAAGAGAAATGTTTGAGAATATCAAAAAATCTGTCAAAATTTTGCTTTCAGGAAAAGTTAATTATGAGTTTAGAACGACAATAATGAAAGAATTTCACAAAAAAGAAGATATTTTGGAAATTTGCAAAGAAATTTCTAAAGCTAAAATCTATTATCTTCAAAATTATCAGAAAAACTCAACAGTTTCTGGAAAAACCTTCACCCCTTTTGAGGAAAAAGAAATTGAAGAAATAGTAAAAGAAGCTAAAAGTTTCTGCAACATTCATTATCGAAAATATCTTTGAGACTTGACAACAATTTTTAAAAGATTAAAATAAAAACCGACAAAATTAGTCGGTTTTTTATGAAAATTTCAAAGAAAGCACAATACGGATTAAGGGCAATGATTTTTTTGGCAAGAGAAAAAGGCAAAGTTTTTTCTTTAAAAGAAATTTCAGAAAAAGAAAGAATTCCCTTTGATTTTTTAGAAAAAATAATTTTGAAGTTAAAAAAAGCAGGTCTTTTGAAAGCAAAAAAGGGTTCAATCGGCGGTTATTATTTGGCAAAATCTCCAGAAAAAATTAAAGTTGGGAAAATAATTGAAATTTTAGAAGGGAAACCAAAATTAGTAAAATGTCTTGAAGGGATTTGCCAAATCTCAAAAAATTGCAGAGCAAAAATTTTTTGGAAAAAACTTCAAAGGTCAATAAATTCAGTTTTAAATTCAGTTACTTTAAAAGATTTAATCAAATAAAATGAAGAAAAAAATCTATTTAGATTACGCAGCAACAACTCCAGTTGATCAAAGAGTGAAAAAAGCAATGGAGCCTTATTTTTCTGAAAAATTTGGAAACACAATGTCTTTGCATTCTTTTGGTCAGGAGGCAAAAACAGCTTTGGAAGAATCAAGAGAAATTGTTGCAGATTTGATGGGAGCAAAGCCAAATGAAGTTATTTTTACTTCTTCAGCAACAGAAGCTAACAATTTTGCCTTAAAAGGAATTGCCTTTGCTAACAAAGATAGGGGAAATCATATTATTATTTCTTCAATCGAGCATCCTTGTATAATTGAGAGTGCAAATTGGTTAAAAACTCAAGGATTTGAAATTACAAAAATTAAAGTTAATAAGCAAGGAGTAGTTGATTTAAAAGAATTGGAAAATTCAATTAAAAAAGAGACAATTTTGGTTTCGATAATGCATGCAAACAATGAAATTGGAACAATCCAACCAATCGAAAAAATTGCAAAGATTATAAAAACTCAAAGCTGTAAGCTGAAAGCTAAAACCTACTTTCACACTGACGCAGCTCAAACTTTTGGAAAAATTCCAGTAAATATTAAAAAGCTTGGAGTTGATTTAATGACTGTTTCTGCGCACAAAATGTATGGTCCCAAAGGAGTTGGCGCTCTTTTTATCAAAGAAGGAACAAAAATTATTCCACTTTTACATGGTGGAGGGCATGAAATGGGATTGAGGTCTTCAACAGTAAATGTTCCTGGAATTGTTGGATTTGCTAAAGCCTGTCAAATTTCAAAAAAAGAGATGGGAATGAAGCAAAAAGATTGAAAAAATTAAAAGAAAAATTGGTAAAAGGAGTTTTGAATAAAGTTAAGGGTTCTCATTTTGTTGGAGATTTAAAAAATTCACTGCCAAACATTGCCAATTTTTGGTTTGAAGGAGTTGAGGGAGAGTCAATTGTTATTGAGCTTGATCTTTTGGGAATTGCCGTTTCTACAGGCTCTGCCTGCTCTTCAGAAAAACTTCAAGCAAGCCATGTGCTTTTAGCATGCGGTCTTAAACCCTGGCAAGCTCATGGTTCTTTAAGAGTCAGTCTTGGGCGTTTTACAAAAGAAAAAGAGATAGATTATTTTTTGAAAGTTTTGCCAAAGGTAATTGAAAACTTAAGGAAGATTTCACCCTTTAAGGGCGATTTTGAATCATGAAAAAAATAGGGCTTTATACAAAAAAAGTTATTGAGCATTTTAAAAATCCACACAATATGGGAAAGATAGAAAATCCTGATGGCGTAGGGAAAGTCGGCAATATAGTTTGTGGTGATGAAATGTGGCTTTATATTAAAGTTAAAAAAGATAAAGGAAAAGAGATAATAAGCGATATTAAATTTGAAACATATGGTTGCGTAGCAGCAATTGCTACTAGTTCAATCATTACAGATTTGGCAAAAGGAAAGACAATTGAAGAAGCATTAAAAATTGATAAAAAAGAAATCGTTGAAGCTCTTGGGGGGTTACCTCCTGTAAAATTGCATTGTTCAGTTTTAGCTACCGATGCTCTTTATGAAGCAATTTATGATTATTTAAAAAAGAAAAAAAGAAAAATTCCAGAAAATTTAGAAAAAATTCACCAAAGAATTGAAAGAGAAAGAAAGATTATAGAAGAGAAATACAAAGAATGGATAAAATTTGAAGAGAACATTAAAGAAAACAAAAAAGCCGAAGGCTAAGGCCTCCGGCCAAGATCGCTTAATACTTTAAGGAGTTCTGCCAAAAGATTCAATTTTAAACTCAAGTCTTCAACTTTTTCTATTTCATTATAAGCACTTATTATATCATCCTCTTCCTTTGAAAATTTTGCTAATTCTACCAAGGCTTTTATTCTCAATGAAGGGTTTTGTATTTGTTTGATAATATGTTTTGCTCTCAAAATTAGATTTCTTTGCGCCATTATCTGGCTTATTTCTTCTAAGGCCATATCTTTATCTAAGTTCAGTCCCAATTCACCAATTATTTCTGTTATCTCCAAAGCTCTTTCAAACCTTCCAGATTTTGCCAAAGCCCTTGCGAAATATTTCAATGCCTCACTTTTTGTAAACAAAGATTCAATTTGATTTATCTTTTCCAAAACAAAACGAAAACTCTCATAATCTCTAGCTCCTATTTCGCACAAAACTTCTATTTGAAAATCTAAAAATCCAATTTGATCTGCTATCTTTTTTGCCATTCTATAGTTTCCAAGTTCTACAAAAACTTTAGCAATCTCTTTGCGAAAGCAATCTTTATTTCCAAACTTTACATATTTTATGTTTTTCAAAGCAAAAATTAGATACTTTTCATTTCGCGTTTTTTTTGCGACTAAAATCAAAAGTTCTACCTTAAGTTCTGGCAAAACATCTTTTGCAATTTCCAAAACCTCGTTAATTTTTCCAATTTCCAACAGAGCCAGAGCTTTGTGATATTTGTTTTCAATCAGAGAGATTGTTTGAGAAATTATCCCCGAATTCCTTTCTTTATCCCTTGAAAGTTTCTTTACTATTTCAATATAAGCTTTTTCCCTCCAACTTTTCTCATTTATTGTCACAGCTTTTTTAAGTGCTTCTTCTGGATTCTCAAGCGCTAAAGATTTTACAATCTCTACTTGAATCTCAAAATAACTTTTTTGTTGAGCAATCTCCCAGCATTTTTCTAAATCTTCCATTTCTTTTGTTGCCTGCCAGATTTTAACTAAGGTCAAAGCTTGGTTGTACTCCGAGACTTCTCCTAACTTACTTTTAACCTCCCCTAAAACTTTTTTAAAGAACTCCATTTTCACCTCCTTGAGATCTTTATTCTACATATATTTTTTAAATATGTCAAGAATAGGTTTAAAGAAAAAGNAAATTAATTTATAATAAGGGTGAAATATGTCAGCTAAAAAACCAAAAGTGATCTGNGCAATGTCTGGAGGTTTAGATTCTTCAGTGGCTGCAGCTCTTTTAAAAAGATCTGGTTTTGCCCTTCGGCANACTCAGGGCAACCCTGAGCGAAGTCGAAGGGTTGATGTTATTGGTGTTTTTATGAAATTTTGGGCAGAATCTGACAAAAATGATTCAATTGGGTCAAAAAATAGATGTTGCTCCCCAGAAGCTGAACTTCGAGCCAGAAAAGTAGCAAAAATTTTAAAAATTCCATTTTATGTTTTTGATTTCTCAAAAGAGTTTAAAAAGAAAATTGTTGATTATTTTTTAAAAGAGCTCAAAAAAGGAAATACTCCAAACCCTTGTGTTGTTTGCAACAAAGAAATAAAGTTTGGGCTATTGCTAGAAAAGGCTTTGAGTTTGGGCGCTGATTTTGTTGCCACTGGACATTATGCAAGAA
>JGI20130J15133_1001330_pt1 | contig 20732 bp, 17 predicted proteins | sample WasSprMetagenome_FD_15133 | JGI IMG/M metagenome (IMG submission 15133) | reverse complement strand
ACAAACGAAGATAATTTAGACTTTAAAGTAGCAAAACCAACAAAAGGCGCTCCAAATCAAATTTTAAATACTGAAAATTTTGTATCAGGGATTGTTATTAATGATATTTTACCAAATCCAAAAGGAGATGATTCTGAAAAAGAATTTATTGAACTCAAAAATTTAAACAATTTTGACGTGGAACTTGTAAATTGGTATTTACAAGATTCAAGTAACAGAAAATTTAAAATTTCATCTAAAATTCCAAAGAATGGTTTTTTAGTAATTTTTAGAAAAGATTCAAAAATTACTTTAAATAATTCAGGAGATTGTGTAAAACTTTTTCAACCAGACGGAACTTTAGTAGATTCTGTTTGTTATTCAGGAGAAGCTTTAGAAGATGTTAGTTTTGCTAGAAATGAAAAAGGAGAGTTTGAATGGACAGAAATTTTGACACCAGGGAAAGAAAATCAAATTAAAAGACCAAATCGAAAACCAAAAGCCCAAATTTTTGTAGAAAAGGAAAAAATTTTTGTTGGAGAAGAGATTTTCTTCGATGCTTCAGATTCTTTTGATCCTGACGGTGATAATTTGAAATTTTTTTGGGATTTTGGAGATGGAACTAAAAAAGAAGGAGCCTATGTTTCACATTCTTTTTTAAAACCTAAAAAATATAAAGTTACTCTAAAAGTTGAAGATGAAAGAGGAGCCTTTGATATAACTAGTATCAAAATAGAGGTGATTAAAAGAGAAAAAGAACAAGATTATTCTGGTGATTTTATTAGCAAACTTTTTATTTCTGAAATTTTTCCTAACCCAAAAGGAAAAGACGATCAAGAATTTATTGAAATTTTAAACTTGTCTAGCGAGGAAATCGATATTTCGAATTTTATTTTAAAAGATAAAACCGAAAAAGGATATAAAATTAAACAAGGGACAAAAATTCTACCAAAAAGTTTTTTAGTTTTCTGGAAGAATGAAACCAAAATTTCTTTAAACAATGACGAAGACGAAATAGAATTTTTAGATACAGACAAAAATCTTATAGACAAAGTTTTTTACTTAAAAGCTCCAGAAAATTTTTCTTTATCAAGAAAAGAAAACGGAGAAATGGTTTGGACAAAAATAGTAACACCCGGAAAAGAAAATGAGTTTTTAGTAGAAAACAATGAAGAAATTGGAGAGGGGACAAAAGAAAAAGAAATTTTTTCAGTAAAAAAAGTAAATTTAGAAGAAATTAAAAATTTAAATCCCAAAGAAAAAGTAAAAGCAAAGGGAATTGTTTCTGTAGAGCCTGGTGTTTTTAAAGAGAATATATTTTATTTATCTGGTTCTGGGGTTAAAGTAAAATTAGATTTCAAAGAAATTCCAGAAATTAAAATTGGGGATGAATTAGAAATTTTAGGAGAAGTTTTTGAAGAGGAGGAAGAAAAAGGGATTGAAGTGACATTAAGCAACGATATTAAAATTTTAGAACATAAAAATCCACCGACACCAAAGGAATTAAACATTGAAGAAATTAATGAAAATTTTTTATCCAGTTTAATAAAAATTGAAGGAAAAATTACAGAAATAAAAGATACTTTTGTCTGGTTGGAAGGAAACAAAAAAGAAATTCCAATTTTTTTAATAGAAGAAATTAAAAATAATAAAAAACTCAATAAGGGAAACATAATTAAAGTTGCAGGTATTTTAAGAAAAATCAGCAATCAGTTTATTATTTTTCCAAGGAAAATAGACGATATAGAACTAATTGAAAAACCAAATTTGAAAAGTTCACTTGAAGAATCCATTTATCTAAAAAACATTAAATTAATTTTAACTGGAATTTTAATTATATTGGTAATTGGGGCGCTCACTTTTCTTTTTATTAAAAAGAAAAAAATTTTTTAAAAGGGTAAATTATTTCTTTTTTAATTCTGACTGGATTTTGCTTAAAACAGAGCTTAACCATTCTTTAAACTCTCTTTTCGTTTCTAATTTTTCTTTTTCAAACTCTTTTTTCACTATAGGTTCTCTTTTTTTTACTTCTTTTTTGGTCAAAAAATAAATTTTTTGAAAAAAATGAGTCCAAAAGAAGTTCCAAGTTTTTTTTACAATTTCTAAAACTTGGTCCAAGGCTTTAAAGAAGCAACTGGGAAATTCTTTTAAAAAATTAATAAAAAAGTTTTTTAATTCTTTTGGTGTGGAAGGAAGTTTTTCAGCAGAAAAACAAAGAGAAAAATTCAAAAAGCAAAAAAATAGAATCGAAGAAAAAACTTTTTTAAAATTCATTTTAACATTTTAATTGCATTTTCTATTCTTCTTAAAGTTTCTTTTTTACCTAAAATTTCAGCAATTTCTTGGGGCGGTGGAGAAGCTTCTTTTCCGGTTAAAGCTACTCTAAAAGGCCAAAACAAATATCCTCTGTCCCCAGGTTCTCTTTTAATTTCTATTGAAAATTTTTGAGCTTTTTCCATTAAAATTTCTAAAATTTTTTCTTTGGTCCAATCTTTTTCTTCAATTTTACTTAAAGTATCTTTTATTGTAAAAAGAGCTTTTTTTACTTCTTCCTCTGTTTGATTTTTCCATTTTAAAAGTTCTTTATCAAAAATTAATTCCTTTTTAAAGAAAAAATCTGCCAAAACTGAAATTTCAGAAAGTTTTTTCATTCTTTCTTGAAAAAGAAGACAAATTTTTTCTAATTTTTCCCATTCTAAAATTTCTCCTGTTTCTTTTACAATAAATTTTGGCAAAATTTCTGTTGCTCCAATGACAGGAGGAGTTTTTTCTTCTTTTAATGTAATTTCTAAAAACCCAGCTTCTATCAAATAAGGCAAACAAAGCTCTGTTAACTCTTTTGGGTTTTTTTGTCGAATATAAAAATTATTCAAAAAATCTAATTTTTGAATGTTAAATATTGCTCCTGATTTTTGCACTCTTTCTAAAGAAAATTCTTTTGCAAGAGAAGATAAACTAAAAATTTGTTTTTCGGATTTTGGAGACCACCCCAAAAAAGCAATAAAATTTACTAAAGCTTCTGGTAAATAACCTAACTTTTTAAAATCTAAAATTGATACCGCTCCATGCCTTTTTGAAAGTTTAGATTTATCCATTCCTAAAATTAAAGGTAAATGTGCATATTTTGGAATTTTAAACCCTAAAGCTTCTTGTAAAAGAATTTGTTTTGGAGTGTTCGAAATATGATCTTCCCCCCTAATAACATGAGTAATTTTCATTTCAAAATCGTCCACAACACAAGTAAAATTATACAAAAAAGAATCAAAACCTTTGGCAACAACAAAATCTTCTATCAAACTTCCATCAAACTCTATTTTCCCTCTTATTAAATCCTCAAAAACCACCTTTTTGGGAAAAACCTTAAAGCGAATTACAAAGTTTTCTCCTGCCTTTAATCGCTTTTTTACTTCTTCTTTTGATAAATTTCTACATTTTCCGTTATATTTTGGAGGTTGGCCTATTGAAAGCAAATATTGTTTTTGAGCTTCTAAATCTTCCCTTTTACAAAAGCAAAAATAAGCTTTCCCTTCTTCTAAAAGCTTTTTTAAATATTTTGAATAAATTTCTTTTCTTTCAGACTGTCTGTAAGGTCCAAAATTTCCTCCAACGTCAGGGCCTTCATCCCATTCTATTTTTAACCATTTCAAACTCTCAATTATTTCTTCTTCGTACTGTTTTTTAGATCTATCTAAGTCTGTGTCTTCTATTCTTAAAACAAAGCTTCCTTGATGCTTTCTTGCAAAAAGATAATTAAAGAGAGCGGTTCTTGCGCCTCCAATATGCAAAGGTCCGGTAGGAGAAGGTGCAAACCTCACTCTAACTCTTTCTTTTTGAAAATCAAACTTTTCCATTAATCGTTAGATAAATTATACAAAAAATTTTTTCATTGTAAAAATTTCTTCTTGACAAATTTTTTTAAAAAATTAAAATATTGTATGCAAAAAAGAAATTTTTTCAAACACATCGCAGGCACAACCAAAGCAATTTTGGTCCCCTTTTATATTGGTTTGGGGGTGGAGAAGAAAAAGGAATAAAAAGAAAAAATTGAATTCAAAAATAAACCACGCCCCCAAACACAGAGGGGGCTCATTTAATTTATGAGAGAAGAAAAAATATATTTAACCCAAAAAGGATTAGAAAGAATTAAAAAGGATTATCAAAGGCTTTTAAATCAAAAAAAAGAGCTTTTGGCTACTCAATCCCCTCAGGTTTTACATTCTGAAGATTTAGATTCTGAGTATTTGGTATTTTTACAAGAACTTGAGATTTTAGAAGGAAGGATAAAAGAATACGAAAGAATCTTGAGAAGTTGTGAGGTAATTAAAATTCCTCCAAAAGAAAAACAGAAAGAAATTCATTTGGGAGCTAAAGTTTTAGTGGAGGTTAACGGGCAAGAGGATGAATTTGAAATCGTAGATTCAATAGAAGCTGACCCAGCTCAAGGGAAAATATCTTTTAAATCTCCAGTAGGTTCTGCTCTTTTGGGTAAAAAAGAAGGAGATGAAGTGGTAATTTTTTCTCCAGTGAAAAGGGTTTATAAGATAAAAAAAGTGAATTATCGTTTAAGTTGAGAGCCTCTAAGTTTCATTAATACATCTCTGATTTGGGCTGCTCTTTCAAAATCCAAATTCTTTACCGCCTCTTTCATTTCTTTTTCCAAAAGTTTTTCATCTTTTATCATCCAAAATTCGGCTTCAATTTCTTTTTCTTTTTTTGCAAAAGCCCACTCTCTAACAGGTTTTACGATCGGTTTTGGAACAATTCTATATTTTTTGTTATATTCTTTTTGAATTTTTCTTCTTCTTTCTATTTCTTTTATTGCCTCTTCCATCGATTTTGTAATTTTGTCTGCGTACAAAATGCAATGCCCCTCAGGGTGCCTTGCTGCTCTTCCCATAATTTGAATCAGTGTTGTCGCTGACCTTAAAAATCCTTCTTTGTCCGCGTCCAAAATTCCGATTAATGCCACTTCTGGTAAATCCAAACCTTCTCTCAAAAGATTGATTCCCACCAAGACATTATATTTTCCCTCTCTCAATTCTTTTAAAATCTGCGGTCTTTCTAAAGTTTTCACTTCAGAGTGCAGCCACTGACAAGAAATTCCTTCTTCTTTTAGCTTTTCTGATAAAGCTTCTGCTAACCTTTTTGTTAAAGTTAAAACCAAAGTTCTTTGTTCTTTTTTAATTCTTTTTTTAATTTCTTCGATCAAGTCTTTTACTTGGTTTTTTGTCGGTTTTACTTCAATAGTAGGTTCTAGAAGTCCGGTAGGCCTTATTAATTGCTCTACGATAAATTTTTTTCCCGCTTTTTTTCTTTCGTAATCTCCCGGAGTTGCGGAGACATAAACTATTTTTTTGACTTTTTTGTTAAATTCTTTAAAATTTAAAGGTCTGTTATCAACGCAAGAGGGCAATCTAAACCCGTGATCGATTAGGGATTCTTTTCTCGACCGATCTTGGATTGCCATTGCTCTTAACTGGGGGATGGTCAAATGGGATTCATCGATAAAAACTAAAGGGTTTTCTTGAAAGTAATCCAATAGCGTCCAAGGAGGTTCACCTGGTTTTCTAAATTCCAAATGTCTTGAATAATTTTCAATTCCATGACAATAACCAGTTTCTTCAATCATTTCCAAATCATAATTTGTCCTTTGCTCTAATCTTTGAGCTTCCAAAAGTTTATTTTGATTTCTTAATTCTTTTAATCTTTCTTGAAGCTCTAATCTTATGTTTTCGAGGGCGATTTTCAATTTGTCTTGAGGAGTAACCCAAAAGTGAGCAGGATAGATTAGGAAACTCGAAACTCGAAACTCAAAGTTAGAGGTTAGAGGATCTTTTGCGACTAAAATTCTTTCGATTTCATCGCCAAAAAATTCAACTCTTAAAATTTCCTTTCCAGTGACCAAAAAAATGTCAACTGTATTACCCCTTACTCTGAAGGTTGAAGGTAAAAATTCATAATCGTTCCTTTGATAGCCTAGAGAAGTTAAATGCGATAGAAAATCTTTTCTTTTTATTTTCTTTCCAGGTTTAATTTCGAGGGCAACTTTTTGATAGTTTTCAGGGGAACCGATGTTATAAATACAAGAAACAGAAGCGCAAACTATAGCATCATTTCTTGTTAAAACATCTTGAACTGCAGCGTGTCTCAGTCTATCGATTTCTTCATTAATTTTGGCGTCTTTTTCAATGTAAGTGTCAGTTTCTGGAATGTAAGCTTCAGGCTGGTAGTAATCATAGTAAGAAACGAAAAAATGAACCGCGTTTTCAGGAAAAAATTCTTTGAATTCTTGATAGAGTTGGGCGCAGAGAGTTTTGTTTGGCGAGATAATTAAAGCTGGTTTCTGCAGTTTTTCGATTACTTTCCCCATTAAGTATGTTTTGCCAGATCCCGTCACACCCAAAAGGACGTGATGCTTTTGACCAGTTTTTAAATTCTTTACTAATTTTTCAATAGCTGTTTTTTGGGCTGGAGTTTCTTTAAACGGAGCTTTTAATTTAAACATTGAAAACTTTTTTAATTTTAGGTCCTTCTTTTGTATCTTCAATCCAATAACCCATTCCTTTAATTTTCTCTCGAATTTCATCTGCTCTTTTGAAATCTCCTTTTTTTCGGTATTCTTGTCTAATTTTTACCAATTTTTCTATTTCTTTTGGAATCCTTAATTTTTTCACTTTCTCTAACCTCAACCCGAAAATTTTATCAAAATCCAACAAGAGGAAATATTTTTGATGATCATCAATTTTGTTATCACCAATCAATCTCCACATTAATGCAAGAGCTTTCGGAACATTTAAATCGTCGTTGACAAAGTTTAAAAATTCTTTTTGATAGTTTCGAGTCTCAATCTTTAATTTTAATTTCTTATTTTTAATTTTTGATTTTATTTCCCTTACTTTCTCATACAAATTTTCTAAAGCATTCTGAGCCGATTTTAGAGCTTCAAAAGTAAAATTTAATTTCGATCGATAATGGGTTCCTAAACATAAATAGCGATAAGAAAGAGGATTAAACCCTTTTTTAATTAAGTCGTCTAGAATGTAAATATTCCCAAGAGATTTTGCCATCTTTTTTCCTTCAACCAACAAAAATTCACCATGCAACCAATATCTTGCTAAAATTTTTGAAAAAGCAGCTTCAGCTTGGGCGATTTCGTTCGTATGATGAATTAAAACATGATCTATTCCACCACAATGGATATCAAAAGGAATTCCCAATTCTTTAACCGACATTACCACGCATTCTGTATGCCATCCTGGAAAACCTTTGCCCCATGGAGAATTCCAAACTAATTCTTTTCTTTCTTTTGCAAACTTCCAAAGCGCAAAATCGGTTGGGTTTTTCTTTCCTAAAACCATTTCCACTCTCGCTCCTGGTAAAATTTCCATTTTTTTGGGCCAAAGCCTTCCATAACTTTTTAATTTCGAAGTATCAAAATAAACTCCATCTTCAATAATGTATGTGAACCCTTTTTTTTCTAAAATCTTTATTAATTCAATTTGATCTTTTATCGTTTCTGTAGCTCGAATCCAAACATTAGGGTCTAAAATATTCAATCTTTTTAAATCTTTTTTGAAAGCTTTTTCGTAAAATCTCGCCACCACCAAAGGACTTCTTTTTTCTTTCTGTGAAGCTAAAATAATTTTATCTTCTCCTGCGTCTTCATCTGAAACCAAATGTCCAACATCGGTAATATTCATTACATGTTTTACTTTATACCCATTGTAAATCAAAACTCTCTTCAAAATATCTTCAAAAATATAAGTTCTTAAGTTTCCAATGTGGGCAAACCAATAACAAGTCGGTCCGCAGGTATACATTCTCACAAATTTATCTTTCAGGGGCACAAATTTTTCTTTTTTTCTTGTTAAAGTATTAAAAAGCTTTATCATAGTTTTTTAACTTCCATCTTCCATCTTCCATCTTCTAATTTATTTTACCATATCTTCCTTCGGATTTGCTATCGCGATTACCATTCCTATTACTTTTTTTGTTCCAGTTTCTTTTAAAACTTTTCCCGCTTCAGAAAGAGTAGTTCCTGTGGTAAAAACATCGTCCACTAAAACAATTTTTTGGCCAAAAATTAAATCCGGATTTTTTACTTTAAAAACTCCTTTTAAATTTTCTTTTCTTTCTTTTTCTGGCAAATTTACCTGAGGTTTTGTTTCTTTCACTTTTATTAAAACATCCTCTAAAATTTTTGCCCCAAAAAATTCTGACAATTCTTTTGCGATTTCTCCTGCATGATTGAAACCTCGCCACTTTAACCTTCTCTTTGATAAAGGAACAGGTAAAAATATAAAATCTGAAAAATCGAATTTTTTATTCAAAAGCAAAAAATGAATTTTGACCAAATTTGCCAAATCTTTTGCGAGCTCTTTTGCGAAAGGTTCGTATTTAAAAGAGAGAATCATTTTTTTTAAAATCGGGTGGCTATAATCTGTAGCGACAAAAAGATCATCCAAAATTTTATGAGAAAATTTTTTGTGTTCTTTGAAAATTTCAATCGTTGCTAAACAATCTTCACACAAATAAGTTCCTTCTTTTTTGCATCCAAAACAAAATTTTGGTAAAATTAAATTCAAGAAAAAATTTTTTATTGACATAGATTTTCTAAAATGATAACATAAAATAAAATGAGATTTTCATTTTTCAAGAAAAACCGAGGAGTGGGAATTGACATTGGCACTTTTTCCATAAAAATAGCTCAAATAAAAAAATCGAAAGAGGGTTTTGTTTTGGAAAATTTTGGATTAATTCCTGCTTTAGCTCTTTCTAAATCAGGTTTTAGAACTTTTGAAAGAGATACTTTTTTAATTTCTGTTGATGAAGTAGAAAAAGCTTTAAGAATTTTGTCTGAAGAAACGGGAATAAAATTGGAAAACGTTTGTTTTTCTTTGCCAGATTTTGTTTCTTTTTTTTCAAGTTTTGAAATTCCAAAAATAAAAAAAGAAGAAATTCCTTTAGTAGTAAAGACAGAGGCGAGAAGACACCTCCCCGTCGGAATTACTGAAGTTGATTTTACCTGGAAAATTATTGGAGATTCTAATACAGGTTATAAAGTGATTTTAATTGCTCTTCCAAAAGAAGTTACTCATCAATATAAATTAATTGCTCAAAATTTAAAGATAAAAGAGTTTACTTTGGAACCTGAAATGATAAGCTTGAGTAGAATTTTTGGTGAAGAAGGAGTGGTAGCTATTTTGGATTTTGGAGCAAAAAGTATTTGCTGTTCTATTGTTGAAGATAAAAATTTAAAATTCAATTTTAGCATCGATTTTGGAGGAAATATTCTTAACAACAAAATCAGTAAAAATTTTGGAATAGGTATAGAGGATGCAGAAGAAATAAAAAAAGAATACGGAGTTAAAGAACCCGAGAATCCTTTGACAAAAGTTTTGTTGCCTTATTTACAAAAAGTTTACCAAGATTGTGAAAAAATTTTTGATGAGTTTCAAAGAAGAGAAAAAAAAGATATTAAGAAAATAATTCTTTGTGGAGGTGGGGTAGCAATGCCAGGATTGTTGCAATTTTTTCAAAAATCTTTTAAAATCGAAGTAGTGGCTGGTAATCCTTTTTTGAAAATTTTGACACCGCACCATTTTTTAGATAAAATTGAGTTAGAGGATGCAGTTTTGTTTTCAGTAGCTATAGGTTCTGCTTTAAAAGTTTTTGAAAAATAAAATTTATGGAAGAGAAATTTGAAGAAGGATTAAGAACACAAAAAATTTTAAGTTTTCTATTTTTTGCAACTTTTCTAATTTTGATTTTTTCATTTTTGTTTTTATTCGTTAGTCAAAAAAGTTTAGAGAAAAAGAAAAAAGAATATCAAGAAAGAATAGAAGCAACAAAGACAAAGGAAATTAGAGAATTAGAACAAAAAATTGGTTTAATTCAGACTCAATTGAGGGATGCAGAGAAAATCGGAAAAGAGAAATATCTTGTTCAAAAACTTTTTGATTTTTTAGAAAAAAATAAGTTGAAGGGAATAAGGATTAACTCAGCAGAGNTTGATTTTGAGCAAAAAAACGCAAAAATTTCAGCTGAAGGCCCAGATTATCTTTCTGTAGCGAAACAATTGAAAGTTTTTGAGAGTTTACCAGAAATTAAGAATTTTTCAGTGTCAGAAGTGAGCTTGGAGAAAGAAGGAAAGGTTAAATTCAATTTTTCTTTTTCTTTTAAAGAAGATTTAATAAAATGAAGCAAGAAGAAATTGTATTTTTAGTTTTGTTAATTTTAATTTCATTTTTGGGTATTTACACTCTTTCGCTTTTTTCACAAAGAGTAAAACCTTTGAAGGCAGAAGTTTTATCTTTAAAACAAGAAATGGAAGTTAAAGAAAAATATATTCAAAAAATAAAAGAAACCTACGAAAATTTAAGCAAAAACGAAATTTATTCTTTAATTCAAACCGCCCTTCCTGAAAAACCAGATTACTCAGATATATTGTCATTTTTGAGTCAAAAAGCAACAGCTCACGGTTTGGCGCTTTCTTCAAAAATTTCTTTTTCTGAGAAAAAGAAAAGCGAAACTTTACCAGAAATTCAACCAGAGACCCAAGGTACTTTGACCTCTCCTTTTTCTTTAAAACAGCTTGAAATTTCTTTTTCTGTTATCGGAAATTACAATGGCTTTCGAGGTTTTTTGAAGGACCTTGAATTTTCCCAAAGACATTTTAAAGTGAAAAAAATTGAAATATCGCCTTCAAAAGAAAATTTTGAAATTAAAATGTTAACAGAAGTTTATCATTATTAAAAATTTATGGAGTTTGAAACTTTTGAAAAAAAGAAAGAAGAAAATTTGTTGAGTGCTATTTTAGGATTAGTAATTTTTATTGTTTTCTTTTTCTTTTTGATAAAAACTGTTTTTATTTCTCCGTCAGTTCCAACGATTTCACAACCTCAAATTCAAATTCAAACTTACGTATTAGAAGAAGAAAGTTGGAAAAATTTTTGGAAAAACTTCTCTCCTTTTGAAAAATTAAATTTACCTTCTCAAGAAGAGCTAGGAGAAAGTTTATTTTAGAGTATGTTTGAAATTTTAAGAGAATTAATAAACAGAAATATAATAGATAGAAAAAAAGCCGCTGAATTACAAATTGAAGCAAGAACTTCTGAAAAAAGATTAGAAGAACTTTTGATAGAAAAAAATTTAGTTTCAGAAGAAGAGTTATTTTCAATTAAAGCTAAAATTTTAAACATTCCTTATTTGAAAGTAGATCGAGAAGAAATTGATGAAAAACTTTTAGATATTTTCCCAAAAGAGACTGCAGAACATTATAAAATTGTGCCTTTAAAAAAAATTGGAGAAAAAATTCAAATTGGGGCGGTTTTTCCAGAAGATTTTCAAGTAAAAGAAGTTTTAAAATTTTTGGAAAAACAAAAAAAATTAAGTTTTGATGTAGTGTTAATTTCGCTTTCAAATTTTAAAGAATTGTTAAAAGAATACGAGGAGGCAAAAAAAGAATTAGTTAAGGTAGTAGAAACGATAAAAAAAGAAGTAGGAGGAATTATTCCTGAACTTTCGGTGGTAGAAGCTGGAAGGTTGACCGAAGCTCCTCCGGTAGTAAAAGCAATCGATACTATCTTAAAATATGCAATCGAAGGTTCTGCTTCAGATATTCATTTGGAACCTTTACCAAAAGAAAGTATTGTAAGGTTTCGAATTTTAGGAAAACTAACAAAAACTTTAACTTTCCCAATTCAAATTCATTCTGCTTTGGTAGCNAGAATAAAAATTTTGGCAAATTTAAGAATAGACGAAACAAGAATTCCTCAAGACGGAAGATTTTCTTTTTTCTTTGAAGGAAGGAAAATTGATTTGAGAGTTTCTACTTTTCCTACTACCTTTGGCGAAAAAGTAGTTTTGAGAATTTTGGATCCTAAAAAAGGGTTAAGAAAACTGGAAGAACTTGGACTGAAAGGAAAAAACTTTGAAATTTTCCAAAAAGCAATCCAAAAACCTTACGGAATGATTTTGATTACAGGTCCCACAAGTTGTGGGAAAACTACCACTCTTTACGCAATATTACAGAAATTGAACAAAGAGGAAACGAATATTGTTACGCTTGAGGACCCGGTGGAATATTTAATCGAGGGTATAAATCAATCTCAAATTAGGCCAGAAATAGGTTACACTTTTGCTACAGGTTTGCGTCACATTTTAAGACAAGATCCAGATATAATTTTAGTTGGTGAAATCAGAGACAAAGAGACTGCAGAATTAGCAGTTCACGCAGCTTTGACAGGCCATTTGATGCTTTCTACTTTGCACACAAACAATGCTCCTTCTGCGATTTTGAGATTGATCGACCTTGGAATTGAACCTTTTTTGATTTCTTCAAGCTTGATTTTGGTTGTTTCTCAAAGATTGGTGAGGTTATTGTGTCCAAAATGCAAAGAAAAAGTAAAAGCTCCAGAGAAAGTTAAAGAATTAATTATTAATACCTTAGAGAACCTTCCAGAGGAAATTAAAAAAGAAATAAAAATTGAAAAAGAAATTGAAATTTTTGAGCCAAAAGGATGTAAAGAATGTAATTTTCAAGGTTTTATAGATAGGACGGGAATTTTTGAAGTTTTAGAAATTGATGATGAGTTAAGGAGTATAATACTAAAAAAACCTACAGAAAAAGAAATTTTTGAAATTGCAAGAAAAAAAGGAATGATTACTTTGAGAGAAGATGGGATTTTGAAAGTTTTGGCAGGAGAAACGACAATAGAAGAAGTTTTAAAAGAAACTTAAAATGAAAAAAATTTTGATTGTTGAGGATGACCCATTTTTGACGGAAATTTATTCAGAAAAATTAAAAAAAGAAGGGTTTTTGGTTGAAAAAACAAAGGATGCTACAGAGTGTTTTCAAAAATTGAAAGAAGAAAACTTTGACCTTTTGCTTTTGGATTTAGTTTTACCAAAAATGAACGGGTTTGAAATTTTAAAAAAAATTAAAAAAGATTTTCCTGGGCAGAAAGTGGCAATAGTATCTAATTTGGGATCAAAAAGCGACATAGAAAGAGCTTTTGAATTGGGGGCTGTAGATTTTATTGTCAAAGTTAAATTTTCTTTAAAAGAGTTTGTTGAAAAAATAAAAGAAATTTTAGAAAAATGATTATGGATTATTCAAATTGGATAAAGAAACTTTTGAAAATTGCGATTGAACAAAAAGCAAGCGACTTGCATTTGGTTGCAGGGTATTTTCCTACATTAAGGATTGAAAGAGAGTTGGTCCCTTTAGAAAAAGAAAAAAAATTGACAGAAGAAGATACAAAAGAATTAGTTTTTGCGATTTTGTCGCCAAAACAAAGAGAAAAATTATTAAAAGAATTAGAGATTGATTTTTCTTTTGAGTTTGAAAATTACAGATTTAGAGCTAACGCTTTTTTTCAAAAAGGAAAAATTTCTCTGGCTTTAAGAATTTTACCAAAAGAAATAAAAAGTATTGAAGAATTAAATTTACCTTCAAAACTTCATTTTTTCGCTCAATCTCAACAAGGTTTAGTTTTAATTTGTGGACCTTCTTCTCACGGAAAATCTACTACTTTGGCCGCTTTAATAGAAGAAATAAATCAAACAAGAAATTGTCACATTATTACCATTGAAGATCCAATAGAATACGTTTTTGAAGGGAAAAAGGCAATTGTAGAACAAAGAGAAGTAGGAACTGATACCGAAAGCTTTTACGAAGCTTTAAAACATGCTTTAAGACAAGACCCTGACGTGATTATGGTAGGAGAAATGAGAGACCCAGAATCAATTTCAATGGCAATTACTGCAGCTGAAACTGGGCATTTGGTTTTTTCGACACTGCATACAAATTCTGCTGCCCAAACTATTCACAGAATTATCGATTCTTTTCCTGCAAATCAACAACCTCAAATTAAAAGTCAGCTTTCAAGTTCACTCTTAGGCATTGTTTCTCAAAGGTTAATTAAAAGAACAAAAGGGGGGTTGATTCCTGCTTGCGAAATTTTGATTAATACTCTTGCAATTGCAAACTTAATTCGAGAAGGAAAAATTCATGAAATTCCGATTGTGATCGAAAATTCACAAGAAATGGGTATGATTTCTTTGAACAGATATTTGGTAGAATTGATAAAGAAAGGAGAAATTAACATTGAAACCGCTAGCGCTTTTAGTTCGAATCCTTCTGAGTTAAAATTTTTAATAAAATGAAGTTTGAGTACAGAGCAAGAACAAAAACAGGAGAGTTAAGAGCAGGAATAATCGAAGCTTCTACAAAAGAAAATGCTTTAAGATTGCTTCAAAGTATCGGGCTTTATATAATTTCTGTAGAAGAAATAAAACCATCTTTTTGGGAGAAATTTTTTCTTTTTCAAAAAATTTCAGAAAGAGATCTCATTTTTTTTACAAGATCTCTTTCTACTTTAGTTAACGCAGGAGTTCCTTTGCTCGAAGCTTTAGATGCGATTACAATTCAAACGAAAAAAATTTTTTTTAGAAATATCCTTCAAGAAATCACAGATGCTGTTGAAGGAGGAATGCCACTTTCAAAGGCTCTTTCAAAGTACCCTCAAGTTTTTTCTTCTTTTTATACCAATCAGATAAAATGCGGAGAAATTTCTGGAAAATTAGGGCAAACCTTGGAATCTTTGGCAGATTTTTTAGAAAGACAGTACAATTTTAAAAGACAATTAATAGGAGGAATGATTTATCCCTTACTAGTTATCTTTATGGCTTTATTTGTTCTTTTTTTTATGGCATTTTTTGTTTTTCCAAAACTAAAACCAATTTTTCTTGAAAAGGGGAGTTGAGCTTCCTTTAATGACAAAAGTAGTCTTTTTTTTAGCTCATTTTTCTATAATAATTTTAGTATTGTTGATTTTTGGTTTGGTTTCAATACCTTATCTTTTAAAAAGAAAAGAAACTCAAGAATTCTTCCAAAAAAACTTTCTCAAAATTCCTTTAATTTCTTCTTTTTTAAAAGAAACTTATCTTTCAAGATTTTCTCAATCTCTTTATTCTCTTTTGTCTGCAGGGCTTCATTTGGTGGATGCTTTAGAAAATAGCGCAGATTTGGTTGGAAACGAAGTTTATAAAAAAGAAATCTTAGAAATAAAAGAAGAAATTAAAAAAGGAGTTCCTTTTTCTTTTGCTTTATCTTCGAGACCAAAATTTTTTACACCATTTTTTATTCAATTGGTACAGGCAGGAGAAAAATCCGGAACCTTAGTTGAGAGTTTAAAAAAATTTTCAGAATTTTCTCAAAAAGAAATTGAGAGAAAGCTCGATTACTTCTTGAAAATTTTTGAACCCTTGCTTATAATATTGGTAGCAATAGGAGTGGGATTTTTTATAACAGCAGTAATTTTACCTTTTTACCAGACAATCACAAAAATTTAAAGGTCGCAAAAACAAAAAATAAAAAATGAAAAAAGCTTTTACTTTAGTTGAAATGTTAGTTGTCATTGCAATTATTGGAATTTTGGCAACCGCAGTCTTAGTTTCTGTAGGACCTGCAAGAAATCAAGCTAAAGATTCAAGAATTCAAGGGAGCGTTCAGCAATTGAGGAATTTGGCGGAGACATGGGCTAATACTAATAATTTTGATTATAAAGGATTTGCAGGCTCAAACGGAAATCAAGTGACCACTTGCGCTGACACTCCTTCTGGCGTGCAAAAATTATGCCAAGATATTAGCACCCAAAATGGTGGAACAAATCCTAAAATTTGTGCTACATCAAATGGCGTTGCTATATTTGCGAAATTAGCGAGTGGCAAGTATATTTGCATGGACACGAGTGGAGATATAAAAACTTACAATACAGACCAAAATTTAAACAGCGGAATCTGTCCATAATAAAGGTCGAATAAAAATTTAAAGATTTTAAAATTAATGAAAAAAGCTTTTACCTTAATTGAGTTATTGATTGTCATTGCCATCATTGGAATTTTAGCAGGGATTGTTTTGGTGAGCTTGACTGGAGCCTTGAAAAAAGGAAAAGACAGCAGAATTCAAGCAGATATGCAGCAAGTAAGAAATATCGCGGGAATGATAATGAGCGACACAGGAAGTTATGATGGATTATGTAATTCAAGTAACAATGACTTAAATACATCTCATGGTACTTATGGCACTCAATTGAGTACACTCAGCAACGATATTAAAACCCAACAAGGAGGAACGTTAAACCTTAATTGTTACGCTTCAGGTAATGATTATTGTATAAGTGCTGCCTTAGTTGCAAAGGCAGGGGATTATTTATGTATAGACAGCGACGGAAATGTTGTAGCTACATCCTCTAATCCTTGTAATGCTGCTACTTCAAAATGTAAATAATTTTTATCTTAAGCAAAGAATTGGGGTAGGGATTTTCCTGCCCCAAGGTTTTGTTGTTTTTCACAGGTTTTCCACAAATAAAGATTTGACAAATTACTTAAGAATAAGTTAAAATTAGACCTGAAAATTTGTGAGTTTTTAATAAAAATCTATCTTTTAAATTTTTAAGTCATTTTTTATTTTATGAAACTGCTTTATTTTGGAAAAAGAGAAATTAAATTAGATCCTCCTTATTTGTTGCAATTGCAAAAAGAAGCTTGGGAAAGGTTTTTGAATTTTGATTTGAAAAAGCTTTTGAGAGAATCTTCTCCCATTTTAGATTACACAAAAGAAAAATTTGAGCTTTGGTTTTTAGATTACAAACTTGGAAAACCAAAGTATGCTACAGATTATGAAGCAAAAGAAGCAAACGATAGCTTTTTTGCTCCTTTATATGTAAAAGTAAAACTAATTGACAAAAAAAACGAAAAAGAAATAGAGCAAGAGGTACTTTTGGCAAACTTACCTCTTTTGACAGAAAGAGCTTCTTTTGTTATTAACGGAATTGAAAGAGGTTGTATTTTTCAAATGATTAGGGCCCCAGGCCCGTATTTTGTTTCAGAAAAAATTCCAGGTAAAAACTTCTTTGGGGCAAAAATAATCCCTCACAGGGGAGCTTGGTTGGAATTTGATACAGAATATTCAGGGTTTATTTCCACAAAAATTGATAGAAGAAAGAAAGTTTTAATGACTACATTTTTGAGAGCCTTGGGAATCGAAAGCGATGAAGAGATTAAAGAAATTTTTAAAGACGTGAACAATGGAGAAATCGATTTTATAAAAGAAACCTTAAAAAGAGACAATACAAAAACTCAATCAGAAGCTTTAGTAGAAATTTATCAAAAATTAAAACCAGGGGGAATAGTTACTTTTGATATTGCCAAGGATTATTTTGAAAATTTGTTTTTCAATTTTGAAAGATATGATTTGGGCGAAGTTGGAAGATGGAGGTTTGTTCAAAGATTTGGGGGAGAAGAAAAAAAAGAGTATTTTCCAGAAGATAGAGTTTTGAAAAAAGAAGATGTAATTTTTGTTTTAAGAGAATTAATAAGAAAAAATAACGATTCTTATGCTTTACCAGATCAAATTGATCATTTGGGAAATAGAAGAGTGAGACCTTTTACTGAAATTTTATTAGATAGAATGAGAGTGGGTTTAATGAGAATTGAAAGAATGGTAAAAGATAGAATGTCTACTCTGCCACCAGAAAATTTAACTCCAATGCAATTAATTAACCCAAGACCGATGATGGCGGTAATAGAAGAATTTTTCACTTCAGGACAAATTTCACAATTCATAGACCAAGAAAACCCTTTATCAGAAATAGAACACAAAAGGAGAGCGACTGCAGCAGGACCAGGAGGGCTAGAGAAAAAAAGAGCTGGGTTTGAAGTAAGAGATGTTCAACCTAGTCACTATGGAAAAATTTGTCCTATTCAAACTCCAGAGGGGCAAAATGTAGGGATTAATACCCATTTGGCGATTTTTGCAAAAATTAATCCCTTCGGTTTTCTTGAAACTCCCTATTTTAAAGTAAAAAACGGAAAAGTACAAAAAGAAATTGTTTATTTAAATGCTTTCGAAGAGGAAAAAGCAAAAATTGCTTCTGGAGTAATAAGAATTGGAAAAGATGGAGAAATTTTAGAAGGATTAGTTGAAGGAAGAGCAAATGGTGAACCTACACTGTTGAAAAAAGAAGAAGTAGAATACATTGATGCCTCTGATTTTCAAATTCTTTCTGTTTCTTCGAGTTTGATTCCTTTTTTGCAAAACGACGATGCAAACAGAGCTTTGATGGGATCTAATATGCAACGACAGGCCGTACCTTTAATTGATCCTGATATTCCTTTAATTATGACGGGGATGGAAAAGAAAGTGGCAGAAGATTCAGGAAGAATAATTTTGGCTCCTGAAGATGGAGAAATAAAGGAAGTTGATGGAGAAAAAATTGTTTTTGTTGGAAAAAACGGTAAAAAAAGAGTTTTTGAATTGAAAAGATTTGAAAGAACTAATCAAATGACTTGTTTTGATCAAAGGCCTAGAGTAAAAAAAGGACAAAAAGTAAAGAAAGGAGAACCTTTGACAGATGGAGGAGGAACAAAAGATGGATTTTTGGCTTTGGGAAAAAACATTTTGGTAGCATTTTTGCCTTTCAGAGAAGGAAATTTTGAAGATGCAATTATTGCTTCAGAAAGATTAGTAAGGGAAGATGTTTTTACTTCAATTTACATTGAAAATTTTGAATGCAATATAAGGGAAACAAAAATTGGGCCTGAGGTAGTAACAGCTGATATTCCTGGAGTGAGCGAAAAATGGTTAAAAAATTTAGACGAAGAAGGAATTGTAAGAGAAGGAGCTTTTGTTTTTCCCAGGGATATTTTAGTAGGAAAAATTTCTCCAAAAGGAGAGAAGGAATTGACCCCTGAAGAAAAATTATTGATGGAAGTTTTTGGTGAAAAATTAAAAGATGTAAAAGATTCTTCATTAAGAATGGAATATCAAAAACAGGGAATAGTGAAAAGGATAAAGAAATTTTCTAGGAAAGAGGGCCACAAACTTGAACCAGGAGTAATAGAAAAAATCGAAGTTGAAATTGCAGAATTGAGAAAATTGGAACCCGGAGACAAAATTGCAGGAAGGCACGGAAACAAAGGAGTAGTATCAAAAATTTTACCAATAGAAGATATGCCATTTTTGGAAGATGGAACTCCAGTGGATTTAGTGCTTTCCCCAATCGGAGTAATTTCGAGAATGAATTTGGGCCAAATTTTAGAAACAGTTTTTGGTTTTGTAGCAAAAAAAGAAAATTTTTACGGAATTTTTCCCCCATTTTGCGGAATGAGTGTTCAAGAAATTATTGAAAAATTAAAGAAAGAAGGCTTTGAAAAAAGTTTAAATTATACCGGAAGGTTCAAGCTTTACGATGGAAAAACAGGATTGCCTTTTTCTCAAAAAGTTTTAGTGGGTCAAATGTATGTGATGAAGCTAAATCATATGGTTGCAGATAAGATTCACGCAAGGTCGGTCGGTCCTTATTCCTTGATTACTCAACAACCTTTAGGAGGAAAGGCAAGGTTTGGAGGACAAAGGTTTGGAGAAATGGAGGTTTGGGCTTTGGAAGCTTTTGGAGCAGCTCACACATTGCAAGAGATGTTAACATTTAAATCAGACGATGTTTTTGGAAGAAATCAAGTTTATGAGGCAATTTTGAAAGGAGAAGAAATAAAACCTCCAAACATTCCTGCTTCCTTTTTACTTTTAGTTTCTGAATTGAAAGCTTTAGGTTTGGCAATTGAAATAAAAACCGATAAAAAGGAAAAATGAGAAATACAAAACAAAAAGAGTTATCTTTATCAAAAATAAAAGTTGAAGATATTAAAGCAATTCGAATAAGACTGGCTTCTCCAGAAGAAATTTTAAAATGGAGTTATGGAGAAGTAAAAAAACCAGAGACGATAAATTATCGAACTCAAAGAGCAGAGAGAGATGGACTCTTTTGTGAAAAAATTTTTGGTCCTGAAAAAAATTATCAGTGCTATTGTGGGAAATACAAAGGAGTAAAATACAAAGGAATAGTTTGCGATAGATGCGGAGTAGAGGTGACAAGCTCTGCGGTAAGAAGAGAAAGAATGGGCCATATAAAATTGACAGTACCAGTATCTCATATTTGGTATTTAAGAGGGATGCCTTCTATAATTGGAATGATTTTAAGAAAACCAAGAGAGGAGATAGAAAAAGTGGTTTATTTTGTAAGTTATATTGTGATCGACGTTGATGAACAAAAGAAAAAAAATATTTTAGAAAAAATTGAAAAGGAATTTGAAAAAAAATTAGAAAAAATTTCAAACATTGAAAACCCAGAGGAAAAAAAAGTAAAAGAAGAAACNCTAAAAAAAGAAAAAGAAACGCAAAAAAAGGAAGTTTTAGAAATCGTACCATTAAAAATCATTTCAGAAACAAAATTGAGAAATATAATTTCAAAGTACGGAAATTTCTTTAAAGTAGGAACAGGGGCCGAAGCTTTAAGAGAAATTTTTGAAAAAATCGATTTAAAAGAAGAAATTAAGAAAATGGAAAAAGAAATTGAAAGTTTTGAAGGAAAGGAAGAGGTAAAAAAAGAGATTTTTGTGAGATTAAGACTTTTCAAAAAAATGGAAAAAACAAAAATTAGACCAGAATGGATGTTTTTAACAATGTTGCCAGTTCTGCCTCCTGAATTAAGACCAGTAGTTCAGATTGAAGGAGGAAGATTCGCTTCCTCTGATTTGAATGATTTATACAGAAGAGTAATTCATAGAAACAACAGACTAAAATACATGCTCGAGATTGGCGCCCCAGAAATTATTGTAAGAAACGAAAAAAGATTGCTTCAAGAGGCAGTCGACGCCCTTTTAGATAACGGAATGAGAAAATCTGTTAC
>JGI20130J15133_1001325_pt1 | contig 20766 bp, 21 predicted proteins | sample WasSprMetagenome_FD_15133 | JGI IMG/M metagenome (IMG submission 15133) | reverse complement strand
ACTTCAGCATCAGGGTTAACAACCTCTATTGGACCGCCTAAATATTTGTAGATATATTTCATAGCCCTTATGTTGGAGGACCAAACTTCCTGCTGCCATACCGCGTGAATTAGGTAGCTCATGAAGTTAGACTTTTGCACGGGTGCATCCCTTTGAATTCTTGCTGGCGGTATCTCACAGTCAGTTGGAGGAACAGGAGCTTTGTATGGGTCTCTTGGTGGCAATTTCATATCTTCGGGAGTCATGTTTACATAACCCTTTGCGTGAGTAACGAAAAAGCCCTCTGTACATACTGCCACAGGAATGTATACGTCTACTTTCTCAGCAATAGCGAAACTTGCTAATGTGAAATCAAATACATCTTGCTGGTTTTCTGCATGAAGGACAACCGCACCGCAGTTTAGAAGGTAAGCTATCTCGACGTTATCTGGTTGTATGGAAAGGGGAGCATTGACTACCCTTGTTAAAACTCCTAATACTACCGGTATTCTGTGTCCTGGCCAGGATGCTATGGCTTCAAGACCTCTTAAAAGTCCAGGTCCGGATGTAGCAGTAAAGGCTCTTACACCACCTCTAACAGCGCCGGCTATCGCAGACATGGCACCGTACTCTTCCTCAGCTCTGTAGTAGTCTTTGAGGTACCCCTGAGCCCATAGGTCTCCCACAAGGTGCATAACCTCAGACTGGGGAGTAATTGGGTATGCTATAGCTATATCAACGTTGGCACGCTTTATAGCCTCCGCCATAGCTTGAGCACCTGTTATAAACTTTTTCTCTCTTGGAGCTTCTAATAAAAGATAATCCGTATCTACAACTTTTTGCTCTGGCATGTTACTACCTCCTGTTTTATTCGCTTTCAGTTATATGCTCATTTTTTTTAGGAATTATTAAGTATAAATACTCTCCATAGTCATCCACGGATAAATTTTCGTAAGTTTCGGGTGGCAAGGATGGATTCTCTGGAGGAAGCTTTGGCTCCCACTTTATACCTAACTCTTCTCTGACTTGCACAAGAACATCTTTAAACCTTCTTATTTCATCTGCGTGAACATCTCTAAGGGACACCATGGCATCTTCATGTCCCATCTCCGCGCACATAGCTATAGTAAAGCAATTAGTACCCGCTCTAATCATTCTCAAAGATAGGTTAGCATAATGACAATGAACACCCACAAAAATACAGGCTTCTATTTTGTTGTGAAGAATGGTTAGGTTAGGGTGATTTGGGTTTATCTCCGCTTCAGGGTCTATTTTGGGATACTTCGGTCTATAGTCGGGCATAGGTATGATTCTGCAGTTTGGTATCTCCATTGCAAGCTCAAGAACAGCCTTTGCCTTTTCCATAGCGCCAGCATTCCATCCCCATAGTACAAGAGGTCCTGGGAATATTGTAGGATTCTTTCGTGTGAGCATAGCCTTTGCTGCCTCTCTCATAGCCATCTCTTCATCTACGATCTTGCCATAGAGGAGTGCTTTACCCGGTGGCGGGAGTTCAACACCCTCAAAAGCTGGTGGTGTGGGAATATAACCAGCAGGTCCTGGAAGTACTTCCATTTCTAACCTCCTTAATAAAATTTAATAAAACAGTGTTATAAAATTAACACGTATTTCTTAACTTGTCAAGTTTAAAAGACATGACATTTATCATTAGTAATTTTAGCCTTTTAAAACATTGTTTGTATAATAAAGTCATGATTATCTATGTAAATTACATCTTTTAAATTTTAGGAAATTAAATCATCCATGATTGATATTCTGCCTTACTTTATCTAAAAGTAAAAAATCAGATAAAACAGTTTTTTCTATATTAAGTTTTATTGCTTTATTGCGACTAAATATATGTCTTTATATAAATTCGGGAGTGTTCCAACATTTTTGTAGGCTTGTCTTTCTGTGTCATCCTGATGAACGAGTCCGCAGAATCTCATCTTTTGATTTTTTTGATTAAAAAGAAAATCAGGAGATTCTTCGCTTCGCTAAGAATGAAGGAGTAAATTTTCGGAACAGTCTCACGTATATCTTTATTAAATTCTTCAGACTTTAGACTAAAGTTCTAAGGATGTTGGTCAAAGACCGGTTAGTAACCATTTAAGGAAAGGTAAACTTAGATGTAGTTTTAAGCCAACAGAAAAGTATTTCACTTTTATTGAACTTACCATTTTATTTTATAAGTTATTTTCTTGACTACAATATAAACATAAACTTAAGCTGTAATTAATCTTCTGCATCTTCTATTTCTTCCTGATTGTATTCAAACTCTATTTCTCTTTTAGGAGATATCGTGGTTATCGCATGTTTATAGACTAAAACTTGTCTTGGTCCTTCTTTTAAAAGAATTACAAAATTATCAAAATATTTTATTTTTCCTTCCAACTTAACACCGTTTACCAAATAAACATCACATCTAACTTTTTCTTTTCTAATTGTATTTAAAAACTTCTCTTGTAGTCTCCCCTTTTTTTCTTTTGCCATAATTTCCTCCTTAAATTGGTATAACTTCTAAAAACTTCCTTGCTAATTCTACAATATAATTATAATCCATCAGTTGATTTTTCCATCTCTCCGGAATCTGCTCTTCACCGTTGTAGGCACCTGCAAAAGCTCCTGCGATTAATGCAATACTGTCTGTGTCGCCGCCGTAGTATCCATAAGAGTTTGCAGCTTTAATGATTGTAGTTTCTACATCTGACGGTGTTTTTAAAAAGATAAATAGAGCTTGTGAAAAGCTTTCTAAGCAGTAGCTACCATTTCCAAGCTCGTTTATAGCTTTCTCATAATCTGCTTCTTTCTTTAAAAGGTCTAACACCTTATGAAGATATTTTTTGGTTTCAGATTTATGAACGAATTTTTCTAAGAGTTTTATAAAGTATTCATATTCATCTTCTAAATAAAATCTACTTTGAATAAGCTCTCCAATTGCGACGGCTAAAGCTGATGATACATCTAAAACAATCTCATTCCTTGATGTTATCATTGTTAATGCTTTTGCTACTTCTGAGGCTTGGTATGGGTCTTTGTAATAATAAATTCCAACAGGTATAGCAACGAGAGAGTGGTCTATTGTAGACCCTGTTAGTGGTGTTTCAGTTCCTTCTTTTATGGATTCTATAGCAAGCAAAAAGGTTGGGTCAATGTAAGTGTGGATTTGACCTTTTTCAAGCCATTGAATGTATTTTTCAATAATATATTTAGTATCTATAAATTTTCTTTCAACGATAGATTCTGCTATCAATTTTATGATTTCAAATTCGCTTGTGTTTTCTCCCGGTCTTAAAAAGTAAGATGGTGAGGATGGATGTGGAATAAGCAAATCTCTTACAGGCTCACCGTAAAATTCTATAACTTCATCAACAGGTAGTTCTTCTACCATCATTCCAAGACTGTCACCTATTGCAGCGCCTAAGAGAGTTCCTATTATTTTTTCTTCCATCTTTAATGCCCTTCTGGTCTGAGGGTTGGAAATAGGATCACTTCTCTGATTGAGTAATTGTCTGTAAGCATCATTACAAGCCTGTCTATTCCAATTCCTTCACCTGCTGTAGGTGGCAAGCCATACTCTAAAGCTGTTAAGAATGTTTCATCAACGTCCATTGCTTCCTCATCGCCCATCTCTTTTTCTCTGATTTGTTGGATGAATCTTTCTCTTTGGTCCATAGGGTCGTTTAGCTCTGTATATGCGTTTGCAAGCTCTTTTTTATTTACGATAAGCTCAAATCTTTCTACTAAATCCGGGTCGTTTCTATGTGTTTTTGCAAGTGGTGATAGTATCTTTGGAAAATCTATTACAAATGTAGGCTGGATAAGGTCTTCTTCAACAAAATGCTCAAAAAGTTTATCAAGAATTTTCGCATGGGTTAATGTATCTGCTTTTGTTATTCCTACCTCTTTTGCAAAATTTCTTGCTTTTTCAAAATCTAAGAAAAACTCTTTATCTTTTCCTGTTTTTTGTTTTAATGCTTCAAAAAATGCTACTTTTCTAAATGGCTTTTCAAAATCAAGCTCTTGACCTTCCCATGTTATTTTTAACGTTCCTACTGTATCAAGAAGTATTTTTCTAAGCAACTCTTCTGTCAATACCATCAAGTCGTTATAGTCTAAGTATGCTGCGTAAAACTCAACCATCGTAAATTCTGGGTTGTGGGTTGTGTCTATTCCTTCATTTCTGAAATTCCTTCCTATCTCAAAAACTCTGTTAAATCCACCAACTACAAGCATTTTCAAATAAAGCTCCGGTGCGATTCTTAAATACAGGTTCATGTCAAGTGCGTTGTGATATGTAATAAAAGGTTTTGCCATAGCTCCTGACGCTACAGGTTGAAGTATTGGTGTTTCTACTTCTATAAATCCTTTACTTTCTAAAAACTCTCTCAAGCTTTTTATCGCCTTAGACCTTATTTTAAAGATTTCTCTTGTTCTTTGATTTGCTATTAAATCTAAGTATCTGTATCTGTATCTGTACTCAGTATCTTTCAGTCCGTGCCATTTTTCCGGAAGTGGTCTTAAAGATTTTGCTAATATTTCATAGTTATGAACTTCTACTGTAAGCTCACCTGTCATAGTTCTAAATAGATGACCTTCTACGCCAATAATATCTCCAATATCTATTAAGTCCATTGCTTTTTTATAATTTTCTTCTCCGAGAATATCAGCGTTAAAGTATACCTGCAATTTTCCGTCCGAATCTTGGATATGTCCAAAAGCGGCTTTTCCTTGGTCTCTAAGTGCTATTAGTCTACCGGCTACTGCAACTTGCTTTTTCTCCGGGTCTTTGTCGTATCTATTTTTTATTGTTGATACATCTTCTCCTGCTTCTTCAAACAAAACTTCTTCAGCCAAAAGCGTAAGCTTTCCATCAATTCTTTTTAATTTTCCTTTGAAAGATACAACTGTATTTGGAGATAATTTTTCTTTTTGAGGAAATACTACTTGAATTTCGTAATGTCCGTTTAAATCTTCAAATCTTATGAAGTAATCGTTTTCCTTTTTTGATACTCTTTTTATTTTTCCTTTTATGACGTACTCTTTATCTTCTGGCTCAAATTCAAGCCCTTCTCTAACAGATTTTAGGTCTGTCGTAATGTTAAATCTATGTGGGTAAGGATTTTTTCCTTCTTCTGTTAATTTTTTAATTTTCTCTAATCTGCTTTCTAAAATCCCTTCTGCCATATAATTTGTACTCCTTCTAAAAATTGATATCTAATAATTATAACTCAATATGTTGAGGGAAAGCGTCTCAAAAAGTTTTTAATAAAGATGCTGCCGGAGCAGAATCTCTTTTTATCCCAAGACTGTCCAAAAACCACACTGTCATTCTGCAGCCGGCGAAGAATCTCATACTTTTCTTTTCAAGTCAACAAATCAAAAAAGAGACCTCTCGGCTTACAGTCTGAGGATGATACGGAAAAGCAAGTTTACAAAAATTTTGGAACGTTCTTATTTTTGCACTTTACATTTAACATAGAACATCCTGAACGAAGTGAAGAATCCCTTCTTTTAAAAATGAGAAAAAATAGATTCTTTCTATGGCTTTAGAATTACGGTCAACATGTTAATTAATTTTAATACTTAGTTAAAATTTGAAAGCACTTTCGGTTTATGTTTCTTTGGTTTTACGATCAACTTAGACAGTTTTGGTGCATATTGGGCGAAAAGTATACCTATAAAAGCCATAAAAAATATGTATACACCAAAAAATGATAGATACGCTGCCGGAGATAGCTTTGATATAACTATTGAAAATTCGCCTCTATTGATTATCGAGAATCCTGCTGTAGTAGAGGCTCTTTTAGACAGTCCGTATATTTTACCCCCTAAGTATCCGGTTAAAAATTTACCAACTGTAGAAATAACGATTAGAATTACCAAAGCCAAAATAGTTTTAATGTCTAATAATTTTTCATCTAATATAATATTTGCACCAAATAGGAAGAAAAATATGGCAACAGCAAGGTCTCTAATAGATAACATACTTTTTTCAACTTCTTCTGATTTTCCAGTTTCAGAAATTAACATACCCACTAAAAAAGCTCCTAATGCTTCAGACAAACCAAGGGAGTAAGTCAGTCCTGCAAAAGTTAAAAGACCTCCAAAAGCAAATAATATAAATAAATCCTCGTTTAAAATCTTGTCAATCAATAAAGCAAGCTGATTTTTAAATTTCATTAAGATTAGAAATACAAAGGAAAATACTGCTAAGATCTTTATGGCTATTATTCCGATTGCAATTCCTTCTATATTTTGTCCCGATAAAAATCCTGCTAAGACAGCCAACATTATCGGAGCAATGATATCCTCAAAGACCATTAAACCAAGGATCATTTCTGTTTCTGGGTTTGCGATTCTTTTCTCATCTACGATTATCTTAGAGGTTATGGCTGATGAAGATGCGTATGCTATTGCACCTCCCAATATAGAGACTAAAAATTCAAATCCTAATATATTTAATACAATTACCGGAACAAAAAAATTAAAAAACAAATCTACAAAGCCAACAACCCATATTCTCTTCGCCACATCGATTGCTCTCGCAATATTAAATTCAAGCCCTAAATAGAAAAATAACAATACAATTCCTATTTCACTTAAATGCTCTAAGGTTTTATCTTCATGAACATACTTCCCGAAAATAATTCCAATAAATATGAAAAGTATGATTGTTGGAAATTTTAAGAATTTTCCTATTAAGCCAACAATAAATAAAACTGAGGTAATTAACCCAAGGCTTAATAAAAAATTTACCGAAGTATATTCCATTATCTTATCTCGCAAGCAGGGTAAAAGACTTCATAGAATTTCTCTATTTGTTGTTTATTTCCAACTAATACGATAGTATCTCCTTCTCTTAAAATTTCATCCGGTGATGGATTGGTTATTGTTAAATCTCCGCGTATAATAGCAACAACCGATGCTCCGGTTTTTTTTCTTATTTCAGATTCTTTTATGCTTTTGTTTACAAGGGGAGAGCTTCTTTCCAAAGAAATCCATTCAATTATTAGATTTTTTAAGAACATTTCTTTCTCTTCTTTAGCTTCAGGTTTAAAAAATGTGCCCATCAATACAGAACCGAGCTGATTTGCCTCCTCCTCATGAAGCACAAAGGAGCACACAGGCTCATCGAAATCGTCTTTTTCAAAAAAGTAGATTTCTCTCTTGCCGGATAAATGAATGATTACGGATACTTTTTCCTTTCCCGATGTAATAATAGAAAACTTTTTCCCTATACCAGGTAAGTCAACTTCCTTAAATTGCATTTTTTACTCCAAAATTAGATTTTTTTATGTTAATTTAATTATACAAAATTTTTGACGAAAAGAAATTTATAAAATGTTAGGGAGGTTTTTTTATGGCTATTGCAGTAGTATCATATGATATAAAATTTTTAGAAAACTTGATTAGTCTATTAAAAACAGAGAACGTTGAAGTATATGGTGATAGTTTATCGTTAATTAAAGAGCATCTACAAAAAAATTTTAAAGTGATTATTTATGATACTTCTTCAGGAATTTTTGCAGAAGATGATCTGAAATACTTGATTGGAAAATTGGGTGAAAAGGATATAAAATATTTTGTATTAACTGTTCCAGAAAACCCTATAAACAAAAAAAATTTTAGCGATAATATAGAATTTATATCAAAAACAGAATCTCTCACAATTCTACCAGAAATGTTGAAAAACACCATGACCCAAACAGAAGAAACTCAATCTCAACAAGTTGAAAATTTAGCCGATGCTTTTGTATATGAGAAAGAAAATGAACCTGAAAATTTTGAAAGTCAGAAATTTGAAGACTTATTTAATAGTACAGATATATACAATATAGAAAAAGGTTTGATTGATTTTGAACCTAATGTAGTATCAATAAGTGAAGAAGGAGTAAAATCAGAAAACAAGGATGAAAGTTTTGATAATTTCTTTGATATAGAATTTGAAAACAAATCTGCTTCAGAAAAAGTAGAAGATAAATCTTTATTTGAAATTGAATTTGGAAACATAGAATTGGAACCTACTAATATATCTTTCAATGAAGATAAAGAGGAAAACCTGTTAAATATAGATAATTTAGTCATAGAAAAAGAATTGGAAAACTTTAATATTGAAGAAATCGGTATTGAAACTAATATAGAAGAAAATATTGCAGAATCTTCATCTGAGGAGTTAAATGAAGGAATTCAAAGATACGTGGAAGAAGATAAGAAAGAGGAAGTTAAAGAAGAAAAAGAAGAAAAATTAGAGGCAGTAAAAACAGCAGAAGAAAAAAAAGAAATTGTTACTAAACCTTTAACAGAGTTCATTCAAGAAATAGAAAAAGAAAATAAAACTATAGGAGGAGAAGAAATCATGGTAACTAACTTTAATATTACTATTTCTTCGGAGGATATAAAAAAGCTGGCGATGGAAATGGTAAAAGATATGTTAAAGAACGACAAGGCTATGAATACAATTATTGATCACCTTCAGATAGACTTTCAAGATGAGGCTAGAAGAGAACTTGAAGATATAAAAAATCAATTAAAAAGATCTTTAGCAAAAGATGCAGAAATTTTGATGAAGCGAGAAATTGAAAAAATGATAAAAACAGAGCTAAAAGAATATGTTGCAGAAATTACTGCAAAAATAGTAAAAGAAAAATTAGATGCAATTTTTAAAGGATAAACTTGAAGTATTTTAAACTTCGTATATTAATTTATGTTAATTAATAAGTAGATCGGTGTTAAACGTGTCGGTTAGGGAATTCTGCAAAATTCAAAAGATATGAGAGGTGAGAAGTGATAAGTTAATAAAATCCTCTCGTTTATCATCCGTCTTACTTTGCTATCTTTAGGACATGATTAAGTCTAAAGGTTATTCTTTTTAAATATCCAAAAAATTCTCGATTTCTCATCCAAGGCTCTACTAATTCTTGCTTTTAAGAAATTTAAAATACACTATAGTCAAAACAAAAAGTAAACTACTTGAAAAAAGTATAAAAGTATGTACTAAAAAAGACATTAAAAACGCTGTGTTTTTATCTATGTCAAACAAAAATATTAAACTTCCTGCGTATCCGCTTTCATAAGTACCAATGCCTGCCATTCCATGAATAGGCAGGATGGTTGTCAAGTCTGCAGTTGCTGATGCTAAAATCGTTTGGAAAAATGATATATCTATTTGAGTTGGTATAACAAAATAAAACGCTGTAAACTTCAAAATAAAAGTTAAAACAGACAAAAGATAAATATATGCAAGATTGGAAAATCTAAGTTTGTCTTTGTTGTAACTTTTAACTTTTTCATGTTTTATAAATTTTAAAATAAAAATAAAAATATAAAAGCTAAAAGGAATTATCAAAAATGATATCAAAGCTAAGGATAGAAATCCTTTAAAGGTTAAATAACTAAATGCAAAAACCGCCATTAAACCAAGACCATCGAATATACGAGTAATGAGAAAGCTCATTGTTGAGTCTACTATATGAACTCCTTCCTTTTTAAGAAGATAAAAAAAAGAGACTTCACCTGTTCTAAAAGGCAGGATGATATTAAAAAATGTATTGTAAACTGTAAGTTTAAAAAGCTTGCTAAATTCTTTTAGGTCTAATGTAAAACTCCATCTGTAAGTTCTTACTAAATAGCTTAGATAGTAAAAAAATAAAGCGATAAAAAACTGATAGACCGATACCTTTTTAAAAAGATTTAAGAAGTTTTCAAAACCAATATATTTTTCAAATAGGACTATAAAAGCTGTTGTAATAATTAATGAAAATATTAAATGAAGAAGCTTCTTTGTGTTCATTTATTGATGTTGAATTATTTCTTTTATTACATAAGGTTTTTTACCCTGAGACTCGTAGTAGGTTCTTATTATCAATTCAGCTATTAAACCTGTTGAAATAAGTTGAATGCCTGTTAAGAAGAAAAGAACGCCAAATATTAGAAGTGGCCTATGACCAATTGGTAGTCCAAAGCATATTTTTACACATGATAGATATAAAAGAACTAAAATGCCTAAGACGGAAAATAGCATTCCAAAACCACCAAAAATTCTAAGTGGTTTGTTTCTGTAATCAAGCAAAAACTTTACCCATATTAAGTCTAAAATTACTTTAAAGGTTCTTGATATTCCGTATTTTGATTTTCCGTATATTCTTGGATGGTGTTTAACAGGTATTTCAGCAATTTTTGCTCCTACCAATCTTGCCAAAGCTGGCAAAAATCTATGCATTTCTCCATAAGAGTCTAAACTTTTTGCAATCTCACTTCTATAAGCTTTTAGTGAACATCCATAATCGTGTAAATAGACTTTTGTTACTTTTGATATTAACCAGTTAGCTATTTTAGAAGGTAACGTTCTGCTTAAAAATGCATCTTTTCTATCTTTTCTCCAGCCACTAACTACATCATAACCTTCATTGATTTTCTCTAGTAATTTTGGAATGTCTTCTGGGTCGTTTTGCAGGTCTCCATCCATAGTTATAATTATTTCACCTCTTGCTATATCAAAACCTGCAGCCATGGCAGCAGTCTGACCAAAATTTCTCCTAAAATTAACTCCAACCACATGATAATCTTTTTCAGCTAAATTTTTGATAATCTCCCAAGATTTATCGCTACTGCCATCATTTACAAGAATGATTTCATAATCCTTTTCATTCCACTGCTTTTTTAACTCTTCCATTACTGTTTTTATTTTTTCATATAAGATTGGCAAATTTTCTTCTTCGTTATAAATTGGAACTACTATCGAAAGGTAAATTTTACCTTTGCTCATTTCTCACCCTTTTCTAAAACTTAGTATGGAATCTCCATCATTATTTTTATCCTCAAGAGCATTTGAATGTTTTTTATTTTCTTCATTTAGGTTGATTTTAGATTTTGGTTTATCTAAAATTTCTAATAAGTACTTTCTAATTTCTTCTTTTAATCCTGCATTATTTTCAGCAGACCTTAAGGCTTTTTCAAGGTAGTATTTGGCAAGATCGTCATCTCCAAGTTCATGATAAACCCTTCCAAGTCTAAAAAAGACTAAAGGATCGTTTATAACATAATTTAATGCTTTTGAGTAATATTCTCTGGCTTTTTTTAACATTTCTTTCTTATGGACCACATTGTATTTATCTAAATAATAATCTCCTAAGGCAATATACGCGTTTACGAAATTGCTGTTAAACATCAAAGCTTTTTCTAAGTTGTATAAAAATAAATCTTCTTTACCTAATTGAAGGTATACCATACCAAGGTTATAGTAAGCCTTTTCTTTTCCTGAATATGTAGGATTGTTTATAGCTTTTTCAAAGTTTCTTATTGCTTCATTGAACTTTTTTTGATTTGCCAGCAGAATTCCGTAATTTGTTAATAATTCTGGATAATTAGGATATTTATCTATTCCAAGCCTGAAAACGTCTTCAGCCTTAGCAAACTCTCCGGCAAATTGATAAGCAAGAGCAAGAGCATTGTAGACCTCTGGTTTATCATAAGATTTTAATGCTTCTTCTAAATATTTAATTGCCATTGCATTATTTCCGCTGTTTAAGTAAGATACACCCATTTCGTATAAGTATTTCCCATCCCCGACTCTTAAATCAGTTTCGTACGATTGAGGGTTAGCACAAGAACTTATTAAAATAACTAAAGTTAAAGCAAAAAAATTCTTTATCATGGTTTTTATATTTTATCATAGGTTAATTCGAATAGGCTATTGAGGATGCTTTATAATTTCAACTAAGACTAAAAATCAATTAAACTTTGATTGTCATTCTAAAACTAAGGCGAAGAATATTGTCTTTCTATACTCCTTCATATCATTCTACAGCCGGCGAAGAATCTCATATTTTTTAAATTTCTCACCCAACATATATGTTATAATAACAATATTAACATGTTAAAACTTAGCAGACTTCTTAGCTTATTAATAAGCACATTACTATTATTTGCAAATAGTTTAACCCTGACACACCATCATAAAGATGGAGAGCATCATACTGATTGTCAGGTCTGCGTACTGCAACTAAACCAACAATCAGAAGACCCAAATTCTCTTGAATTTACTTATGAGATACAAACTTTTAATCAAGATTTTCCAATAATATTCAAAACAACAATCTTAAAATCTCAAAAAACATCTAATAAAAATCCAAGAGCACCTCCTGTATTAGCTTGATATCTAAGCTTTTCACTATTTAACTTTTTAAAACTAAAAACAGGAGGTGTACTATGAAAAAATACTTACTTGCAACGTTGGTATTATTTACATTTTCATACGCTGAGAACGTAGAGGACTTAAAAAAAGAACTTGAAAAGCAAAGAGAGATTATAATTAAACTTCAAGAAAGATTGAACCAGTTAGAGCAACAACAGGAAGTTTTAAATCAAACAAAGGAGAAACTACAAAACTTAAAAACTGAGAGCACTATTGATAAAATACTATCTAATCCATTCTCGCAGGCTAAGTTTGTACCTGATATATCTTTGATTACAGACTTTTCTTATGTAAGCAGAAGTCTTACAGATGATACCTACAAATCAGTTAACATTCCGGGATTCAATCACGGATTTTTCCATAGTCACGGAGATCATGGTCATGGTCACGCACCATATAATGCAGAAAGAGGTTTTAACTTCAATTATTCTGAGATGTATATATCTTCAGCAGTTGACCCATACTTTGATTTGGTTGGTGTTTTCCATCTCGGTAAAGACAGCTTTGAAATTGAAGAAGGGTATTTTCAGACAAGAGATTTGCCCTATAACTTAAAGCTAAAAGGTGGTAAATTTTACAGCGAGTTTGGTAGGCTAAATAAACAACACCATCACGTTTGGAACTTTGCAGACGCACCTTTGATATACAGAGCTATCTTTGGAGAACACAATCTAAACGAAACAGGCGTTCAGTTATCATGGCTTGCACCAACTCCATTTTANCTCTTAACCGGCTTTGANGTCTTCCAAGGAGACAACGAAAACAACTTCAACAGAAATGGATTTATTGTCAACACTAAAAAAGATGGAAGCGGAGATGATATTAAAATCAGCGACACCAAAAAACCAAATCTATTTACGTTTTTCATCAAACCATCCTTTGACATAGGCAATACTTCAATCTTGACAGGTGTATCATATGCACAAGGAAAAACAAGAATTAACCATTTAGAAGATGACAACCCTCATGCACTATCCGGCGATACGAAAATTTATGGATTTGAGCTGACAGCAAGACATACATTAGATTCTTACAGATATTTACTTTTACAATCTGAATATATCTATAGAAAGTTTGATGGAACAAGGTTTGGTTATAACAATAGTGGAAAGCTTATAAATCCAAGACTTGAAAGAAAACAGGCAGGATTTTATGTTGAAGGAATCTATAAATTTGCCCAAAGATGGAGAGCCGGTTTGAGATATGATTTAATCAATAAAAATGACGTATTTGTAAACGGTATAAACAGGAACCTGCCAAGCAACATGTATAAATACTCTGCTATGATAGACTTTTTGCCAAGTGAGTTTTCAAGAATCAGACTTCAGTATAACTATGACAGAAGCTTGTTTATAGGAAATGATAGAAAGCCTAACAACGAGATTATTTTACAGTTTAACTTAGCAATTGGTGCCCATGGAGCACACGGATTTTAAAAAGGAGGTTTGAAGATGAGAGTTTTAGCGTTTTTATTAATTTTATTAACATTTGGATTTGCCAAAGCAGAAATTAAAGTAGTAGCAACATATCCATACATAGCAAGCATTACAAAAGAGATAGTAAAAGAAAAGGCACAGGTAGACTATTTAGCTTCCGGAAACTTAGACCCTCACTTTATCGTTCCAAAGCCATCTTTAAGTGTAAAGCTAAGAAACGCAGATTTGTTAATCATCAATGGAGCTAGTCTTGAAGTTGGCTGGCTTCCACCACTTTTAAATCAAGCAAGTAACAGAAAAATTAACCCCGGGTCAAATGGATTTTTAGACTTATCTCAGTATGTTGATCTGATAGAAAAACCGGAGAATGTATCAAGAGCAATGGGAGACGTACATCCGGAGGGAAACCCCCACTTTCACTTAGACCCATACAATGTGCCAATCATCTCACAAGTAATTACAGAAAGACTATGTAAGCTTGACAGTTCAAACTGTGAATATTACAAAAATAACTTATCTGACTTTAAGAAAAGATGGAATGAAAAATTAGCCGTTTGGAATTCAAAAATGGCAAACTTGAAAGGAGTGAAAGTCTATCAGTATCATAAGCTGTTTGATTATTTCTTTAAAAGATACGGCATTATCTCTGTAGACACGATAGAGCCATTACCCGGAATACCCCCAACAGCAAAGCATTTAGAAGAGCTGATCTCAAAAGCAAACTCTGAAAGTGTGAAAATGATTTTACAAGATGTTTACCATCCTATAAAACCTGCAAAATACGTATCAGAGAAGACAGGTTTAAAAATCATAGTCCTTCCCCATGACGTTGGAGCAGTGGAAGAGGTAAAGGATATATTCTCTCTATTTGATACAATCGTTGATAGGATGAATAAATGAGTGATATTTTAGTACCTGCATTGACCTTATCTATAGTTTTATTGGTTATCCATTCTTACTTTGGAATAGAAATAATAAAAAGAGGGATAATCTTTACCGATTTATCTATTGGACAAATGGCTGCCGCAGGAGCGGCAGTCTCCCTTTTCTTCTTTGAAGGTCAGTATAGATATTTAATCTCACTATCTTTTGCATTAATAACAGCTATTTTAATAACTATCGCAACAAAAAAAGAAAAAGTTTCTGTAGAGGGTTTTATCGGGCTGATTTATGCTCTTGGAATTTCTTTAATATTCATTATCATGTCAAAATCGCCTCATGGTCTTGAGGAGTTAAACAATCTGCTTGCATACGATATCTTGTTTGTAAATATGACAGAGGTTTACAAAACAGCAATTTTGTATACAGTCTTAGGATTGTTATTATTTGTGATTAACAGATTTACAGCAGGATTTATAAAAGAGATGTTATTTTTTTCTGTATTTTCAATTACAATTACAAGTTCAGTTTCATTAGCCGGTGTATTTGTTGTATTCTCTCTTTTGATAGCTCCGGCGTTTATGGTTATGCAGTTTTTCTCTAAGAATTTAATTGTTTATGCTGTGATTTTAGGTAGCTTAATCAATCTGTTGGCAGTTTATGTATCTTATAACTTTGACTTACCAACAGGTTATACTATCGTATTTTTTCAAACTTTTTTAGCGATATTATCTTCTATATTCAAGAGTGTTCCAAAATTCTCATAAACTTACCTTTACGTGTCATCCTGAGGCCGAAGGCCGAAGGATCTCGTGTTTTATTAAATAAGTAAAAAAATAGATTCTTCGCTGACGCTCAGAATGAAATCTTTGAGGTCAGGATTCTTCGTCGGCTGCAGAATGACAATGTGGATTTTTGCAAGCAGTCTCTCTATATTCTCATTTTTGAGAAGGTCTCAATGACTAAGCTTGGAAAAAATAGTCTAGTACATATATTATAAAAAGGGAGGATTGACTCCTCCCGAATAAATATTACTTATTGTTTAATGCTTCCTTCAAAGATTTTGCAGCTGTAAATGCAACAACTTTTCTTTTTGGTATTTTAATTTCTTTACCAGTTCTTGGGTTTCTTCCTTTTCTCGCTTTTCTTTCTTTTACATTAAAAACGCCAAGGCCAGGAATAGCTGTTCTTTCGCCTTTTGAAAGAGCTTCAACCAATGCTTCGATAGCAGCATTAACTGCTCTTTCAGCCTCTGATTTTTTTAACTCCGCTTTCTCCGCCACCTTTGCAATGAGCTCTGACTTTGTCATATCTAACCTCCTTTAAATAATGATATCTAAGTTTACCAATATTATAATTGGTTTGTCAAGCATTTGTAGAGCCTGTTCCAAAAAAACCAAACTGTCATTCTTAGCAAAGCGAAGAATCTCCTATTTACAAAAAAAATCAAAAAATGAGATCCTTTGGCTTATAGCCTCAGGACGACAGAAAGGTAAACTTACGAGAATTTTGGAACACTCTTATAAATCAGGTGAAAAATTAAGTAAAAGCAGAAAATTCTTCGCCGGCTGTAGAGAGATACAGTTTGATTACTCTTTATTATATTGAAGACTATAGTCCGAAGGGTGTCCTGTTTAAATTTTGTAGAAAACTATCGGTTCTTATCAAAGATATAAATGTTAAAATATTTAAAAACCAAACAAACGCAGGATAGTCTATGTTTTTTATAAAGAAGCTGATTACTTTTTTCATTATACCGCCTGGATTGTTTGTTCTTATATTTCTAATCATTGCTTATTTTTCAAGAAATAATAAAAGAGTTTTGACCATCTCGTTAGCTTCAGCTATTTCAATTTATTTAATCTCAATAGAGCCTGTTAAAGATTTTCTTCTAAAGCCTCTTGAGACAAAATTTCAACAGCCAAAAAATATAAGCGGAGATGTTATAGTTGTTTTAGGCGGTGGTAGTTATAATACTGGAATTCTAACAGAGGATTCTTTAAAAAGAGTTCTTGCAGGTTTTGTACTTCACAAAAGATTAAACGTTCCAATTATCTTATCCGGTGGGTCTGCCATTACTAACCTACCAGAATCAGAAGCTATGAAATTTTTATTAACTGAGCTTGGAATTGATAAAAAAATGATTTTTACAGATGTCCAAAGCAGAGATACATTAGAAAATGCTTTTTTTACAAAGAAAATTTGCGAAAAGTATGGATACAAGACCGTTATTTTAGTTACTTCTGCTTATCATATGCCAAGGTCTTACATGACTTTTAAGCAGGCAGGATTAAATGTAATTCCATATCCAACAGATTTCAANATGGATAAAAAGTATACGGTTTATAGCTACTTTCCTAAAATGAACGTTCTTCAGGATTCAACAAAAGCAATTAGAGAGTATATAGGGCTTTTCGCTTACTATTTAAGATTCTCCTTCAGATGATACGGTCTCTTGCCTGTCTTTTTTCATAACATAAATATATTTAGGAATGATTATAATACCATTTTCTGTTTCTTCATTTTCAAATCTGTTGTTATAAAAGCTGTATCCGGCAAAGGATAGTATTACCGCATCTATCTCTTTTGAAATAAGCTTTTTGTTTTGAGATAGTAATCTTTTATTTAATCTAATGCCTGTTTTAGGTAAGTTGTACAATCTTTGCTCTAAACCTTCCGGTGTTTCCGGTGGAAGAATTTCTTTTCTTATGATTTTCTTCCAAAACTCCTCAGGGTCGGATTTTAAGATTCTTTTTTCTTTTTCTTTAAAAGACCTTCTATCAACTTCTGTATATTCAAACTGCTCGATGATCGATCTATATAAATTTGAAGATGCCTTATTTGTTAATGCTATTTTTGACCTTACCGGAAAGTCATAACTAACAGCAATGATATTTGGATTATAATGGTCGATAAACCATAAAAGACCTTCTTTATAAAATTTAAAAATTGCTTTAACTGTTTTGTTTTCATCCATAAGGCTAACTAAAAATATATTATCAACACACTCTATGCCGGCAAACAACGTTAGTCTCCTTTTGCAGAGTATTTTAAAACTTTAACTTTTTCCATCGTAATTAAACCATTTTCTATCAAAGGCTCAATCTTAGGTAAAACTGCTTTTATTTTATCTTCATTTTCTATAACTTCAACAATTATCGGTAAATCTTCAGATAGGTCTAATATTGATGCCGAATGAATTTTTGTAGATTTACCAAATCCAAGTATGCCTCTTATAACTGTTGCTCCTGCTATATGATTTTCTCTAAGAATTTCAACAATTTTTTTGTATAAAGGTTTTCCTTCGTATCTATCTGCCTCGCCTATATGTATTCTAAGCAAAAAAGCTTCTGTTTCGATTTTCACGATATGCCCCCTATAACATCCTTGCCAATACTATTCCTGCAAATGCTGATAAAAAGGATAATCCAAAGTTTAAAGCAACATTTAGTAAAGCTCTTACATAATCTCCATCCATTACTATGGATAAGGTTTCGTAGGTTATGGATGATAATGTAGTATAGCTTCCACAAAAACCAACTGCTACAAATAGTCTCCAAAGTGGGTCTAAAGACAGTTTTTCTAAAAACAGTATCATAAAAAATGAGAGGATAAATGAACCAACAACATTAACTATAAGCGTTCCGTATGGTAGCCATGTTCCGAATAATCTTGCAGAGTATTCACCTGTTAAGTATCTAAGAATTGCTCCAATGCTTCCACCTACTGCAATAACTAAATACTTCTCCAATTAATTACTCCAAGTTTTGGTATTTCTTGGATAGTAAAATTTTACCATACGTTAAATAAAAATTTAATTAAGCATAGAGAGTTTTCTTAAATTTTTTGTAATTTGCAAAGCGTACATAGAGACTGCTCCAAAATTCTCGAAACCTTACCTTTACATGTAAGACTGTAAGCCGAAGTATCCCCTCTTTTGATTTTTTGATTTGAAAAGAAAAATAGGAGATTCTTCGTCGGCTGCAGAATGTTGATGTTATTTTTTAAACAGCCTCAGCACTTTCATTAAGTGTGTAAGCATGTCTTACTTATTCATTGCCATAAACTGCTCTTGTGCATTAAAAGAACTTCTTACCAATATGCCAGAAAATACAAACTTAAAACCTATCTTATAACCTATTTCTTCAAACTCTTTAAACTCTTCTTCTGAATAATATCTGTATACAGGTAAATGGTTTTTTGATGGCTGTAAATATTGACCGATTGTTAGTATTTCTACGTTATTTTTATACAAATCTTCCATCAAATTTATTATCTGTTCTTTCGTTTCTCCAAGCCCTACCATAAAGCCGGATTTTGATATAGTTTTTGGACTTATTTCTTTTATTGATTTTAGTAATTTCAACGACCTTTCATAATTTCCCTGTGGTCTTACAATTTTATAAAGCTCTTTTACGGTCTCTATATTGTGATTTACAACCTCCGGATTTGCATCCAATACCATTTTTAAAGACTCTATACTTCCTTTAAAGTCTGGTATCAAGACTTCTATTGTTGTATCCGGATTTATTTCTCTTACTTTTTTTATAACCTTTGCGAAGTGGGATGCTCCGCCGTCCGGAAGGTCATCTCTATCAACCGATGTAATTACAACATGTTTTAACCCAAGTGTTTTTACAGCATTTGCTACGTTCTCAGGTTCTTGTGTGTCTAAAGCTTGTGGTTTTCCGTGAGATACATTACAGTATGGGCAGTTTCTTGTGCAGACATCGCCCATAATCATAAAAGTGGCTGTTTTTCTTGAAAAGCAGTCGCCAATGTTTGGACAATTAGCCTCCTCGCAAACTGTGTGTAGGTTCAGCCTGCGAAGAAGCTTTTTGATTTTAAATACTTCCGGTGAAAGCGGGGATTTTACTTTTGGCTTCAATTATTCACCATAACCATAATCCTTAAACCAATCTGGATACAGTGGATAGCTTGAGCATAAGGATAAAACATCATCTCTTACTTCTTGTATAACTTTTTCATTATCAAGATTTTTTAATACTTTAACAATATTTTTCGCAATTCTTCTCATGTCGTTTTCTTTCATTCCTCTGGTTGTCAGTGCTGCTGTTCCAAGTCTTATTCCGGACGTTACTGTTGGTTTCTCCGGGTCAAAGGGTATCGCGTTTTTGTTAACTGTTATATTAGCCTTTCCAAGAGCTTCTTCTGCTTGGTTTCCTTTTACGTTTAATGGTCTTAAATCAACAAGCATCATATGACTGTCTGTTCCACCGGATACAATCCTTAAACCTTCTGCCATCAACTCTTCTGCCAATGCTCTGGCATTTTTTACTACCTGCTCTGCATACTTTTTAAAATCTTCTGTTAAAGCTTCACCGAATGCTACAGCCTTTGCAGCGATCACATGCATAAGTGGTCCACCTTGTAATCTTGGGAACACCCATTTATCTATATCTTTTGCATACTCTGATTTACACAGAATTACTCCGCCTCTTGGACCTCTTAATGTTTTATGGGTTGTGGACGTTACAAACTGAGCATAAGGGACGGGATTAGGATACACTCCACCAGCTATTAATCCAGCGTAGTGAGCCATATCAACCATTAATAATGCACCAACTTCATCTGCTATCTCTCTAAATTTTGCAAAGTCAATAATCCTTGAATATGCTGATGCACCCGCTATAATCATTTTTGGTTTATACTCTTTTGCAAGTCGGTAGACTTCATCATAATCTATAAGTTCTGTTTGCGGGTTTAATCCATACTGAACAGAGTTAAAAACAATTCCGGAAACATTTACCTTGGCTCCGTGGGTAAGGTGTCCGCCGTGGTCTAATCTCATTCCAAGAATTGTATCTCCCGGTTGAAGCTGAGAGAAAAACACAGCTTGGTTTGCCTGTGAGCCAGAGTGTGGCTGAACGTTTGCATGTTCTGCTCCAAACAATTTTTTAAGTCTTTCTATTGCAAGGTTTTCAACTATATCAACATACTCACATCCACCGTAGTATCTTTTATGGGGTAAACCCTCTGCGTATTTGTTTGTCAGCACGCTTCCTTGAGCTTCCATTACAGCCTGGGATGTATAATTTTCAGAAGCTATCATCTCCAAATGCTCTTCTTGTCTTCTAAACTCTTTCGAGATTGCACTGTAAACTTCAGGGTCTACATTTTTTAGATGATTTAACAATTTAAAACCTGGTCAACCAAACTGTATAAAATACAGCTTGGGTTGGGGTATTTGTATTCCGCCATTTAAGACACTTCCGACCCCAACAGGCGGTATTTTGGAAGTGTCATAGTCTCTGT